>ERZ1370068.4006-contig-3100_pt1 | contig 32780 bp, 51 predicted proteins | sample MGYA00561227_ERZ1370068 | MGnify/ENA primary metagenome ERZ1370068 (study PRJEB38410, sample SAMEA6850437) | metagenome | study: Metagenomic assessment of the ecological functions of the soil: analysis of the soil microbiota associated with the...
AGGTTACGTATTGCTTTCGGGCAAGCTCGCGGCGCGCTACGACTTCACGCAGAGCTTTGCCTGCGCGCGTCGGTACAGAACGGCTTTCGCGCGCCCTCGCTGCAGCAGCAGTTCTTCGAGACAACCTCGACCAACTTCATCGGCGGCTTGCCGTCTCGACGTCACCACGTTCCCGGCGACCGACCCGATCGCGGTGGCGCTCGGCGCCAAGAAGCTCGACGCCGAGGACTCGATCAACTACTCCATCGGCGCGGTGCTGCGCTTCGGTCAGGTCGACATCACGATCGACGCCTATCGCATCGACATCGACAACCGGATCGTGCTGTCGGAGAACCTGACGTCGGCGGCGGTGCGCAGCGTATCTCGCCACCCAGGGCTTCACTTCGGCGTCGGGCGGCGGGCGCTTCTTCATCAACGGCGTGGACACGCAGACGCAGGGCGTCGACGTCGTCCTGAACTGCGCCGTTCGATGACGGGCGCCGGCCGCTTCGACTTCACGCTCACCGCGAACTTCAACCAGACGGATGTGACCAGCGTGCCGAGCACGCCGCAACTCGCGGCGCTGAACCCAGCTGCCGGTGCTGTTCGACCGCTTCAACATCCTGACGTTCGAGGAAGGCACGCCCGACAGCAAGCTCACCGCGCAGGTGAACTGGAACTTCGATCGCTGGGGCGCGACGTTGCGCGGCACGCATTACGGCTAGGTGCTGTCGCCCGACAGCGCCGCGACGTTCGCGACGGTTGCCGCGGGAACGCGTACCGAATGACATCCCGCTGGATGCCAAGACGCTGGTCGACCTCGAGGGCCGCTTCGACATCACGGAGAGCATCCGCATCGCGCTCGGCGCGGAGAATCTGCTCGACGAGTATCCGGACCCGAACACGCCGCTCGCCAACCCGACCGGGACGACGTCGTTCTCGAACTACTCGCCGTTCGGGCGATCCGGAAGGTTCGTGTACGGAAGGCTCAGCTACAAGTTCTGAGAACTATCGAGTCGCCACGGCGAACTGCAGCACACGCCATCGCGGCGCCTGTGCTGCGGTTGATCGTGCGCACCGCACGCTCGCTCTTCGAACATGCGTCGCGCACGAGCGGCAAGGAACACGTACCCGCCGAGCACGAGCGGCAGCACGACCGAGATCACGGCGACGATTTCCAGGAAGCCAGCCAACGTCAGCTCTTCCAGCCGCACGACGGTCGGCAGCAACGCCAGGAAGAAGATCGCGGTCTTCGGGTTCGCCATCGTGAGCGCGAGGCTGCCGAGGAACAGCTGGATCGGCTTCTGCCCGGTATCGATCGTCGGCTGCTCTTCCGTCGCAGCCGCGGGCTTTGCCGATCCAGAGTCGATACGCCAGGTAGAGCAGGTAGACAGCACCTGCGTACTTGATGACGACGAACACGACGCGCGCCGTCTGGCGCGAGCGCAGCCAGGCCGGTCGCGGCAACCGAGAACCAGATCAGGTCGCCGATCCAGAAGCCGGCGATGAAGGCCACGGCACCCTGCGTGCCGCGCGCAGCGAGCGCGCAATGATGGCCGCGACACCGGGGCCCGGCGTGGCGACTGCCAACAGGTACACGGAAGCAAAATCAGCAGGCCGTAGAAGGAACACGACACGCTCCAGCACATTCCTCGGGAAGTGCTGGAGCTTACCCTATCCGCGGGCTACTTGATCGCCCAGGTCCCGTCGCCGGTGCGGCAGGCGCGTCCATCGGAGGTGCGCGCGCGACCGTCGAACGTGGCTTGCAACGTGTAAGCGGCGGCACCCGCCCGGGTCGCCCTTGGCGGCAGCGAGCGGTGTCAGCAAGTAGGCGACGCGCGTCTGCTCATTGGTCCAACGCACTTTCTGACCGAGCTTGACCAGCTCCAGCGAATGGCCGACGCAGGCACGATCGCGCTCGTCGAGATCGCGACCGATCTCGCGTCCGACGACGGCACCGAGCACCGAGCCGACGACGATGGCGACCGTGCGATTCGGATCCATCGCCGACCTTCGAGCCGATTGCGCCGCGCTGACTACTGCACCGATCACGGTGCCGATGTCGTCGCGGTTGCAGTGACCTTCGACGATGCCGTAGTCGCGCTCCCACTCTCTGCCGGTGTAACCGACGTACGCAGGGTCGTGCTTCTTGCGCCAGCCATGCGCCGGCGCGTGATCCGGGCGGGTCCGCGAGCGCGGGCACACAGACCAGCGCTGCGACGAGGCGACGACGCGCGACGCTGCGAAATGCAATCGAGTACGCATGCGGGCTTCCCAGAACAGTGCGCTTGGCGCACGAAGGCGCATATGTTCAATGCCATGGACGCGCGGTTCCTCGACGCAGGTCGCACTTCGCGCCGCGAGCGCATACGAGTGGAACCTTTCCTACTGCAGCTGCGTGTTGAGGCGATCGACCATCGCTTGTGCGGGATCGCCCGGATAGAGCTTGCTGAAATCCTGCAGCAGCAGCCGCGCGGTCGCGCGATCCCCCGCTGCCCGCGCAAGATGAACCAGCGTCAGAAGATCGGCGCTGCCGGCGGGCCGGAAGCGCGCATCCTTCTTCAGCCGCTCGCGCACGAGATCGAGCGCCTCGCCGGTGCTGCGCTGGGCCAGCAGCCGGGGCAACAACTCGCGCGCGAGACGCTCCGCGAGACGGCCGTCGGGCCATTGCGACGCGCGCTGATAGAGCCAGCGCAGCTCGGCCATCGGATCGCTGCTCTTGCCGACGAGCCCGAGCACGGTATTCCATGCGCTCGCGTGGGCACCGCCGCGCCACTCGGCGTAGATGCGATCGATCTCTTTATCGCGTGCCCGCTCGTCCGGTGCGTCATCGTCACCATCGCCGGCATCCAGACTCTCCGGCGTGTGTACGTCATCGAGCCCGATATCGACGCGACGCTCGAACAACACGCCGCCGATCAGCGCGAACACCGCCAGCCACGCGTACATGATCAACGCGATCTGCACCACCAGCGGCAGCGCGCCGCCGAGCGCCGATTCGAGCACGAAGCGCGCGAACAGCCAGACCAGCGCGATGAAGCCGAGAATCACCAGATAGTCGCCGCGCAACCGCACGATGAGACCGGAGCACGCGCCGCGGATTGAGCGATTGCACGACGGTGTTGGTCGCGCCCTGCACGGCAACGACAGCGGGCAGAATTGCGCCCGCAGCGAGTAGCAGCCCGAGCGAGCCACGATCGCCGATCCAGTGGCGCGCCCAGTTGGCGTGCATAGAACAGGCCGATCATCATCAGCAGCAGGATCAGCGGGCGCTGCTCGCTGAGCGGGGTTGACCATCTCGATCGACAGCACCGGCGGCTCGGCCGCCCCTTCGGCGACGTGATCCATCAAGATGAAGCGAGTATTTGCTGAACCAGGACAGCAGGATCAGGCCGAGCGGGATGCCGAGGAAGCCCGCCTTGAGTGCCACCATCAGCAGCACGCTGAAGGTGCCGATCAGCAGCAACGGCGCCGTCCGCAACGGGACGGCAGATAGCGGAAAATCGCGGCCGCGCCCATGCGGCGACTCTAGCGCATCCGTCGCCTACAATTCTTGTTTGTCAGGACGCGGGCGCTTGCCTGTTAATAGCCCACCTCCATCGCGGGGAGAACCAGAAGAATGATCGTCAGAGCTTCGCACGTAGTTTTGCTGCCCTGCTGCTCGGCGCGCCTGCGCTCAGCCGCAGCCTGCCCCGGCGCCGTCGAAGTCGCCCGCGATCGGCAACCCGCAGGCCATGGCCGCGGCGCAAGCCGCAATGGGCGTGCAGACCGCCGATCACCTGGGCAAGGCCGTCTACGAGCGCGCGTGCGCCGCTTGCCACAACAATCCGGAAGCCACGCGCTCGCCCTCGCTCGACACGCTGAAGGGCATGCGTTACCAGACGATCAGCTACGCGCTTACGCAGGGCAAGATGCAGGTGCAGGCTTCGGCGCTGAGCGCCGCAGGAGCGCTCGGACGTGATCGACTTCCTGGTCGGCCGCGAAGTAACGCGCGACGACTGGGTCGCGAAAGCAATGTGCCCGGCGAGCCGCGGCAAGATGGACCTGACGCGCGACGCCGACGCGTCACGGCTTCGGCTTCGACCAGCAGAACCATCGCCATCTCAGCGCCGAGCAGGCCGGCCTGCGCACGCAGGACATGAGCAACCTCGAGCTCGCGTGGGCTTTTGCGTTCCCGAAGGCGACTGCGATGCGCGCACAGCCCGCGATCGTCGGCAAGATGCTGTTCATGCCGGTGCCGGATTCTGGCGCGCCTGTTCGCGATCGACATCGGCGGACCGCCGTGCGTGCGCTGGGTGTACGAGAACCAGTGCCGCTGCGCACGAGCGCGGGCTTCGGCGAGCTGCCGGGCTCGAAGCGCAAGGTGCTGGTGTTCGGCGATCTCGGCGCGAACGTCCACATGGTCGATGCGCTGACCGGCAAGCAGATCTGGGTCGAGGCCGTCGGCCTGCATCCGTTGTCACTGACGACGGGCACGCCAGTGCTGCACGAGGATCGCGTGTACGTGCCGATCTCGCAGTACGAGATCTCGCTCGGCGGCAACGACGATCACGAGTGCTGCAAGAGTCACGGCGCGGTGAAGGCGCTCGATGCGCGCACCGGCAAGACGATCTGGACCGCGCACACGATGGAAGACGCGGAAGCCCGGTGCGCGATCGCGGCGACGGCAAGATGCTGTGGGTCCGTCCGGTGCGCCGATCTGGAACTCGCCGGCGATCGATGCGAAGCGCGGTCTGCTCTACGTCGGCACCGGCGAATCGACGTCCGAGCCGGCGGCGCCGACGACCGATGCGGTCCTCGCGATCGACCTCAAGGACGGGTCGCTGCGCTGGGCGTTTCAGGCGACCGCGAACGACATCTTCCTGAGCGGCTGCGGACGCAATCGCAAAGGCCTCAACTGCCCGAAGGAAACCGTGTTCCGCGACGTCGACTTCGGCGCGTCGATGATCATCGCGCAGCGCTCCGACGGCTAAGGACATCCTGCTTGCCGGCCAGAAAGCCGGCACGGTCTGGGCGCTCGATCCGGACAACGGCAAGCTGGTGTGGCGCCAGGACTTCGGCGAAGGCTCGCCGCTCGGCGGCATCCACTGGGGCATCGCGTACGGACGGCGAGCGCGTGTTCGCGCCGATCAATCGCCCGGTACGGCTTCACGCCGCCGAAGGATGGCGGCACGACGCAGAAGCCCGGCATGCATGCGGTGAAGATCGACACCGGTGAAGTGCTGTGGACGTACACAGCGCTGCCGGATTGCAACGGCGACCGCGCGACGCGAGTGAAGAGCTGCGGGACGAACATCGGCCTGTCAGCGGCGCCGGCGGTGATCGACGGCGCGGTGATCGAAGGCAGCCTCGATGGATTCCTGCGCGCGTTCGATGCGAAGACGGGAGAGGTGCTGTTCCAGTTCGATACAGCGCGCACGTTCGAGGCCGTGAACGGCGTTGAAGCGAAGGGTGGCTCGATCGACGCGCGCGTCGATCACGGCAGCGAATGGGTATCTGTTCGTGAACTCCGGTTACGGAATGTTCGGGCCAGCTGGCGGGGAATGTGCTGCTGGCGTTCAAGGTGAAAGGCAAGTGAAGAGTCGGCTGAAGCCCGACATCTTCACCGATACGAAAACGACCGCCTTCAGGTAGTCGTAGAAGAAATCCACGGCGTTGTAAAACTCCTGCACGCCCAACCGCTCGTCCTGCCCGTGCGCGCGAATGTCATCGGCGGCCAGCGCCGAGCCGCTCACCATGTACGTAGGCAGGCCAGCCGCGTTCGTGTAGATGCGTCCGATGCGCCGACCGCCATCGCCGGCACGACCGGCGCACCCGGCCACATTTTCGCTGCGATCTTCTCCAGCGGCTTCACGACATCGGGTCGCAGCGGCGGTGGCGCATAGCCGCGCACGTTCGGCGCAACGTCCTCGAGCTGCTCCGTCAGGAAGTTGTAGTACCGCACTTTGACCGTCGGATCGGCGACCACCTGCACCAGTTCCTGTCGCACCTCTTCCGGCGAATGCCCGGGCAGGATGCGGCAGTTCACGTTTGCACGCGCAGTCTGCGGCAGGGCATTGTTCGCGTGCCCGCCTGACAAGCGCGTCGCGACGCACGTGGTGCGAACCAGCGCGTTGTAGATCGGATCGTCTGAGACCTGCTGCAGCGCCTGCGGATCCGGTGGCGTCTGCAGGACGCCGCGCAGGATCGAAGCGGCGTGCCGCCTCTTCACGCTTCGCCATGCGCTCGAAGTACGCGCGAGTGACATTGTTCAGCTCGAACGCGAAGTCGTGACTCGACACGCGGTCGAGTGCGCGCGCGAGGCTGTAAATCGCGCCCTCGCGCGGCGGGACCGAGCTGTGACCGCCAGGGTTGGTGACGGTGAAATCGAAATCCGCGTAGACCTTTTCGCTCGCGGTGAGATCGACCTGCACCGCGCGCCCGTCTTCGAGCATCACGCCGCCGCCGTCGTGGTTCAGCACGAATTCGGCATCGACCAGCTCGGCGCCGGTTCTTCAGCAGCCAATCGACGCCGTTGGCGTTGCTGCTCTCCTCGTCCGCCGTCAGCGCCAGGATGATGTCGCGGTCGGGCTTGTAACCCTCGGCGCGATAGCGCAGCAGCGTCGTCAGTCATGATCGCGACGCCGTCCTTCATGTCCTGCGTGCCGCGGCCGTCAGAAGTAGCCGTCCTTCTCCAGGAACACGAACGGATCGACCGTCCAGTCTTCGCGCAGCGCTTCGACGACGTCGAGATGACCGATCAACAGCACCGGACGCTTGCGGCCCGTGCCCTTCAAGCGCGCGGACGAGGTTCTGCTTGCGCCCGCCGGGCCTCGACGACGTGCACGTCCTCGGCGGCGAAGCCGCCATCGCGCAGCCGCTGCGCCATGGCTTCAGCGGCCGGCGTCGAGCCCAGGCCGGACTCGGTGGTCTTGATCTCGACGAGTTGCTTGAACAGGTCCCGCGCCAGCTGGTGCGGATCTTGTCGCCGCGCTGCCGCGGCCGTCGATGTGATAGCGAAAGCGGCAACGGCCGCGACCCATCGAATCATTATTTCAGTCCCAGTTTCTCGCGCAGCTGTGGCGCGGTGAGCAGCTCTGTATACACCTTCGAACCGACATCGAACTCGCGCGCACGATCCAGCCCGCCGACGACCACCGGATCGAAGCCCGGCGTCGCGCACCAGGCGCTCGGCGACTTTCAACGCTGCGGCGTCATCGCTCGCCAACGGGATCGCCCACCGTCCGCCCGCACGATTGGCGTCTTTGGCGAGATTGCCCGCATTGATCGCGTTGAACGCGCGCGCACCAGCCGCACGCCTGGCAAATACTCCTTCGAGGTCACGCCAGTACTGCGCTTGCGTGCGTCCTCCGCCATCGCACCGTCGCGGAACGGATAAGGATTGCCCGTGTCGAGCACGATCTTGCCCTTCCAGTCGTTCGCGAGATCGCGGCCGACATCGGGCGTCGCCTGTATGCGCACCGACAATAGAATCACGTCGCCGAACTCGCGGCTTCGCTCGGCGTCCCGACGCGAACTTTCGGCCCGAGCGACTTCGCGAGATCCTGCAGCCCTCAGGATGGCGCGACGAGAGCAGCAGCTCGTGGCCGGCCTCGCCCAGTGCGTCGCGAGCGCACTGCCGATCTCGCCGGTGCCGACGATGCCGATCTTCAAAGGGCGCTTCGGCAGCAGACAGCGGGACGCAGAAAGCAGCGGCGCACAGCAGCAGCGCGCGCAGGACGTTGCGAGCATTCATGAGTCCTTCTCCTCGAGGTGTTCGTACAGCTGCAGGAACCGCTCGGCCGCGTGGTGCAGGGATTGGTTTGCCGGTCCTGCGCCAGCCGTGTGGTCGGCGCCGTCGGTGACCCATTTGACTGCGGTGAAGCGCGTTCGTTCGAGCCAGCATACCTTGGCGAGTGCGTAGCCTTCCATATCCAGGACGTCGCACTCGACCGCGCACTGCGTCGTCGCGAACGAGTCGCCGGTGCCGCAGACGGCGGGCGTCAGTTGCGCGAAGAGCGCCGGAAATTCAGGCGCACCGGCACGCCAGCATCGAACGGCGTCGTGCCGAGCGGCACGCCGAGCCCGCTCACATCCATGTCGCGCTGAACGAATGCGTGACACTCGACGACGGTGCCGGTCGGATGCTCGGTGGCTGCCAGCGGTACCGAAGTTGATGACGTGCGGCAGCGCGTGGCCGCCATGTCGATAGTCGGCGAGGCGCCGCGTGAGCGCGTATGCCGCATTCACTTTGCCGACTCCGCAATAGAGCACCGGCATGCCGCGCCGCTCGAACACACCCTGCCCCTTCGAGCTCGAGAGCCATCACGATCAGCCGGCGCGGAAATGCCTCGGTCATGGGAGCGGCATGATATGTTCTCGGCCCTCGAAGAGACGAACAAAACGGGAGGGAGCGCTGCATGGCCTTCTGGAATCGCACCAAGAGCTTGAAGCGGCGAGCTCGCGCGCGACGCATAGCGCACCTGGAAGCCGACGCTCAGCTGGGTGCACCTGGTCGGGCTTGGCGTGCGGTGGCATCGTCGGCACCGGCATCTACACCTTGACCGGCGTCGGCGCGGGCATGGCGGGACCGGCAGATCTTGTCGTTCGTCGTCGCCGTATCGTCTGCGCGGCCGCAGCGCTCGCGTACGCAGAGATGGCCACGATGATGCCGATGGCCGGTAGCGCCTACACGTACACCTACGTCGCGCTCGGCGAGTTGCTCGCGTGGATCGTCGGCTGGACGTTGATCCTCGAATACACCGTGGTCTGCAGTGCCGTCGCGGTCGGCTGGTCGGGCTACGCGGCTGGCGTAATCCGCACGGCCGGCTGGCCCGTGCCCGAAGCGTTGCTGGCCGGGCCGCTTGCCGGTGGACTCATCAACCTGCCCCGCGGTCGTGATCTCGCTCGCCGTCGCCTGCCTGCTCGCGATCGGCTCACGCGAGAGCGCGACGGTCAACCTGGTACTCGTCGGGATCAAGCTGGTGGCCCTCGCGATCTTCATCGCGATCGCTCTGCCGGCGTTCAGCTCCAGCCACTTCGAGCCGTTCGCGCCGTATGGCGCTTGCGGCCTCGGTCGCGGGTCCGGACGGAGCGACGAAGCTAAGGCGATGATGGCTGCGGCGGCGATCATTCTCCGCGTTCTTTATGGCTTCGACGCCGTGTCGACGGCGGCCGAGGAGGCCGAGCATCCGCAGCGCGATCTGGAAGATCGGCATCATCGGCTCGATGGTCGTCGTGCATCGCCGCTGGTACATGGTCGTCGCCGCCGCCGCGCTCGGCAGTCATCGAACTACCCTGGATCTCGCCGGCGAGCGGCTGAGCCGCCTCGCGACGGTCCCGCGCGGCCTTGAATCGCGGCGCGGCGAGCGACGCCCGTGATTGCGTCTGCGGCTGTGATTCGCGCCGCCGACGGTGATCACGGCGTTCAACGTAGCGCGCCAGTCGCGCATCTTCTTCTGTGATGGCGCGACGGCGCTGCTGCCGCAGCGGCTCAAAGCGGGTGTTCCATCCGCGTTTCGGCACGCCGGTGTTGATGACGCCCATCACGAGCGTGATACTGTTGGGACTGATCGCGGGAGCGTTCGGTGCCGCCGCAGAACACCAGCGCTGCGTCGCCAACGCGGGGACGCTGATCGCATTCATCGCCGTCGCGGTGTGCATGGTCGTGACCCGCAGCAATCTCACCCGCAGCAGCCACGCATGTCTGGCGCGGTCACGACGTGGATCCATCTGCATCGTGGCCGTGCTCGGCTGCCTGTATCTGTTCGACAGCCTCGCAGACCTGAACGAAGTACTACGTCCTGATCTGGAACATCGTCGGCCCCGCGATCTACTCCGCTGTGGCCCGCCACAAAGAGCTCTCCGCTCGAGCCCGGCGCCGGGGCAAAAATAACGATCCATGACTCAGCGGCGGCGCGATGAACGCCATGCCGCGCTGCTGAGTGATGAGCCGGCCCCGTACTCCCGGCACCCTCCCGGATCAGGAGTTGGCGGACTCCACCGACGCGTTCAGCGCCGTGGCGAGAGCGGCGTCGCCCGTGACGAGGTCCTTCCAGGCCAACTCCCGGCCTTTGCGCCGGCCCTTTCGGTCAGCTTCAAACCCCGCGGCGAAATGGTCACCACGTACGTGCTTGTCGTCGATGACGATCTCGCGCTTGAGCTCTTTTTCCAGCTTGGTCATTGCAACGCTCTTCGTGTAGTTGATCGGCGGAGGCGGGATTCCCGCACCGGGATATCCTATGAAACAGCGCCGACACGCGCAGGTTCCCGACCGAACATCCGCGCTGTCGGACGTTTACCGGCGTGAGGCTAGCGCGATTTGCGGGCTTCTCGCATCAGTTACGAGGGCGGGACGGGCGGTGTAACGGAATACATAGCGCATCGCGTCCCCGATCGTGCTTTCCCAGACCGGCCAGCGGTGGGCGCCGTCGACGATGCGCAGCTCGGCCGGCTGACTGTTCTTGCGCAGCAGCGAATACAGCCGGGTCGCCTCGGCTTCGATGAAGATAGTCGTCGTCATCGCCGGAGTTGATGTACATCGGCACGGCGATCTTCTTGGCGAGGAACGCGTCCCAGAGCGTCGGGATAGTTCGAGCTCCTTCCATACCTGGGCGTCGAACTCCGGCGCCCCGAACACGCCGACGCGACGCGGCGCCGGAGCCCGTGCGGCACTGGTGTCGTAGATGGCCGGCGAGCAGCAGTCGCCAGCGGCGGCGAACATCTCCGGATACTTCGAGCACGAAGCGCAGCGCGCCGTAGCCGCCCATCGACAGCCCGGCGATCAGCGCGGCCCTTGCGCGTCATCGATGACGCGGAAGGTGTGTTGCACGTCGGCCGACCAGGTCCTGGATCACGGCGGTTTCCATCTTCTCCTTGCGATCGACGAACCAGGTCATGCCCGCGTCCGGCATGACGCGATGATCGCCGGCGGGATCTCGCCGTGCGCGATCAATTCATCGGCGGTCGGCTGGATGTGCCCGAGAGTTCACCCAGGCGTAGAGATCTCCGGCCGTGACCGTGCAGCAGGTACAGCACCGGATATGTTCAGGTTCGATGGTCGTCGTAACCGTCGCGGCAGATAAACCGCGTAGGACCACTTGCGCTGGAGCGCCAGCCGAGTCGAACTCGCGCGTGCACGACCGATGCGCCCATAGCGCCAGCGCGCGCGATCGCAGCGAGCAACAGCAACGCGCACAACGCGACGAACAGCAGCTCGTCACGCATGCAAGCCGCTGCCCTTCTCCGGCCTCGCGCGCGCCGGTGAGGATGCCGGCAGCGCGTAGTTGCCTTCGTGGCAGGCGTACTCGTAGATGTTGGCGTCGACTGGCGACGAACGGCAGCTCGCCGCGTGAACGACGACGTGAACGTCGTCGGATCGTCGACGGTGAAGCGATAGATGATCTGGTCCGTGCGGCGACGCGCGTGAAGCGCTCGGTCACCACCGCATTCTCGGACGAGCCGCGGAAACTCTGCTCGGGACGGAAGTTGCGCGTCTCGACCGACGAGCGTGTCGCCTTCCCAATGGCCGACCGAATCGCCCATCCACTTCCTGATGCCGCGCCGGCGTGTGCTGATCCTGAATTCGGATGATGCGCGCGTCGTGCACCATCTCGACCAGGATCATCACGTAGCCCGGCGACTGCACGATCTGGTAGTAGCTGCTGTACATGACCGGCAGCATCGGCGGGCCCGACGCCGAGCCGAACGACAACAGACAACGTTCGCCGAGCGCACGTCCCTCCGGACCATCATCTGATTGCGCTGAGCCGCGCGCGGCCAGGCGCTGCTGACCCGCCGCAGTGGAGCGCCGGAATGCGCCCGTTCGACGGCTCGATGATCATCGAGGTCCGCCACTCGCCGTTGATGATTCGCGACCGACATGCCGCGGTCGGTCCAGAACAGGTTGTAGTTGCCGACCGGAGGGAGCGAGGAGATCGCTTCGACCTTCTTGTTGCGGGTCGCTCGGCGCCGCGTCCGCTTCGACTGCCGCGACTGCAGCTTTGCCGATCGCAGCAGCTTCCTCTGCGGTGAACGCACGGCGCTCACCCAGCTCCGGCGAGCGCTCCATCGGCGTGGCCGTCGCGGTTGGTCCAGACGTCCTGCAAGTCCGGCGCGCCATCCGGCAGCCGTGGCGCGCGATAGTCGCCGGCGAAAGCATGCGCTGCGAGCAACGATGCCGAGACCACGGTCAGAAGCACGAGCCCCTCGTCTTCACAGAAACCCTCCTCCACCGCACTTGGGCCGCTGTGCAGAACACGCGCAGCGCTGCGAAAAACCGCTTGATTGTAGCGATGTCGCACCCCGCTGTACAGCGCGTGCACGCACAAGAATTATCGATCAAGCGGTGCGCAGAAGCGGCGGGGCGTCATAGACATGCGTGCGCGCGCATCGCACACTTGCGCCTGCCTGCTCCACGCTCATGCGGGCATTTTGTAAGGTGGTTCGTTCCATGCACAGCATGCGTCACATCCTCACCGCCGCGGCGCTGCTCTCGAGCTGCTCGCGCTCGCGTTCGGCTCGGCGGACGATCGTCGACAACTTCCGGTTGACCGATCAGCAGGGCACGTCGCACGAGCTCTATTACCTATCGGACATGAAGGCCGTCGTGCTGCTCGCCCAGGGCACCGGCTGCGATGCTTCGCAGAAGGCTGCGGCGACGATCGCAGGGCTGCGTGCGAAGTACGAGCCGCAAGGTGTCACCTTCCTGCTGCTCGACTCGAACCTGCAGGACGCTGGCTCGCGCGAAGCGCTCGCCGCCAAGGCGACGCAAGCCGGTATCGGTCTGCCGATCCTGATGGACGAAACCCAGCTGGTGGGCGAAGCGCTCGGCATCACCCGCAACGGCGAAGTGCTGATCGCGAATCCGCAAGGCTGGAAGATCGCCTATCGCGGCGGCGTCGGCGCGGTTCCGGCTGCACTGGATTCGATGATTGCAGGCGGCGCAGTGAAGGCTGCGGCAAGCGAAGTCGCCGGCTGTGCGATCAAGATGCCGGCAGCGCGACACGCAGCAAGCGCACGCGCAGATCTCTTACGAAAAGACGATCGCGCCGATGCTGATCGACAAGTGCGTCGCCTGTCACCGCACCGGCGGCATCGGCCCGTGGCAGATGACCAGCTACGACATGATCAAAGGCTTCGCGCCGATGATCCGCGAAGTCGTGCGCACGCAGCGCATGCCGCCGATGGCACGCCGACCCGCACTACAGTGCGTTCAGCAACGATCGCGCGTCTGTCGACCGATGCAGGCGCGAGACGCTCGTGCACTGGATCGAAGCCGGCGCGCCGCGCGGCACCGGCGCTGATCCGCTGCTCGACGCAGAAGAAGGACTGGCCGCAGTGGCCGCTCGGCAAGCCCGACCTGATCGTCGAGCTGCCGTCGTTCACGGTGCCGGCGACCGGCACGATTCCGTATCAGATGACCAAGGTCGAGAACCCGCTCGATCACGATGTGTGGGTGCGCGCGATCGACTTGGGTGCCGGGCGAGCGCACCGTCGTGCATCACATCATCGCTTCGCGGCCGGCGGCGCCGAGCGCCGCGGCAGCGGTGAGCCTCAACAACTACGTGCCTGGCGTCGAACCGCTGCGAGCTGCCGCCCGGAGGCAGGCATCCTGCTGCCGGCGCACGCAACGTTCCACTTCCAGACGCACTACACCTCGAACGGCAAGCAGCTCACCGATACGACGCGGATGGGTCTGTACTTCCGCAAGGACGCGCCGAAGTACAACTTCAGGAGCCTGGTGTTCGCCAATCCGCAAGCTGCAGCATTCCGGCGAACACGAAGTGGCACGAAGAGGTCGCCGAGCAACACGCTCAAGGAAGACGCGATCCTCTACAGCGCTGCACCCGCATGCGCACTATCGCGGCAAGGCGTCGCGCTTCGTCGCGTACTACCCGGACGGCAAGGAACGAGACGCTGCTGAACATCCCGGCCTACGACTTCAACTGGCAGGGCACGTACGAGCGCGACTACGCCGATGCAGGTGCCGGCAGGCACGCGCATCGTGTACACGCAGTGGTACGACAACTCGACCCAGAACAAGGCGAACCCCGACGCGAACCGCGAAGTGACCGTGGGGCGAGCAGACCTGGGACGAGATGATCTTCGGCGTGATCGCTATCGCAACGTGACCGAAGACGCGAAGAGCCAGCCGCAGAAAGGGCCGTCGCAGGAAGAGTTGTTCACGGAGAGGCAGGCGCGCGCAATAGCCGCGCCTCCCCGACCGCCGTTACAGGAAGGTCGGTTTCCGCAGGCGCGGCACCAGGAACGGATCCAGGCGCGCGGCGTGACGTTGCGCATCACGCTGCTCGCACTACTCGCGCTGCGCGCTGCCAGCGCCTCCATCGCACGACCCTTGTTGTGTCCGCGGCTCTTGCCGTCCGGATTGAACGGTGCGCAGGAACTTGCGGTCGACGTCGCACATCCGCGCCGCCGCTTCGAATCCCGAAGCGAGCTTGATGAGCGTCGGCTCGCTCCACGCTGACGCCATGAACGTGATGCCCACCGGCAGATCGAACGCGAACTCCGCCGGTCACGGTCACGAGCGGATAGCCCGGCGACCGCCCGCGAAGCCCGAGCTGCCGAACAGGAATGCATCGCCGTTGATCAGGTCGGTCGGCCACGCCGGCGTGTTGGTCGGCGCGATGATCGCCTGCACGTTGTTCGCGGCGAGCGTCGCATCGATGCCTTGCGGTCCCGGCGAGCTGCGGTCCGCGGATCAGCGCCTGCTGATACTCGGCCTCGCGTGAAGATCTCCGCCTCCGCCAGCTCCATCAGCTCCTGACCGAAGAACTTCAGCTCCTCGTCGGCGTGATCGAGATTGAACTGGATGACGTCGGCGAGCGTGCTCACCGGCACGCCGGAGCGCGTCGCCAGGTACGCGTTCAGGTCGCGCTTGAACTCGAAGATCAGCACGATGATCTCGGACTGATCGGCGTTGAACTCGTCGAACGCGACGGAATCGTGACATCGACGAGCGTCGCGCCCGCGTCGCTCATGACCTCGCAGCGCGTCTCTCGAAGATCGCATCGGTCTCCGGCGTCACACCAGTGAACTGCCGTCCGACGCCGATGCGCGCGCACCGCGCAGGCCGTCCGGATTGATGAACTGCCGGTAGTTGCGGAAGAAGTGTCCCGCGCTCGCCGCCGTCTGCGGGTCGCGCGAGTCCGGACCGATCGAGCGCGCCGAGCACAGCGGCGGCGTCAGCGAGCGAGCGGCCGTGCGTCCCGACTGTGTCCTGCGTATGAGAGATCGGCACGACGCCGCGCGCGGCTCGTCAAGCCAACCGTGGGCTTGATCCCGGCGACACCGCTTTGTCCCGCTGGACACACGATCGAACCAGTCGGTTTCCGTTGCGAGCGCCGCGGCTGCCAGCGGCTGCTGCGACGTCGCGGCACCGGAGCCGGAGCTGGAGCCGCAGGGATTGCGGTCGAGAATGTGCGGATTGCGGCACTGGCGGCCGACGCCGCTCGCAAACCGGCTCGAGCTCTGGTTGCCGCGGAAGTTCGCCCATTCGCTGAGATTCGCTTTGCCGATGATCACTGCGCCCGCGTCGCGCAGCCGCTTCGTGACAGTCGCATCCTGGAGCGCAGGCGCGCCGGCGAGCGCGAGCGAGCCGGCAGTCGTCTGCTGTCGATCGCCGGTGTCGATGTTGTCTTTCAGCAGAATCGGAATGCCGTGCAGCGGCCCGCGCGGATCCGTGACGACGACGCTCCTGATCGAGCTGCGGCAGCGATGCGCCGCGCGTCGGGATTCAGCTGGATGAACGCGCGCAGATCCAGTCCTTTGTCGATCAGCTGGACTCTGCGCAGATAGATCTCGAGCAGCTCCTGCGCGCTCAGTCGATGCGACGACATGCAGCGACTGCAGCCGCGCGATGCTCGAGTGGGCGATGTCGTCGTGATCGCCGCTGAGCGCGCCAAAGTCCTGCGCACTGGCATCGTCGGACTGTGCGTTGGCAGCGAGCGGTGCGAGCGCCGCGCCCCGGCAGCCAGTGCACCGGCTCGCAGAAAGGAACGGCGATCGAGGTTCGGCTGTGACGGATCCTGATCCGACTTGGGTTCCTCGCTACGCCCCTTCGACTCTTCTCCGTCATTTCATGGCCTTCTCCCGCGTGATGAGGAGCAGCGCTTATACTCCCGTGCGCCATGACGAAAACATCCGCGCTCGCTGAGTGCGAGAGGCTTGCGGAATAACGGCAAGAAGGATCGTGTAAGCAAACGCCAGCGCAGGAGCGAGAAGAAAATGCCGGAGAGAACGGCTGCGGTTCTCTCCGGCACCTACTGCTTTGCACAGCTGGATGTGCGTTAGTCGCGAGCGTAGTCGATCGCGGTCGCCGACGCGGCGCATTTCGCGTTCGACGTCCAGGGTACGCTTCGGTCACGGGTTTGAAGTCGAGCTCGCGTTGCGATCGTGGCTGCGCTCCACTTCATCGCGCGTAGCGCGTGGTAGCGGCCGGATAGATCGCGCCAGGCGTCTTGCAGATCGTCACGGTCGGCGCGCCGATCATCCAGCGTGCGACGGAAGTCGTGCGCTTCTGTCGGCGAACTGCTGTGCGTCGCGATAGTAGCCGCCGCTGCGCGTCATCGCGCAGCATCCCGTTGCAGCTCGACAGCGCTGCGCTCCAGCCTGCTCGGCCGAGCTTGTCAGGTTGCCGTGGTAGTCACACAGCCCGCGAAGACCCACCGCCGCGAACGACGCGATCGTCAATCCGATTCTTCGAGAACATTTGACAAGCTCCTCTACGACTCGCTACCAGAAGAAACGAGTCGTCGAGGGGCCGGGTTCCGGGTGCGCGCCGTCCTACGCAGTCTATGGCTTTACACCCAGCGCTTTGTAGAGCGCCGCCGGCTCGTAGAAAGCGCCGTCCTTGATGACGAGAGACTGTGCGCCGCACATCGCCGATGCGCTTCGCGGGATCGCCGTCGACCAGCACCACAGGTCGGCGAGCTTGCCCGGCGTGATCGAGCCGAGCTCCTGGTCTTTGCGCGCGACGCGCGCTGCGCCGAGCGTCGCGATGCACGCAGGACATCCGGCGGGCTGATGCCCGCCTGCGCGTACAACTCCAGCTCGCGATGCAGAGTGAATCCCGGCAGATCGCGTCGGTGCCGGCGACGATCGGTAATGCCCGAGTCGTAGAGCAGCTTCGTGTCATCGTCAGCGTCGCGAGCTGCGATTCGCGGTAGCGCGCGTCCTTGCCTTCGGGCACCAGGCAGGCCCGCCGGCCAGGAATCCGCGTCGGACTTGCGGCGGCAGGCGGTCGGCGATCGCGGCGTAGCTCACCGGACATCTTGCCAGGGCGATCGACGAACATGCCCTCGAACGCGCGTGAGCGTCGGGTCGATGACGATGTTGCGATCCTTCAGCGAGCCGCACGAACGATTGCACGCGCGGCGAATTCAGATCCAGCGTCGCGCCGCGCTCGCGCCACTGCGATGAAGCGAGCTGGCGTGCGCGTGTCGCTTCACGTCGTCGAAGAAGAAATTCAGGAACAGCATGTTGATGTGCTGGATCTCGTCCGCGCCCGCCTCGACGAACTGCCGCGCGGTCATGAACGCCGGCACGTGGCCGCTGACGCGCAGGCCTTTGCGCATGCGCGAGCTTGACGATCGTCGGCACCAGCTCCGGCTTCATCGAGCTGTAGACCTTGATGCCGTCGTAGCCGAGCTTCGCGTAGTTGTCGATCGCGCTGCGCGCCTCCGGCCTCGGTGTCGACGAACACCTTGGTCGGACCGGTGTACGGACCGCGGCCGTCCATGAAGCCACGCATGGTGATCCGCGGGCCGATCGCGGTGCCGTCGTCGATGTTGCGCTTCATCTGCAACAGCGCGTCGTTGTCGTTCGCGAGGTCGCGCACCGAAGTGACGCCGGCGGCCATGTGCAGCATGCCGTCGGTCGGCCCCATGTGGACATGCATGTCCCACAGGCCCGGCAATAGCGCCTTGCCGCCTGCATCGAGGCGCTCCGCGCTGCGAGGGAATCGTCACGCTGCCGTCTTTGCCGACGGCGCGAATGCGATTGCCATCGATCAGCACGGTGCTGCCGGGCGCCGACTGACCCGTCGCGGGATCGAAGACGTTGGCGTTGGTGATCGCGACCAGGCTGCCAGCGGCTCGTGCGCATCAGCGCGCGTGCGGAGCAGGGCGCGGCGTGCATTCGCCGGCGCTTCCTGCTTGTCCAGCAGCTTCGGCACGCTCGCCTCCCAGCCCGCGCGCGCACGGCGGAGTAGAACCGGTCGACGGAGGCGAAGAAGCTGCTGGTCGTCGTCCAGCCACGCCGCTGGCGGCGAGGAACGCCGAGCCGTCGATGAGATGTGCGGTCACGATGCCGCTTGTTCGCACCTTCGCCGACGCTCAGCTCAGTCAGCCGCGCTTGATGCTCGCCTCGCCGGCGGGCGGCAGCACGCCATGCGCTACCCGAGCGCTCTGCAGCAGCGCGTGCGCGAGCCGGCCCAGCTCTTCCGGCAGCGCTGCGTGCTGAGCGAAGTAGAACGCAGTGAGCCGGCCGAGCTTCTGCTCGCACGGCTTCGGCAGTGTTCTTCCACCGCGCGACGCCGTTGAGCCGAGATTGAAGCGCTCGGCAGACCGGCGCCCCAGCGAGGTAGTCGACGCCGTCCATTTCGCACGGCAGCGCCGGCACGCCGGCCGCGCGTCGAGCCGCACGCTGCGCGGTGAGCTTGCGGACCGCGGCCGCGATCGGTGAGCTCGTAGCTCAGGCTGCGCACGCCGTCCGCGGCGACGGTGGTCGTCTGCGCGCCCGCGGGCTTCTCCATGATCAAGACTGCATAACGTGTCTGACCCGGATCCTGCGCGAGCGCGCTGCAGGCGAAGAAAGGCGAAACCGGCAAAGCAGCAAGGCGCAGCATGGACAGGCCAGATGTTGTGCATTCAACGCTGAAGTGTGATGAGCCTCTCAATTCTACTGACTTGGCAATGGGTTTTTGCGGGTTCGTTCAGGAGCCGTTGTAGGGCGACGCGGGCATAATCCCGCCCGTAACGCACCTGGGCGTTAACTGAAGCCACCCAATGCACAAGCGTCTTGGATTGACAGTGATTGCAGCCTTCGCACTCGCGGCTTCGATGGCCGCGCAGGCCGACGCAGCCCGGCTTCTACGCCGGCGCGAGTGTCGGCACCACGGCGTCAGTGACTCGTTCGACAACAGCGGCGTTGACATCGACGACAGCGACACCGGCTTCAAGATCTACGGTGGCTATTCGTTCAATGACAACTTCGCGGTCGAACTCAGCTGAAGTTCGATCTCGGTGAAGTCACTGCCGGGACGGGCCGACAGCTTCAGCGTCGGCGTGTCGGTCTGAATGCTTCGGCCGTCGGCCGCTTGCCGGTCTCGGAGACGTTCTCCCTGTTGGCAAGCTCGGCACCTCGTACGACCATGGATGGACACGTCACCCCTCGCAGGCTTCGGCAGCGCTTCCGACAGCCAGAGCGAGATGACATGACCTACGGCGTCGGCGGCGCGCTGAGCTTCGGCGGACAGTGGGAGATCCGCGCCGAGTTCGAAGCCATCGTGTCAGCAGTGACGATGCCAACATGCTGTCGATCGGCAGCGTATCGGTTCTGATCCGAAATAAGAGAATCGGAGAGTGAGAGTCGGCTGACTCTCACCTCGCTGCTTCGAAGCCAGCCATGTGCACGAGGTAAGCGCAGCTTCTGCATCTGCTGGCGTGAGCACGGAAGCAAATCCACCATTCCTTTCTCCACACGCGCCGTCGATGACGATCGTCTTGAAAGTCGCCGCATCGGCGATCGCCGGCGAGTAACGCAGGTCAGGCACTGAAGTGACGCTGCGAACGCCAGCGCCATGACACGCCGCGCACACGCGATCGTAGTGACGCTGACCCGCCTCCGCATCGCCGGTTGCGTTCGCGCGCCGCAAATCCGGAATCACGCGCGACATTTTCGGTTGCAGTGGCGGTAGCTCGCTCTTGCCACCGATCTTGAACGCTACGACGCGACCGAATTCGCTGCGCTGCTGTCCGCCGCCCGCCAGTGCTCCGCTCATCGCGACGCCGCCGAGGCCTGCGAGGGTCGCGATGTACTGCTCGCCATCGAGCTGGAACGTGATCGGCCCGCCCATGATTGCGTTCTGCGCGTCGTACGACCAGAGCCTGGCGCCGCGTGTCCGCGGCGTATGCGTTGAGATTGCCGTCGACCGATCCCTGGAACACGAGCTTGCCGCCCGTCGACGAGCGTGCCGCCGTTGCCGCCGCGCTGCGGATAGGCAACACGCCACGCCTCGCGCTGCTTCACCGGATCCCACGCGATGAGGAACGCGCCGTGAGCTGCTCTTCGCCGCGTCGGCAACAGTCTTCTCGTTGGCGGGATCGCGCGTCGTCGACAGACCGAGTGTTCCAGGTGCGATCGCGGAACTCGAACTTGTCGTCGTGCTTGTAGTAGCTCGCTGACTTCAGAGCGCCGCCAAGTACACCAGCCCCGGTGAGCGGGCTGTACGACATCGGATACCAGTTGTGCGCGCCGACCGGACCGGGCGCGACCATCGCCGGCTCGCGCAGGTAACGCGCTTCCGGAATCATCGCCGGCCGGCCGGTCTGCGGATCGAGACCCGGTGGTCAGGTGACGTTGACGTAGTTCTTCGCCGAGATGAACTCGCCGGTGACGCGGTCGAGCACGTAGAAGAAGCCGTTCTTCGGCGCCTGCATCACCACGCTCGCGCGTGCTGGCCGTCGATCGTCGAGGTCGGCGAGCATGATCGTGCTGCGTGGCGGTGTAGTCCCACGATCTCGCCGGGCGTGGTCTGGAAGTGCCAGACGTACTCGCCGGTCGTCGGGCTCGAGCGCGAGGATCGACGACAGGAACAGAGTTGTCGCCGCTCGCCGTGGGCTGCGGATGCGGTGATTCCACGGGCTGCCGTTGCCGACGCCGACGTAGAGGAGGTCGAGCTGCGGATCGTAGGCCATCGAGTCCCAGACCGTGCCGCCGCCGCCGAGCTTCCACCACTCGCCGTGCCAGGTGCTTGCGCGGCGCGTCTCGAGCGCGCGGATTCTCGAAGCCGTCGCGCCGGATCGCCAGGCACGGTGTAGAAGCGCCACGACCATCTTGCCGGTGATCGCGTCGTACGCGGACGACGTAGCCGCGCACGCCGATACTCGGCGCCGCCGTTGCCGATGATGACCTTGCCCTTCGACGACGCGCGGCGCGCCGGTGATCGTGTAGGCGCTTCGTCGGGTCGGTGGTCTGCACCGACCACAGCGGCTTGCCGCGATCCGCGTCGAGCGCGATGAGCCGGCCGTCAGAGCGTGCCGACGAAGCACGCTGCGCGCCCCAGGCGCGCGACGCCGCGATTCACGACGTCGCAGCAGGCGTCGATCGCCTTGTCGCCGGCGACCTGCGGATCGAAGCGCCACATCTCGCTTGCCGGTGCGCGCGTCGAGCGCGAACACGTTGCTCCACGGCCGAGGTCACGTACAGCACGCCGTCGACGACCAGCGGCGTCGCTTCCTGGCCGCGCTTGGTGTCGAGATCGAAGTACCACGCGAGCTTCAGGTCGCTGACGTTGCTGCTCTGATCGATCTGCGCGAGCGGGCTGAAGCGCTGCTCGTCGTAGGTGCGGCCGTGCGTGAGCCAATCGGCGTCGTCCTTCGCGGCGGCCTTGATGCGCTTGTCGTCACCGGCGCGGCAACGACTGCGGCAGCTGGCGAGCAGCGCTGCCGCAGGCAGCGCGCGGCTGAGCGCGTGCGCGCGCGCGCGGCGACAGCGAGCGGAAGTGACGTCATGGAGGCTCCCTCAGAAATCCTGGAAGAATCGCGTTTCGTTTTTGGTCTGATCGCTCGCAGAAGTATGCCGGGAGCCTGCCGCGTCGTCGATGAATGCACCACACAGCAGTGCCGCGCGCACGCGAAATAGACAATTCTCTACAGAGAACGCCCTGACACCGCAGATCGTCGCGCTCGCTGTAGGAAGTTTTTCTGCGCGTTCGACTGCGACAGTGTCTGACGCGTGCAGACATTTTGCGCTGCGCGCCAAAGCTTTGTTAACTGCGCGCGCCTCACAACGCAAGCAGTCCGTCGCATCGACAAGCCTCATGCATGCGATGGCCGACCAGGATCGAGTCAGGCGGTACGGAATTTTCGGTGTGCGGGTGCGAGCTGCGTCGTGAGCGACGCCGCATAATTGTGACTCTACTGGGGATCCGCATGCCCATTCTCGATCAAGAAAACGCGCGCGCGTGTTGCGCGTGTCGACCATCGCCATCCGTTCTTTCGCTGTTCGCCGTATTGCTCGCGTCCGCTCAGCGCGTTCGCCGCGGCACCGAAGATTCTCCGGCACGCCATCGACCGCTGCGAAGGTCGGCGTCTGGTACAACTTCATTGCGACCGTGTCCGACGCAGACGGCGACACGCTGAGCGTGCTCGATCAAGAACCAGCCTTCGTGGCTGGTCTTCAGCACGTCGACAGTGCCAGCTGTCGAACATTCCGGTCAGCGCCAACGTCGGCACGTACTCGAACATCATCGATCAGCGTGAGCGACGGCACGGTCGGAACCGCGTCGCTTGCGCCGTTCTCGATCACCGTGAGCGGCACTGGCGGCGGCACGAATAGCGCCGCCGAGAGTCTCAGGAACGCCGCCGACCACGGCCAAGCCCGGCGTCTGGTACAACTTCGTCGCGACTGCTACCGACGCGAACGGCGACACGCTCGCGCTGCTCGATCCAGAATCAAGCCGGCGTGGCTCGTGTTCAACAAGATCGAGCGTGCCAGCTGTCGCAACGTTGCCGACCAGCGCGAACGGTCGGCACGTACTCAGAACATCATCATCAGCGTCACCGGCGGCAAGTGGTGGCAGCGCTTCGCTCGCGCCGTTCGCGATCACCGTCAGCACGACGGGCGGCGGCACTAACCAACCGCCGACGATCTCCGGCACGCCGCCGACGTCCGTCAGGCCGGCAGCGCCGTACGCGTTCACGCCGACGGCGAAGCGACCCCGAGGGCAAGACGCTCGCCGTTCAGCATCACCAACAAGCCCGGCTGGGCGACGTTCAGCACGACGACCGGCAAGCTGTCGCGGCACGCCGAGCAGCGCGCAGAACCGGCACGTTTTCGAACATCGGCATCAAAGGTGAGCGACGGCAGCCTGACGGCTTCCCTGCCGACGTTCGCGATCGTGGTGTCGTCGACGACGACCACCGGCTCCGCGACGCTCAGCTGGACGCCGCCGACGCCGCAACATCGGACGGCTCGAGCGCTGACGAATCTCGCGGGCTACCGGATCGTGTACGGCACCAGCCCGAGTTCGCTGACACAAGACGGTCCAGGTCACGAATCCGCGGCAGATCGCGCTACGTGGTAGAGAACCTGGCGGCCGGTACCTGGTACTTCAGTGTGCGGGCCTACTCGACCAGCGGCGCGGAGAGCAACACGTCGAACACGGCGAGCAAGACCGTACCCTGAACCGGCGGTGGCGGCGCAGGTCGGGGCTCGAACCGGGCGTAAGCCACGGGAGAAGCTTCGGTCTGCGCCGTCTGGGAAATGGGACATTCCCTCATTTCCCTGCGCGAATCGATCGGCCACTGCGTTACGGCAAGTGCGGTGGAAGCATGGAACTTCGCTTCGACGCCGAAGCCCATGAAGTTGACGCCGCCCTTGGTCTCGGCGAAGACGCCGAAGACGCTGGAGCGGTGCCAGACGATGAAGCCGACCGACATGTCCTCGATGCCGCCGCGGAACAGCGGCTCGTAGCGAATGGAACTGGCGCAACGGCAGGTCGACGGTCCACTCCAGGTAGTTCATCAGCTTCTCGGAATGGATGTCCGGACCTTTCTTGGCGAAGTCCCGCTGCTCGCTCAGCGGAATGCGATCGACGTAGCTCAGGCCTTCGCCGAGGCCGAGGGCGAGGTGCTTCTGCGTCCAGGGCACCCGCATCCGGTAGTTCGCCTTGACGAATCCGGTCAGCGCCCAGCGCGTCCGGCTGATGGCCCTGCTCGTTGAACCACTGCGCGCCGACGTGCCAGGTCATCGGGAACGGCAGGCCGAACAGCGTGTCGCTCAGGTCATGGCCCCAGGTGGCGCCGATCAGAGTAATTGTTCTCGGGCGATTGCTGGTAGTCGCCGACGACGACCGTCACGAAGTCGGTCTCCGAGGACTTGGACCAAGTGCAGCCGCAGCCGGTTGTGTCCGTCGTGCTCGGTTGCGTCCTGGGCGTGGGCGGCTCCGACGCACAGCGCAGCGCGGACACGGCGAGCGGCAAAACAAGCTGCTTCATGGGCCTCATGGTGGGGAAGCGTATGGCCGCGAAGCATAACTTGCGCGGACCCGACCGCTCACCATGGCGGAACCTGAAGACCGGAGCCACGGCCCGACTGGCACTCCAGACCGGTCGCCACGGGCCGAAGGCCCGCCGTGCTGATCCCGGCTGGGCCGGCTCGCATCCGGCGGCAGCATGAAATGCATCCCCGGACCTATGTCCATGAGCAGGCTGCGCCTCGCACTGTCGCAGCGCTGCGCTGACCCTGGCGTGCGTGCGCAGGCCGCGGCCGAAAGGCGCCCGGAGTTCACCCACTCCAGCCAGGCCGAGTGGCTGAACTCAACCCGCTGGCGGCTGAGTCGAGCTGCGCGGCAAGGTGGTGCTGGTCGAGTTCTGGGCGTTCGAGTGCGTCAACTGCCGCACACCCAGCCGTGGCTACGCCGTCCAGCAGCGCTACGCCGACAAGGACTTCGTGATCGTCAGCGTGCACACGCCGGAGTTGCCGGAAGAGCGCTCGATCGCCAACGTGCGCAGCCGCCATCGCCGAACAGCACATCACCGAACGCCGGTGATGGTCGACGGCGACTACTCCTGTGGAAGGCGCTGAAGAACCAGTACTGGCCAGCCTTCTACACGTCATCGACAAGCGCGGCCGTATCGCCGCCCGCGCGATCGGCGAAATGCACGTCGGCCAGCCGCGCGCAGCGGGAACTGGAACAAGCGATCGAGGAACAGCTCGCCGCTGGCGCTTCTTGACGTCCACCGCCGCGGCGGTTGCGGTAAACCACGGCGCGAATACTCGTCTGGAAGCGTGTGCGTCGCGCCCATGCTCGCGCGTTTGCGTCCGCCATCATTCTCGCGGCTGCTCAGGCAGCCAGCGCACCGATCAGCCAGGCAAAGCCGTCTACGAACAATACTGCGCGGCGTGCCACAACATGCCGGCGACACGCGCCCCAGCGCTCGCGTCGCTCCAGCAGATGAGCGCGCAAACGCTGCGTTTCACGCTTCACCGAAGGAATCATGCGGCAGCAAGGGTCAGCGGTACCGCGTGAGCAGTTCGAGCAGCTCATCGGCTATCTCGCGGCGACCGGACACGAGCGGGCGACTGGGTCGCGGCTATGATGTGCAAGCCCGAGCAGCGCGCCATCGATCTGAATCAGCCGATCGCGATGTCGATGTACGGCACCGATGCCGCGCAACAGCCGTCGCTGCGAGCGCGCAACAGGCCGGACTCACCAGCAGCGACCTCGGCAATCTCGAACTCGCCTGGGCGATCGCCTTTCCGAAGACAGCGGCTCTGCGCACGTCCGCTGCGATCATCGGCACGACGATGTTCTACTCGCCAGCGCCGACCGGCAAAGTCCTCGCGCTCGACACGCGCAGCGCGTGCGTGAAGTGGGCATACGACGCCGGCGTTCCGCTCGCTCGTCGCTCTCGTACTGGCGAAGCTCGCAGCGGCACGGGCAAGATGGCACTCGTCTTCGGTGACGCGCGCGGCAACGTTCACACCGTCGATGCGAAAACCGCGCACGCAGATCTGGAAGGCCGAAGCGCGTCACGACGCCTTCGGCGGCATTACCGGCGCGCCGGTGCTGGTCGGCAGTCGCATCATCGTGCCGATCTCCTCTTCGGGCGTCGGCCGCGGCGCCCGATCCGAAATACGAATGCTGCGGAAGGCCACGGCGCGGTGGTCGCGCTCGACGCGACCGACGGTCACAGGCTGTGGACCGCGCACACGATGGAGGACGCGGAGCACCGGCAAAGTCAGCTCCACGGGCGTGAAGCAACGCGGCCCGTCCGGCGCGCCGATCTGGTCGACGCCGTCCGGTCGACATCAAGCGCGGGCTCGTCCTACTCCGGCACTGGCCGAGCGCAACCTCGCTGCCGGCGACCAGCACCAGCGACGCAGTCTCGCGCTGGATCTCGCGACGGGCGAGCTGAAGTGGAGCTTCCAGGCGCTGGCCCGCGACGTGTGGCATCTGGGCTGCCAGTTCGATCCGTCGAAGTCCGGCCCGAACTGCCCGAGCCCCGACGACAGCGTGCTCAAGGATTACGACTTCGGCGCCGGCGTCGTGATCGGCAAGCGGCGTAACGGACGCGACATCCTGGTGGCCGGGCAGAAGTCGGGCGACCTCTGGGGTCTGGATCCCGACGCCCAAGAGCAAAGTGCTGTGGCGGCACACGCGTTCGGCATGGGCACGCCGCTCGGCGGGATCCACTGGGGCCTGTGCGATCGACGACGAGCGCGTCTTCGCGCCGATCAACGATCCGTCCCTGCCCGTCGCCGGCTACGTGCCGCAGCCTGCAGATGAACGCGGTCGAGATCGAAACCGGCAAGGTCGCGTGGAGCAAACCCGTGCAGCCGGATTGCAAGAACGGACGCCAGGAGCGTTTCCCACTGTGCGGCGAGCGTTACGGCGCTGTCCGCTGCGCCGCTGCGTCATCGACAAGTCCGTCGTGGCGGGCGCCGTCGATGGACGCCTCATATCATGCGACGCCGCGAGCGGCGAGATCGTCTGGCAGTACGACACGCTGCGTGACTTCCCAACGCTGAACGGCATCGAGAGGCAAAGGCGGCAGCATCGAGGAGCCACTCGGTCTTCGCCGGCGCGGGTATGCTGTTCGTCGGCTCGGGCTACGGCCAGTTCAGCCAGGCGCCCGGCAACGTGCTGCTCGCATTCCGCCCGAAGGGGAGTAATGCATCGTCCGCCCGCGCATTTTTGCCGCGATCGTGCGGCAGTCGTCGCGGTTGCGTGTTCTCTATGGCGGCGTGCGTCTCAGCTCGCAGTCGGCGGCTCGCTCTACTACGTGCTTGGCGGGCATCGCACTGCTCGCTTCCGGAATTCTTCTCTGGCGCGGCAACGTAAGCTCGGCTCGCACATCTTCGGCGCGCTGCTCGCAGTGACGCTGGCCTGGTCGCTGTTCGAAGTCGGCACGGATCCGTGGGCGCTCGCGCCGCGCTGTGGTTGTTGGCGCTACTCGGCGCCTGGCTGCTGACGCCGATTGCGCGTCGCGGACTCTACTCGCCGCAGCCGCCGCCGGCGTTGCTCAGGAGCTCTCGAAGCAGATCGATCGCCGCTGCGAGCTACGTTGGCGGTTCTCGCGATCTTCATCGTCGGCTCACGCAACACCGCCGCACGACCTCGACGCCGCGCAACGTCGCGGAAAGAAAATGCCGGCGTCGGGCAAGCCGCATCGGGCAGAATGGCATCACCTACGGCAACACGACGCACGGCACCGCGTTACGCGCGTCTCGACCAGATCGACGCCTCGAACGTCGGCGGCCTGAAGGAAATCTGGCACTACCGCACCGGCCGCGCCGGGCAGTTCAAGGCGACGCCGCTGCAGATCGGCGATCTGCTGTACGTGTGTACGGCGATGAACGTCGTCGTCGCACTCGATGCCGAAACCGGCGCGAAGCGCTGGGGAGTTCGATCGCCAAGATGAAGATTGCGCCGCGTTGGCTTCAACGGCACATGCCGCGGCGTGAGCTATTACCACGCGCCCGGACAGTTTGGCGGCGAGTGTCCCTCGCGCATCATCATGGGCACGACGGATGCGCATCTGCTGGCATTGGATGCCGCGACCGGCGAACGTTGCGTGGGCTTCGGCAGCAGCGGCGAAGTCGATCTGATGACAAGGCATCGGCGAAGCGAAGCCGAACATCTACCTCGTCACGACACCGCCGCTGATCGCACGCAATCTCGCGGTCGTCGGCACGCGCGTCGCGGACAACTTCAGAAGTCGGCGAACCGTCGGGCGTGATCCGCGCGTACGACGCGATCACCGGCCAAGTTCACCTGGGCGTGGGACATGGGCCGGCCCGGTGTCAACACCGAGCCCGCCGCAGGCGAGCAGTTTACACGCGCGGCACGCCGAACGTGTGGACGCTGATGAGCTACGACGACGCACTCGGGCTCATCTCACGCGCCGACTAAGCAACAGCACGCCTGACTTTTTCGGAGCGCATCGTTCGGACGCGTCCGAAAAATACTCGAGCTCGGTCGTGGCACTCGACGTGACCGATGGCTCCGTGCGCTGGAGGCTACCAGACGGTGCATCACGACGTGTGGGACTACGATGTGCCGTCGCAGCCGACGCTCGTCGACTTACGCCAACCCGATGGCAGCACCGTGCCGGCGCTCGTGCAGCCGACGAAGCGCGGCGAGCTGTTCCTGCTGGATCGCACGCGACCGGAACGCCGCTCGCCGACGTCGAGGAACGACCCGTGCCGCAGGGCCCCGTGCAGGTACGAGTGGCTCTCGCAGACTCAGCCGTTCTCGACCGGCATGCCGAGCTTCCGGCCACGACGTCAGCGAAGCGGACATGTGAGGCTCACGCCGTTCGACCGATGTGGTGCCGCCGCGAGTTTCGGCAAGATGCGCTACGAGGGGCACTTCACGCCGCCGTCGGTGGCAGGCACGTTCGTGTTCCCGGAGGCAGCGCCGGCGGCTTCAGCCAGGCGGCGTTGCGCGTCGACGAAGACTAATCAGGCTGATTGGTCGCGACGCCGCTGATCATGGGCAGCCGCCTGCGCCTGATCCGCGCGCCCGAGGTGCCGAAGGGACGTGAAGCGCTATCTCAGCTCGGCACGCCTACGCCGCCGACATCAAGATGTTCATGTCGCCGCTGCAGATGCCGTGCATGCGCCCGCCGTACGGACGCATCGCCGTCGTCGACCTGCAGACGCGACACGTTCTCTGGAACAAGCGCCTTGGGCACGACGAACGAGAGTGGGCCGTGGGGCAGCGAAGCTTGGCAGTGCGCTGCCGATGGGCGGCGCCGCTGGCGGCCGGGCTCGATGCGTCACGCATGGCGATCGATCTTCTTCGGCGGCGGCATGGATCGCTACTTCCGCGCGTTCGACCTAGAAGACGGGCGACGAGCTGTGGCGCGACTACCTGCCCTGCACCCGCGCAAGCGACGCCGATGAGCTATCTGTCGCCGCAGACGAAACGGCAGATAGTCAGCAGATCACGGCTCGGGCGCGGCCCGCTTCGGCATGGCGGAGTCGGACGACAAGTCGCCGCCGATCCGCTCGGCGGCCCACATCATCGCCTACGCGCTCAGCGACACTCGAAAGGAATAGAAGAACAGCAGCCGAGACAATTGTGAATTCTCGGCCGTTTTTGCGAATTCGCAGGCCATGGATGTCGTGCACGACTGCGGCAGGCCATCGCTGCCAACGGTGCATTCGAGCGGACATGACTGGTGAAGGCGATATCGCTGACCGCTGTTGAGTTTTCAGCGCCGGATACGCCGCGCAATGCCCCGGCCGGGCTGGCGGACCGGATCTCGTCGTCGGCGTACTCGTTACGACGCTGCACCACTCGTCGCACATGCTCGTGGCAGCGACCATCAAAAAATAGAATTCCACACGTCAAAATCGCCAGCGCGACGCGCACGCACTGAACGGACGCTGAATAAACGTCTCAGCGCGGTGGCTGCGGCTTCTGAGTCGAAGTAACTCCGGCCGGCGGGTCGTCGCGCGAGAATGTCGCGACGCTCGCATTCCGATTCTCGAGGCCGCGCATCCGCGAGCAGTCCGGCCGATTGGCGGTCTGCGTAGCGACTCTGGATCGGTTAGCAACATTCCGCGCACGACGTTAAGCGTACTGGGCACGATGATCTTTGCTGCGGCATGGCGTTCGAAGCCGGTGTCGCGGCAGACGGCGTCGATGAGGTCTCGCGCATTATCGGGGGCAGGCGCCGACGGCGAAGGCGATATGAAGTCGGCTGGCGGACAGTCGCGGGCCCGCTTTGCGCGGCCGCGAAGCCGCTCCACGTTGGCGCGACGCATATCATCGACAGGAAGTTTTTCCGCATGGAGCCCACCGTTTCGCGGTTGCTACTGGAGCGAAACGGCTGGCTGCGTGCCCTGTTCCCCGCCCCTCGGCTGGTGGCTACGAGAATTCTTCCGTCACGGCCTGCTCCAGCAGATCGAACGGCAGCGGACCCTGCGCGACGATGAAGTCGATAGCGCTGCTCGTCGAAGCGACCGACATCGCCAGCTCCAGGCGTGTGCGCATCGCGTTGAGGCGTGAGTAGCCGTAGAAATAGGAAGTCGCCTGCTGGCGCCTGGAACATTATAGCGATCGACTTCCTGCTTCGCCATCGGCTCGGACAACCAGCACTTCCTCCATCAGGAAGCGCTGCGCCGCCACTTCGCTCGATCATGCCGAGATTCAGCGTCAGGTCGAAGGCGCGCCTCGCCCGCATCCGCCGCGTGCAGTATGAAGTGACCTTCGGGGCGTGAATAATGTTTCTCGGGTTTCGGCTTCCGCGTACAAAGCCAGCCTTCGACGTTGGCGCTGTTCAGCGCGGGCACGACTGCGCATAAGTCTCAAACCGCACCCTCAGCTCAACATTCAGCGAACTGCAGCTCGTGACCCGGCCGCGCTTCGTGCGCCGTGACGTCGAAACGATCGCGCAATCGCAGTTTCGAAATCGTCCATGACGGTGCCGGGCTTGGCGTTCGGATTGCTCGTCGGTAATGCGACTCCGCCGGCTCGCCCGGTGTTGCCGACACCAGCCGCGGCGGATCGATGTGCGGCGCCGGCGTGGCAGCCGCTTCACCGCCGTCGCCAAGCGGATGACCGCCCGCGATTCGGCAACCACGCCAGTTTCTCGCGGCGGATGATGAAGCGCGATCAACTCCCAGCCGATATAGCGGCAGGCGGAGCATTTGATCGTCGGGAATACGCTGCTTCTTCCAGCTCGCGGATGACGTCCGCGATAGCGGTCTTGCTCCACCTGTGCTCTTCGGCGATGCGCCGCGCGAGGCTCGATCTCGCTGCGCGTCTGCTGATAACTCGCGGCGCGCGCGCTTCATCACCTCCTTGCGGATCCATCTGCACGCCGAAGCGCTTCAGGTTGTCCGCATACAGTTCGGCGGGCAGCTGATTGGTCTTGCGTGCGCGCGGCAGCACCGTCGCGGTCGCCCGCGGGTGTACTCGTCGAACTGGGCGCACGCAACGTCTGCAGATCCTTCTGCCAGCGCTGATCCGCTGCCTTCCAGCAGCTTCTGAATGCCGTCGAGGTAGCGCGGCTGGTTGTCAGTACTGCTGCGCTTCGAGACCACGGACCGATGAGCTGCGCGTTGCCGCCTGCTCTTCGTAGCGCGCGCGCGCCAGCGTGGTGATCGGCTCAACGTAGCGCGCCGCGCCGACGTAGCGGTCGATCATCGCCGCCTTCTGCCTGCCCTTCGGGATGCGTTCATCGAGCAGATCCTGGAAGCCGCAGGAACACGGCTTGACCGAGATCGAAGAACGGCAACGCCATCCTGCCGGTTCAGCTCGAGCGAGCGCTGCTGATCGCCGGCAGCGCCGATGAGAATCTCCAGATCGCGCTTGACCAGCGGATCGGCCGCGGCGCTGCGCAGTTGCTCGGCTTGGCGATCGCCGTTGCAGGTCCGCCTCCTGGCGTTCCGGGATTGCGCGGCTTGACGTCGAGTATCTCGTTGTCATGACCTTCGACGCCGAACGACGCCGCGCTCTGCGTTGTAGCGCGCCGCTGACGTCGAGCAGGATCTGCGCGTGACGATTGCTCTCTTCGATCCAGTTCGGCTGCGCCGCAAAAACGCGGGCGGCGCAGCAAGCGCAGTCAATACGACAGCTCGAAACATTGTGAGTACTCCTGCGAAATGCGAGAAATCAAGCAAATTTGGTGTGATGCTGAATATATCGATCGGTGCAATGTCAGCGCCGGGCGCCCGGTGAGCTTTTGCCGTAATGTTACAGGCAGAAAGGGGGCTACGAGGCTGCGCGGTCGGGCGGTCTAATTCAGGCGGGCAGTCGAACTTTCGATGGTCCCAGTGCCCGAAGGACGCCATGAGCAATCACACACCAGGACCGTGGATCATCGGCACCGATCCCAGATACCCCTCCGAACTGTGTCGATGCAGTCGTCGACGGCGTCGTGGCACATCGCGCTGTGTCACATGGGCCTCGGCCCCGATGACACTTCGACGGACGCGAATGCACGCCTGATCGCATGCGCGCCGGAATTGTATGCAGCGTTGAAAAAAAGCGCTGCCAGCAGCTGCGGCGAGCGCTATGAACATGCTCGCGGCGCTCGAGAAGGCGGACAGGTTGCGCCCGCTCACCCGCCGCAACGGCTAGAACGGCCAGGAAGAACGAGCAGAACGACCAAAGAACGACAAGAGTCACAGCTAGCGCAGTCTCGCGCGCAGACGCGCGATCGTCGCATTGCTGAGCCCGATTGCGCCGAGATAACCCTGCGGCGCGCTGCGTATTGCGAAAGGTACGCCAGCATGTTGTGCACGTTTTCCTCGGGCAGCGCAACGCTTCGACTATCTTGAGCGCTCCAGGTTCGGTAGCGCCGCAGATACGCGTCATGGTGCGCCGAACCGCCGCATAGTCCGCCGCGATCGCCGCGGGCTCGACGTCGGCCAGTGCGAGCAGCAGCGCGGCGATCCAGCCAGTGCAGTCGCACTGCGACGCAGTGAAACACCAGCAGCTCGGGCGCCGCCAGCCCGCGATGACCTCGAGCACTTCCTTGAGCGCACGGACGCGTGTGCTCGGCACCGCGCACTTCCACGTTTCCTTCGTGCACTCGCTGGAAAGCTTTGCCCACTGCGTT
>ERZ1370068.1786-contig-11727_pt1 | contig 32778 bp, 37 predicted proteins | sample MGYA00561227_ERZ1370068 | MGnify/ENA primary metagenome ERZ1370068 (study PRJEB38410, sample SAMEA6850437) | metagenome | study: Metagenomic assessment of the ecological functions of the soil: analysis of the soil microbiota associated with the...
GCGCCATCTTCCGTCGAACCACATGGGTCACGAGGCTTCCATCGGCTCGAGGCGTCCACAGCCGATCGGTGTAGTTGAGCGACGCGCTGATCGAATCGTCCACCAGGAGCCCGGGCGGGATCGAGAGCGCATCGTCCACGACGCGCAGTCGACGAAGAAAGAAGGTCTCGCCCTTGAAGTGATACTCGATCCGGCCGCGCGCGTGGTCGTAGCTGATGTCGGCGCGCGACTCGCGCCCCTTCACCGAAAGAACGACCGCGAGCGGAGCGGCACCCAGCGCCCCTGCCGGAGGGCGCCGCTGGACTCGATGCGGTTGGCGATTCCGTCCCCCTCACCCTCGACGGTCGCTTCATAGCGACCGCCCGGCCTGTCGATGGACTGGATGAACGTGCCCGCGACGTGATAGGTCAGCACGCCGTACAGGAGCCTGACGTCAACGCCATAAGGGGCCCGGTACGTCTCGACCGCGCCGGCGAAGGCCCGGCCCAGCGGAGCCAGGACGAGGGCCAGGGGCAGCGTCAAAAATTGTCGGCGGTCGATGGCCTGCCTGGACATGCTTGGTTGGATCACCTATTCTACCAGTCTGCGAAGCAGGAACTTGGCCCTCACCAGGTACTCCTGCTAACGTAAACGCTGGGTTTTCGAGAGGAAACGCAGCGCGCCGCCACCGGGGAGAGGCCAGCCGATGAAGCGACAACCAGTCATTACTGGGCTCGGCGATCGTCTCGCCGATCGGCATCGGCGTCGAGAAATTCTGGGCGGCAGCGCTGGCGGGACGGTCAGGCATCAGCACTCCACGCTGTTCGATGCGTCGAAGCTACCAGCGGACTGCCGGATCGTTGGCGAAGTCCGGGGCTTCAATCCGCTCGACTGGATGCCAGCTCAGACGGCTCGAATGGCAGGACGCTTCAGCCAGTTCGGGATTGCGGCGGCACGAATGGCCGCGCGAAGACGCCAACCTGGACGCGGCCGGCATTCCTCCCGAGGACATCACGGTCGCCGTCGGGACGTCAATAGGCAGGCCATGGTAGATCTCGGCGAATCGAGCCATGCTGCAGCTTCCTCAGAGGCAAGCCGTTAGCTGCACTGGACGACGCTCGAGTACCCCGCGCCACGCCGCAACGAGCCACGTAGCAATCGACTCTCAGTGCTCGTGGCCATACTGTGACGTTTTCAACTGCATGTGCGGCTGGCCTTGACGCAATTGGCTGGGCGCAGGACGCGATCAGGCGCGGAACCGCGACGTGCGGCCGTCACAGGCGGTACTGAAACGCCCTATCCGCACACTCGTTGATGCTCTTTCATTCAGTCGGCGTTCTTTCGAAATGGCGCGGAGCACCCGAGGAAGCAAGCCGTCCCTTCGACCAATGGCGATCTGGTCTGGTTCTGGCCGAAGGGCGCGGCGATCGTGGTGGTCGAAGACGAAAGAACGCGCTCGGGCGCGGGGGCTCCGATTTACGCTCGTATTCTCAGCTTTGCGAGTGTCAGCGAGGGCGCGCATCTCCGAAAGGTCGACGAGAAGCGGTGCGAGCTGTCGCGAGACGCCATGGCGATGGCTCTCGACCAGGCGAGAGGATGGAAGCGAGGGAACATCGATTTCATCTGTGCCCACGGCAACTCCATGCCGGACTACGACGCCGCTGAGACAGCCGGAATCAAGCGAGGCGTTCGGCGCACACGCGTGGAACGTTCCGGTTTCGTCTCTAAAATCCATGTGCGGCCAAGCGCTTGCGCGCAGGCAGCGCGATGCAGGTTGGTGGCTTCGTGCCTGGCGATCCGAGACGGCGCTGGTGCCGCCGACGATAAAACTACAGAGTGCCGGACCCCAACTGCGATCTCGACTACGTCCCCAACGTCGTCGAGGACCGCGAGGGTTCGAAACTCCCTGATCCACGCTCACAGTCTCGGCGGCTCTCACGTCACCATGGTTCTCGGCGCTCCGGACTGAGTCACGCCGGTCGTGTCTCAGATCGCCCTCTTCGGTCCTCTCCAGCCGTTCTGATCGGCACTGGCGGTCTTCGTTTGGCGAGGCCAGATCCGCAGCAGGCCATCAATCGATGGTTCGCATTCGAGACTCTCTGCCTGTGGCCAGCTGGGTTTCTGGCATTGGCGGACTACAGGGTGGCGCCCAGTCTCGACGCTTGGGGACGATTCACGTTCGCGAGCGCTAGCATGATTCCTGCTGCGTTTCCTCGGGTTCACTCGTTGCTTACCCCACTCTCAGTCTCTGGCCATCGACGCGGCTCGTCTGGGGCACACTGCTACGGCTGGCGCTGTTCTCGCTATTTTGTCATTAGCGACGTCACTTGTCGTCTACCGACATCACGCTCACGCCGACGGACTAACGAGAAAATCCGGACCGCTCTATCCGATCTTCGCTTGTCTACTTCATCGTGGCCTGGCTCGCAGCAGGTGTGGGTGTGCTTCATCGACAAGTGGCGTCGAGCGCGCGGGCTCGCCCGTGCGCAACTTCAGTACCTCGGAGCCGGCATCATCACGGCGGCCGCGGGCGGGATTGGGATCAACCTCCTATTGCCGTTGCTTGACCGGCCGTTCAACACTACAGCTGGCTGGGCCCTTACTTCAGCTTCGTATATCGTTGTTCTCGTCGCGCACGCGATCATCCGGCATAGTCTTATGGATCTTGCGCCCTGTCATCAATCGCGGGATCACGCGTATGTCCTGACGGTCTCGCTCGTGTCAGCTCTGATCATTATTCTGGGCCGCAAGAACGGCTCCGGGCTGGGGCAGCCGACATACTTGTCCGGCCCGAGACTCATTGTGATCGCAGCCGATCACCTTTGTCATGCTGGCGACCCCGGCAGAGCGCTGCTTAGATCACATCATTGATCCCATATCTCTACCGCGGGACGTATCAGCGACTCCGTCTGCCTTGCGCGAGAGCGACGCGCCGCCTGAGTCGCCTGATGCAAACCAGCCGAGCTGGCCGCTCAATTGACGTCAACTCGTCTAATTGAGGCGTTTGTGCCGGAGTCCTTCACGATGCTCGTTCGATCCCCTGGAGAGCGGCGCCTTCGAACCATTAGCCGGCAACTGCGCCAACAGTCCTCAATCTCAACACGTTGGATGCGCTGCTGCTAGCACCGCTACCGAACATCAGCGCGTCATTATCGTGAATCCGGTTGGGGGAGAGTGGAGGCTGCGCGGCTGCTACACGAAGCCTTAAGGCGTGCCGGGATCGAGGTGCTTGTTACTCTGGGACGACGAGGTCCAGCTACTCGGAGTTCGTCCTGCTCGGACCGTCGCAGCGGGATGCCTACTTCAGGAACGACCTCGTCGTTCGTCGAGATCACTCAGCTGATCTTGCTTCGATCGCCATGGAGAACGCGCTCCTGTATCGGCAGAGGCATCCAAATGCTGGAATATTCCGGATCGCCTCCTGAGAATCCCTCGACTCCGCAGTGGTGGCTATCGATGTCGGCGGGCGGATCACCGAGCTTCAATCCAGCCGCGACGAAGCTGCTCGGCGTAAGCGAGGAGTATCGTGGCGCCCTAATGCACGTGTTGCCTTCCGAGATTGGCTGGGCTCTTGTTCTCGCCCTTAGCGGCGGCTGGCACCCACGCGAAGTCGAGGTCACGATCGACCATGCAGTTCGCGGAATCCTTCACGTCATTCTCTCGACCGACGTCCTGCATGACGACGAAAAGCACATTTCTGGAGCTCTGGCTGTCGTGACCGACCTATCCGCCGTCAAAGCTCTTGAACGAAATCAACGGCGAGTCGAACATCTTGCAATAATGGCTCGCTTCTACGCTGGCATAGCGCACGAGATCCGGAACCCCCTCGCCGCGATATCCAACTTCATTGCAATGCTTCCCGATCGCTTCGACGATCGCCGAGTACCGCGATGCGGCCGCTACGCATTCTACCCATGGAGGTATCGCGGATTGTGCGTCTCGCGGACCGTCTACGCCTGATGGCGCCGAGCGAGGGCGGGAAGCTGAGTGTTGTCGCCTCTGTCACCGCTGCTTCACGACATCGTCGCAATCCATTCCCCGACCGCTCAAGAACAGCAGGTAAAGATCGCGCTGCGCTGCCCCGACGAGTTGCCAAAAATCCAGGGAGATCCTGGACAGATCGTCCAGCTATTCGTAAACCTTCTCAAGAACGCCGTTGAGGCGATGCCGGATGGTGGTACCGTCACGATCGAGGCGGATCATTCGCTCGGGTCGTGTCGGTCCCGGTTCTATCTTCGTTCGTGTCCTCGACGAAGGAACCGGCATCGATCCGGCTGTGAGGGCAAAGATATTCGATCCGTTCTTCACGACAAAACCTTCTGGGACAGGCTTGGGCCTAGCGATTTGCAGAGAGATCGCCGATTTCCATCGCGCACAGGTTGGCTCTGCTCCCGCGTTCAATCATCGACGGAGGCACGATCGCAGAGGTCGAATTCCCAAGCCTAGCCCCTGAGTCCTCGGCCGCATGATTCAGATCATCGCTGTACTTAGTTGCCGGTCTAGTCCTTGGACTCGGCCTCCTCGTCTGGCGCTCAGGTCCCGGGAGTCGAACGAACCAGTCGTTCGGAGCGTTCGTTCTTCTGAGCCGCCATCTGGGTGTTGGGAGTCGCCTTCTTTCACTCGGGAGCCAACCTAAGCTTCTGGGCTCCATTGGCATTCGCCGTCGACCGGTCTTCTTCCAGCAACTTTTCTTGCCTTTGCTCAAGTACTTCCCGACTTCGAACCCATGGCCGACTAGGTGGATTCTGATCCTCAGCCTCCTCGATCGGTTTGCTCTTCGCGATCACCTCGCTGACGACACGATGGATCGTGAGAGATGCGACAATCACGGCTTCGGGACCCGCTCGCGAGGCCGGTCCACTCTATCCGCTGTTCGCGATCGTACTTTCTCGTGGCCTGGTGCACGGCCCTCGCTGTACTCATCTCGAAGTGGACCCGAGCGCGAGGTTTGGCGCGTGCCCAACTCAATACCTCATTCTCGGCTTCACGGTCGGCGGTGGCGGTGCAATCACTAGTAACCTGATTCTGCCGCTAGTCACGGGAGACGCTGCTTACTCGTGGATCGGGCCGCACTTCGTCGTTATCTTCGTCGCTATGGTGGCGCATGCCATCGTCCGTCATCGTCTGATGTCCGTGCGCCTCGTCATTCGCCGCAGTCTGACCTTCACCCTCGCCGTCGTGGTGTCACTCTTGCCGGTGGTCGCGCTCCTCGTGCTTGCCTGGCCGAGGCTGTCAGATCACTTCACCTCCGAGGAGCTCGGCGCGGTCATTCTGGCGGTCGTCGTGGTGAGCCTGCTCATTCCGCTGATCCGGGACGTGGCGGGGCGGTTGCTCGACCGCTATGTCTATCGCACGCACGTGAACTACCAGCGCACGCTGCGAGAAGCGAGCAAGGCTCTGACTCAGGTGCTCGACCTCAGAGTGCTGCTGCCGTTCCTGAACCATACCGTGGCGGCCTCGACCAATTCCGAGGGCGCTGCCGTCTACCTCAGAGGCGTCACGAAGGACTCCGATTCGCGATTCTCCAGGGCGATCGCCGAGAAGCGCTACGCGGACGGTCAATTCGATACGCCGGCCGAGGCGCCGGCCGAGGTCATCGCCGCGCTCATCGCGACGAGAGGCCTGATGGTCACCGACGAGATCGCTCACGAACGGTCGAGCAACGCGCGTTCGAGCGGCCTCCTCGCGGAGCTTGGACGCCTCGGCTGGGCTCTCGTTTTGCCGCTCGTCGCCGAAGACAAGGTCATCGGCGCCATCGTGGTCGGAGCCAAGCTGTCCGAGCGATCCGTTCTATCCCCAGGATCTCGACCTCCTGATGACGCTCGCCAACCAGGCCGGCATCGCGGTCAAGAACGCCCAGCTCTACGCACAGGTGGTGCTCGCCAACGAGCACCTCAACAACATCGTGTCGACGATCGAGAGCGGCGTGGTCGCCGTCGACGCTACCGGGCAGGTCACGCTGTTCAACCGGGCCGCGGAGCAGCTCACGGGCCTCCCGGCCGAGCGAGTCCGGCATCAGTCCGTGAGCGTCCTGCCGACCGGTGTGGCGACCATGCTGACCGAGACGGTGGTGGACGGCTCTCGCGCGGACAGAACCCGAAATCGAGCTCTCCGACGGCGCGACGACTCGTCCGGTCATCTGCGCGACCTCACCCCTTCACGATCAGGCCGGCGGGATACTTGGTGCCGTCGCCGTCTTCAGCGATCTGACGCCACACAAGGCGCTCGAGGTGGAGCGACGGCGCGCCGAGCGGCTCGCCTATTTCGAGATGCTCGCGGCGGGCATCGCCCACGAGATCAAGAACCCGCTGGTTTCGATCAAGACGTTTGCGCAGCTCCTGCCACGCCGCCGGAGCGACGAGCAGTTCATCGAGAACTTCGGCCGGACCGTCACCCATCAGGTCGACCGGATGGAGCACCTTCTCGATCGACTCCGTACGCTCGCCCGGCCGGGTGAGCGGCCTCATCATCCGATCGACTTGCGCGCGCCGATTCGGGCTGCGATCGAGGCCATGCGGCCGGCCTTCATCGAGAAGAACGTCGTACTCTCGGTGGCGACGGGCCAATCGCCGTGCATGATCCTCGGCGACTACGCCGAAGCTCGAGCAGCTCTTCCTGAACCTGCTCCTGAACGCGCACGAGGCCACGCCGGCCGGCGGCATGGCGCGGGTTGAGCTCGCGGTCAGACGCCGGTCGTGCTATCGTCGCCGTCGTGGACACTAGGCCCCGGTGTTCCAGTCGAGCTACTGGAGCGCGTGTTCGACCCGTTCTTCTCCACCAAGGAGCGCGGCTCCGGCCTCGGACTCGCGATCTGCGCGTCCATCGTGCAGACGCACGGCGGCCGGCTCAAGGCCGCCAATCGCGAGGTAGGTGGCGCTGTCTTCACCGTCGAGCTTCCCGCCCGCCGCCGTACCGGCGGCCCAGGTGGTGCCGGCATGAACACGGTTCTCGTCGTCGTTCCCGACGAGGCGCTGCGGGCCCGCGTGGTTACCGCCCTGGGCGACCACTCGGTCTTCCTCGCCCAGAGCGACGCGGAGGCCTTGAAGACACTGCGGCTCATCGACATCGACGTCATCCTGCGCGGCGGCCCGGGCGTGGCCGCGGAGCTCGAGTCATTCATCGCGCGCGTCAAGGACGTCTCGCCCGCCGCGCTGACGGTCGCCATCGGCGCCCCGGGTGACGAGACGGCCGCCGCGGACTTCACGCTCCCGCTGACGTTCACGCACCGGGAGCTCGACGGCACCTGCGCCACGTGGCCGACAAGCTTCGGCTGACGCGCGAGGTCGCTGCGCTCCGCTCGAGCCTCACGCCCAGGGGCAGGGCGCGCCGACCAGCCCCGACCAGCCGTGGGAAGGGGCCGCGTTTGCTCGCGTGCTCAAGGAGTTCACGCGGGCGTTTGCCGCGGGCTTCGATCTGCCGCGGGCGCTCGAGATGTTCCTCGACGCCATCGGCGAGCTCGTCCGGCCCACTCGGATGGCGCTGCTCCTGCCCGGCGCCGACGCACAGGAATATCGCGTCGCCACGCATCGCGGTCTGGCGCCGCAGATCGTGGGCTCGGTGCGCCTGTCGGCCAGCCAGGGGCTCGTTCGCTGGCTCGCCGCGCAGGGCCGACCCGCCCGGCTCGTCGACCTCACCGACCCGGACGTCGTCCGCGCGAGCTGAAGCTGCTCCAGAGCGTCCTCGCCGTGCCGCTCCTCACGCACGGTGAGCTCGTCGCGATCCTCACCGTGGGCAGCCGGTCGTGGGATCGACCTACGGGCGCGGGCAGACCGAGACGCTCTTCGATCTCGGCTCGCACCTGGCCACCGGCGATCCGCGACATCGCCCTCCACAACCAGCTCGAGCGTGAGCAGCAGTTCAGCGAACGCATCCTGGCCCACATGTCGAGCGGCGTCATCACGATCGGGCGCGATCAGCGCATCGGCACGATCAACCGCCGCGCCGAGCAAATCCTGCAGCTCTCCGCCGCCGACGTCGTCAAGGAGGATCTGCGCGCGCTTCCTCGCCGCTGGGCGACATGCTGTTCGATACGCTGCGAACCGGTCGCGCGGCGGCCCGGCACGAGATCCAGCTCGCGCTGCGCGGCCTCTGGCTCGAGGTGTCCACCTACCCCGTGCGCGGCGAGGACGGTACGCCGCTCGGCGCAGTGCTCGTCTTCGAGGACCTGACGGCCCAGAAGGAGCTCTTGACCCAGAAGCGGCAGGTCGAGCAGACGCAGCTACTCACCCGGGTGGTGGCGCGCATCGCTGATGAGATCAAGAATCCGCTCGTGTCCATCAACACCTTCATCGAGTTGATCGGCGAGCGCTACGACGACCCGGATTTCCGGAAACATTTTTCTTCGGTCGTCCGCCGGGACGTCCGTCGCCTGGTGGAGGTCTTCGAGAAACTTGCGGGGCTGGTGACGGAAGGTGAGTTAAACTTCACGACCGTGGACGTGCACACGCGTGGTTGACGACGTCGTGACCGCGATCGAGCTGGTCGACGACGTCCCGACCCGAGCCGCTGCAGGCTCGACGTCACGCGCGAGACCACAGCGCAAGCTCGTGAAGGTCGATCCGGTTCAGCTGAGAAGAGCGCTTTCCTACCTCATCTGGTATCTCGCGCACAACTCGCCCCCGACCAGGCGCGGGTGTCGGTCTCGGTCGCGCGGCATGCCGAGCGCGAGGGCGGCGAGGGCGTCATGGATCCTGATCGGCTCGCGGACAGCGTCGGTGGCGCCCGAGAAGCTGCACCGGGTCTTCGATCCCGTCGAGATGGTCCAGGAGAGCCTGATCGACGTCGGGCCCGGCGGTGAGCCAGCGCCTGGTCGAGGCCGTCGGCGGCCAGCTGACGGTCCGGCAGGACGCGACACGAGCTCCACTTCCTGGTCACCCTGCCCCTCGCGGCTGCATGAGCACGACCGCCACCGCGCTCGCGCGCGCGATGCTCGTCGTCGACGACGAGCTGGGCCCGCGCGAATCCCTCCGCATGCTCGCTGAAGCCGGCTGTACCAGATCCAGACGGCGGAGAACGGGCTGCACCGCCCTCGATCTGCTGCGACAGCTTCCAGCCCGACGTCGTGATCATGGACATCAAGATGCCCGAGATGGACGGGCTCGAGCTCCTTCGCCATGTCAAGCGGACCGACCCGTCGATCGAGGTCGTGATGATCACGGCGTACGCCTCGCTCGAGACCGTGCGGCACGCGCTGACGCACGGCGCCTTCGAGTACCTCATCAAGCCCTTCTCCCGCCAGGACCTCGAGGACGTCGTGCATCGCGCGCTCGACGCGCCGCCAGGCCGACCTCGGCGCCCGCGGGCAGGTCGCGCGTCTGGTCGAGGAGATGCGGCACCTGTCGGCGCAAGACCCGCGAGCTCGAAGAAGCGGCGCGTCGCGAGGCGGCCGAGCAGTCGCTCCGCGTCATGCAGCTCTCGATCCTGCGCGAGATCTCCCGCACGATCGTCGGACAGCTCGATCCGCAACGGGTCGACGGGCGCCGTCACCGAGCAGATCCGCGCGGCGCTCGGCTACGACGGCGTCGCCGATCGCGCCCGAGGCGCCGGCCGACCTCGACAAGGCCGACACTACGGCCATGGCGTGCGCCATCCAGCGACGCGCCAGGGGCCGCTCGGCTACCTCGGTCATCGACAATCGCCCGTCCCGGCGTGCGATCGATCCGCGCGCGAGCGCGAGCTTCTCGAGATGCTGTCCGAGTACCTGGCCATCGCGCTCCGGAACTCGCGGCTGTACGGCGAGATCGCCGACACCAAGCGATCGCTCGAGCAGCTCATCGCCTCCGCGGGCGACGCCATCATCACCGTCACGCCGGAGGACCGCATCGACGGGCTGGAATCCTGCCGCCGAGCGCGATCTTCGGCCTCGCGGCGGCGCAGGCGATCGGCCGCGCCGATCACGCGACCTGCTCCGCGCGGCGACTACGGCGACGCCCGGCGGCGAGCTCGCCGAGGGCACGCCGATGCACGGCTTTCGAGACGTCACGGCCACGCGCGGGACAGGCCGCGGCCGATGGACGCTAGCCGTGACGCTCTCGGCGCTGCGACGGGCGACACGGCGGGCTCGAAGGGCTCATCGCGATCGTCCGCGACATCACCGCGCAGCGCGAAGTCGAGAAGCAGCTGCGCCAGTCCGAGAAGCTGACTGCCCTCGGGCAGCTGGCCGGTGGCATCGCGCACGACTTCAACAACCTCCTCCAGGCGATTCTCGGTTACGCCCAGCTCATGAAGCAGAACCCTCGCGACATCGCGTTCGTGAGCCGGTCGCTCAACATCGTGGAGGCGGCGGCGGTCGACGGCTCCGAGACGGTGCGGCGCATCCAGCAGTTCGCGCGCCTGCGGCCCGACGAGCAGTTCGTGGGCGTCGACGTGAACCAGATCGTCCACGACTGCGGTCGCGATCGTCCGCCCGCGCTGGGAAGAGAAGATCGCCCGCGACAACCGGCCGCTCGATCTCCGCCTCGATCTCGGCACCATCGAGACCGTCAACGGCCGGCCGGCCGCGCTGACCGAGCTGATGACGAATCTGATTCTGAACGCGCTCGACGCGATGCCCGACGGCGGCACCGCTGACGATCGCCACCCGCAGCGACCGGCGACGGGACATCACGCTGACGGTGACCGACACCGGCGTCGGCATGCCGGAGAGCGGTGCGCCGGCGGATCTTCGAGCCGTTCTTCTCCGACGAAGGGCGAGGGCGGACTCGGGGCTCGGCCTGTCGATGGTCTACTCGATCGTGCGGCGTCACGGCGGCGACATCCGCGTCGACGCGAGCCGGCGCGCGGGGCGACCTTCACGCTGACCTTCCCGGTCGCGAGCGGGCCCGTCGACAGAGCCGGAGTCGGCAGCCGCCGCGGGCGCGCCGGCCCGGCGCGCGTGCTGGTGGACGACGATCCGAAGGTGCTCGGCACCCTCACGGAGATACTGCGGAGCGTCGGCCACACGGTGACCGCCGCGGCGAGTGGCGCGACGGCCTTCGCGAGCCTACGGGCCGGGCGCGCTTCGACGTGGTGCTGACCAACCTCGGGATGGCCGGGATGAACGGCTGGGAGGTCGCCGAGCGCCTGCGCCGGGTCGATCGGACATCACGATCGCTGCTCTCATCACGGGCTGGGGCTGCGCGACGAGGAGCACGCGCGGCTCAAGATGCTCCGGATCCGTCAAGCTGCCTCTTCAAGCCCGCTGCGCCCCGCCGAGCTCGACGCCGCGATTCAGGAGCGCTCGCCGCCGTCTGAGCGGCGCCGGTCTCAGGCGCGCTTCATCGGTCGGCCGCAGCAGATCTTCGCTGGCGCCATCGCGACCTTCCCGCACTTCGCGCAGCGAAATCCGGCCATCTCTCCCCTCCCCGCTCGGCCGTGCTACAGCCGTTCGATGATCGTGGCGATCCCCTGCCCGAAGCCGATGCACATCGTCTGCAGCCCGTAGCGCTTCTCGGTGCGCTCGAGCTCGTGCAGCAGCGTCGTCATGAGCTTGCCGCCGGAGCAGCCGAGCGGGTGGCCGAGGGCGATGGCGCCGCCGTTGACGTTGACGCGGCTCATGTCCGGGTGCAGCTCGCGCTCCCACGCCAGGACGACCGACGCGAACGCCTCGTTGATCTCGATGAGGTCGATCTGCGTCGAGCTTCATGCCCGGCCTTCGCAGCACCCGCTGGGTCGCCGGGATCGGGCCGGTGAGCATGATCGTCGGGTCCACCCCGGCCAGGGCGGTCGCCACGACGCGGGCGCGCGGCCTGAGGCCGAGGCGCCTTCGGCCCTCGCCTCGGACATGATCATCAGGGCGGCGGCGCCGTCGGAGATCTGCGAGGAGTTTGCCGCGGTGACCACACCGTCCGGCTTGAAGGACGGCGCCAGCGCGGCCATCTTCTCGCGGTTCACGGGCACCCGGACGCCCTCGTCGGTATCGAACACGGAGCCGTCGGGAAGCGTCACGGGGCGATTTCTCGCTTGAAGCGCCCTTCGGCGATAGCGCCGGCCGGCCTGCTCGTGGCTCCGCGCCGAGAACTCGTCCAGCGCTTCTCGCGTGAGGCCCCACTTCTCGGCGATCATCTCGGCCGAGATGCCCTGCGGGACGATGTTGAAGCGCTCCTGGAGCTTCGGCGAGAGCGGCCCGTCGCCCGGGCCCATGGCGTTCGAACCCATGGGCACCCGGGTCATGTGCTCGACTCCGCCGGCGACGACGCACATCGTACTGGCCGGACATCACGCCCATCGCCGCGAAGTTCGCCGCCTGCTGGCCGGAGCCGCACATCCGGTCGAGCGTCGTGCCGCACACGTCGACCGGGAAGCCGGCGATGAGCGCGCGCGTTCCGCGCGATGTTGAAGCCCTGCTCGCCCGAGCTGATCGACGCAGCCCAGAATGACGTCCTCGACGTCCGCCGGGTCGATCTTCGACGCGCTCCGGACGAGGTCGTTCAGGACGAGTCGCCGGCCAGGTCGTCAGGGCGGAATCCCGGAGAGCCTGCCGCCCTTTCGCCCCACCGCGGTACGCACCGCGCCCACGATGACCGCATTCACGCATGCGAGACCTCCTCCTCGAATCAACGGCACAATCGAATTCATCTTACCGGTCTTGCCCTGGGGTGCAACCGACGCGACTCAGGAGACCCGGCGCTTGACCTGGTCGGCGAGCTTGCAGAAGGCGCAGATGCGTGCCGGTGGTCACCTGGCCGCAGCGGGTGCACTCGTTGAGGCGTGACGTTCTCCGACCTGCTCGAAGGCCGGCCGCGCCCGGTCGAGGAAGCCGAAGAGGAAGTTGTGCTTGGCGCCCGGCGAGGCGTCCTCCATGCGGTTCAGGATCTCCTTGTGGGCGATCGAGGTGGCGCCGGCGGCGAACGGGCACTCCTCCACGATGTAGTCGATCTTCCGGAGGAAGGCGAAGGCCGCCGTCTCGCGCTCGGACAGCCGGTAGAGCGGCTTGACCCGGCGGACCAGCTTCGGATGCGTCGACGGCCAGCGCCGGGCGACTGGCGCGGCAGCGCGTCCGATCTGCCAGTGCATGACCGAGCCGAACGAGCGTGGCCGCCTCGTCGTCGAGGTTGTGGCCGGTCGCCACCACCGGGCAGCCCGTGCTCGAGCGCGACGCGATTCATGAGGTAGCGCTTGAGAGGCCGCAGCCCGAGCACGGCGGCCGCCGCGTGACCTGCTTGATGACGGGCACCGGCGCGCCCACCTCGTCGCGCCACCGCTCGAGACGATCAGCGGCACGCCGCGCGCGGCGGCGAACGCCTCGCACTTGGCGCTTGGACTCGACCGAGTAGTCGAAGATCCCGAGGTCGAGGTAGAGCCCGGTCGTCTGGTAGCCCTCGTCGATCAGCACGTCCCAGAGCGCGAGCGAGTCCTTGCCGCCCGAGACGGCGACCAGCACCGTCTCGTCGCTGGTGAACATGCGGTGCTGGCGGATCGCCTCGCGCACCTGGTTGCGGAAGAACTCGAGGAAGTCGCGGCGCGCAGAAGGCGGCGTTGTGGCGCCGCAGCTCGAGAACGGCCGGCTCCCCGCACTTGCGGCACTTCATCGCGGCGATCCGCCGACTGCCGCCGGACATCACCGGCCGCAGCTCGATCGTCGTCGTCGTCGGCGCACGACGTGATCGGCGGTGACGAGGTCGTCGCCGCAGATGACCAGCACCGTCTCGGGCAGGATGTCGAGCTCGCGCAGGATGTCCTTGACCCGGCGGTTGCCGGCGACGTCGACCTCGCGGCGCGGGTTGCGCAGCATGACCTTCACGGCGCGGCTACGCCCGCGGGAAGCCGGGCGCGCCTTGACGCTCGCGGATCTGGCGCGAGATGGATCCCGTCGTGCTCGCCTGGAGCGTCCACCACTGGGCGAGGTCCAGATCGCCGAAGCGGAAGTGCTTGAAGGTGAGCGGCCGCGGATCGCACGGTCGCGAGCCGCTCGATCGACTGCGCGGCTCGCGCTCGCGCGTGGCCTTCATCGTGGAGATCAGCTCGCCGATCGGCTTGCCGTGCTCCGGGCCAGACGACCGCCGGCGCCTCGGCGGGTCCGGCGGCGCCGCTGGCAGGGATCGCGGAACGCGGTGAGATCGGACGGGAAACGGCGCAGCGTCCGCGCCGCGCCGCCTCTCGCGTGAGCTTCGTGGTCAGCTTGCCGGTTGTCGATCTCGGCGATGGTCAGGTGATCGACGATCTCGCCGACCGACCAGTCCCGCTCGCTCGGGCTTCCAGTCGGCCTGACGCTGCGTGAGCCCGTCCGGCTTCTCGCAGGACCTGGGCGCGCACCGACTGTAGCGCGTTCCACAGCACTTCGACGGGCTTCGGCCAGCGACATCGAGTTCGGTATACTCCGTTCCTCGCGGCCATCGTGCGTGCTAGTATTCGACCACGTCGTGACGGATCGTCGGCGCGCTCTGCGCGCACGCCCTGGCGGACAGCTCACGACGTCGTCCGGTCTACGACGAATCGCTGGATTCGCGTCCGCGAGGACGTCAGGTCGAGCTGCCCGACGGCCGCACGACGCATCTACGGCGTCGTCGAGTGCGCGGGCTGCGTCGGCGTCCTTCCGTTCCTCGATGCGGGAACCGTCGTTCTGGTCGGGCAGTACCGCTACGTCGCCGGTGACTTCTACTGGGAGATGCCGACGGGCGCCATGCAGGCCGGGCGAGAGCGAGGAGGCGGCCGTCCAGCGCGAGCTGGCCGAGGAGGCGGGCTACGAGGCCGAGCGCGCTCGTCGAAGCTCTGCGCCTATCACACCTCCAAGAGCGTCGTCGACGAGACCGCCAACATCTATCTAGCCGAAGGGCTTCGCCCGGTGCGCGCGTCCGGCCGATCCGACCGAGTTCATCGAGGTGCGCGCCTTCCCTTCGACGAGGTGCGTCGCGCATGGTCGAGCGCGATGAGATCGACGACTCGATGACGATCGTCGCGGTCCTGCACGCGGCGCGGCGCCGAGGGCGTTAGGACGCTCGCCCGGCGCCACTACTTCGAGGGCGAGCACCATCGGGCCGGTCGGCGCCGGCACGCCGGACTCCGGCTCGAGCGTGACCGCGAACACCTTGACGGGCTTGCCGCCTTCCACCGCCGCGATGCGGTGCGTGCCCCGCCCTGAGGCGTCGACCTGGAAGAGGCCCGCGGGCTGGGGCGCCCCATCGCCGATGGTCCACAGCTCCAGCGCGCTCCCCGCCGGTGCTGCCCGCAGGTTGGCGACGAACACGTGGCCCCCGCTGACCGGGTGCCAGATGATCCGGCCCGTTGCTTCCGGGCTCGGCCCCAGGCCGTGCAGCGTGACGACCCGGGTCGTCGGATCTCGAAGCAGATCGACCGTGCTCTGGTACACCGCGATCTGCTCGCGCAGCGCGGCCTCGTCCTGCTGAACGCGCGCGCGCAGGGCGGCGGCCTCGCGCGCCATCTGGCCCAGGCGGCCCTTCGTAGCGCGAGGCCACGAACGTTCCGGTGAAGGCGGCGCCGGCGATCATCGCCGCGAGGGTCGCCGCGGCCCAGACGAGCCGGCGCGGCTGTGGGCGCTCGCGGCGCGCCGGCGTGGTCGCCGCGATCCGCCGCAGCAGCGCGTCCTTGACCTCCGGCGGCGGGATCGCCCGCGGCTCCGGCACGGGCCAGCGCGGCCAGCGCCTCGGCTGATTCGCGCAGCGTCTCCTGGCAGACGTCGCAGCCGCCTGCGAGATGGCGCTCGAACTGGGCTCGCCTCGTCCCCGTCCAGGGCGCCGAGGGCGTAGGTGGCGGCGAGCGTGTCGAACGGCTCGTGGGTCATAGGCTCGTCTTCACCACGTCGCGGAGGCGCTCGAGCCCGAGCCGGATGCGCGTCTTCACCGTGCCGAGCGGCTGCTTGATCCTCTCGGCTATCTCCGTCTGAGTGAGCCCGGCGTAGTACGCGAGCTCGATGACCTCGCGCTGCGCCTCGGGCAAACGCCCGAAGCGCTCCGGATCGTCCCGCGGTCCGCGGCCCGCTCGGCGGCGTCACCTGCCGGATCGGCGGGGCCGCCGCCACCGCCTCGTCAAGCGGGGCCACGAACGTCTCGCTCCGCCGCCGCGTCGCGCGGACACGATCGATCGCGCGCGTGCGCGCCCGCATGATCATCCACGCCTCGGGGCTTCCGCGCGACGGGTCGTAGCCTCCGGCATCCCGCCAGGCCTCCCAGAACACCTCCTGGAGCACGTCGCTCGCGTCGGCGCGCTCGCGCACGATCCGGAGGATCAGTGGGAACACCCACGGGCGCGTGGCGATCGTAGAAGAGGCGAACGCCTGCCGATCACCGGCAGCCATCTGCCTGACGAGGTCCGCGCCGGCCGTCGCCATGCTCGCCTCTTCACTACCATGACTACGGGCGGCCGCCAACCCTGGATCGCCCGGGCTGATGTATTCTTGGCGACGTGAAATGGCTGCCTGAGAAGAAGGCATTCGACGAGGCGTTCGACGGCGGCGGGACGCGCGCGCCCGCACTACCGGCCCCTGGTCTCGATTCTCGAGTCCTTCACGCCGAGCGAGATCGAGCGGCGGGAGCGCCTGCAGAAGCTCTCGCTCATGGACCAGGGCATCACCTTCACCGTCTACGGCGAGAAGGAGGCACCGAGCGCATCTTCCCGTTCGACTTCGTGCCTCGCGTGATTCCGGCGCGCGAGTGGGAGCGCCTGCGAGGCGGGGCTGGTCCAGCGGGTCACGGCGCTGAATCTCTTCATCCTCGACGTCTATCAGGGCCAGCAGTGCCTCAAGGACGGCGTGATTCCGCCGGAGCTCGTGCTCTCGCGGAAAGAGTACAAGCGCGAGCTCCTGAACGTCGATCCCGCCGCGCCGGATCTTCACGCACGTCGTCGGAACCGACATCATCCGGAATCGACGCGGCGAGTACCTCGTCCTCGAGGACAACTGCCGCTGCCCGTCCGGCGTGTCCTACGTCCTCGAGAACCGCAACACCCTCAATCGCGTCTTTCCGGAGTTCTTCAAGAACTATCCCGGTCCGGCCGATCAAGGACTACCCGACCCTTCTGCTCGACGATCGCTCCTGCACGCCGCGCCGCGCTTCAGCGAGAAGCCGGTCGTGGTGATTCTCACGCCCGGGCATGGCGAACTCCGCCTACTTCGAGCACTCGTTCCTCGCGCGCGAGATGGGCGTGGTCCTCGTCGAGGGGCGCGATCTCATCGTCGAGGACAACTACGTCTTCATGCGGACAACTCAGGGCAAGCAGAAGCGGTGGACGTGATCTACCGGCGCATCGACGACGACTACCTCGATCCGCTGGCGTTCCGCCGCGACAGCCTGCTGGGCGTGCCCGGCCTCATGAACGTCTATCGCGAGGGCAACGTCGGACTCGCCAACGCCCCGGCGCCGGCGTCGCCGACGACAAGTCCGGTCTACGCGTTCATGCCGGCGCTCGATCAAGTACTACCTCGGCCAGGACGCGCTGCTGCCCCAGGTGCAGACCTACCTGGGCGCCCGCGCGCAGGACTTCGCCTACATCCAGGAGCACGCGCGCGAGCTGGTGATCAAGACCACCGGCGACTCCGGCGGCTACGGGATGCTCATGGGGCCATTCGCGACCAAGAAGGAGATCGAGGCGTACGTCGGCGCAGGTGAAGAAGAACCCGGGCAACTACATCGCCCAGCCGCTCATCGAGCTGTCCGCGCACCCCACGTACGTCGACGGGAAGTTCGAGCCGCGCCGCGATCGACCTCCGGCCCTTCATCCTCTACGGCGAGATCGATCCGGGTGCTCCCCGGCGGACTCACGCGCGTCGCGCTGCGGGCCGGGTCGTACGTGGTCAACTCCTCCCAGGGCGGCGGCAGCAAGGACACCTGGGTGCTGGCCGCCAAAGACGCCTGATGCTCTCGCGCGTCGCCGACTCGCTCTACTGGATGGGCCGGTATCTCGAGCGCGCCGAGAACATCACGCGCCTGCTCCTGGTCACCGAGGACTTCTCGACCGAGACGCAGGGGCTCGCCGAGGACCTGGTGCAGACGGCGTGGAAGGACATGCTCGCCATCTTCCCGTCGGCGCAGCTGACGCGCGAGGCCACCCGCTTCGCGCCCTCTGTCGGTGCCCTATCTGCACGCCTTCTTCATCGACCAGGCCAACCCGTACTCGATCCACTTCTCGATGCGGAAGGCCCGCGAGAACGCGCGGTCCGTGCGCGAGGCCCTGACGCTCGAGGTCTTCCTGGCGCTGAACGAGACGTTTCGGGCGCTCGAGGCGCACGAGCGCAAGCGGTATGCCGGACCTGCCCGCGTTCCGCGACGCGCTCGGCGCCACCCACAAAGGGATCTTCACGGTCGTGGGCGCGATCGACCACACGTCCACGCACGACGAGGGGTGGCGCTTCCTCAAGCTGGGCGAGTCGCTCGAGCGCTGCGTTCTGCTCGGTCCTCGTGCTGCGCACGAAGCTCCCGGCGCTGCTGGCGGCCGAGGCGCGCGGCGACGCGCCCTCTACTACACGCAGTGGCGGACGCTCCTCCGGAGTCTGTCCTCGCTCGAGAACTATCGGCGCGTGTACGGCGCGCGCCTGGAGCCGAATCTCGTCGTCGGCTTCCTGCTGTTCGACGCCGATTCCCCGCGCTCGCTCCGCTACGGCGCCTCGGCCATCCGCGACTACCTCGCGGCGATCTCGGGGCCTGCCGAGCTCACCGCCCCGGCGCGGATCATCATCGGCAAGCTCCACGCCGACCTGCGCTACGACGACGAGGCCCAGATGCGCCGCGGCGACTTCGTGGGCCTGCTCGACCACGTGGTCGGCGAGCTGGCGAAAACCCACGACGCCATCGCGACCCAGTACTTCGTGACCTGATGCACCTGCGGGTCGAGCACCGCTTCGCGTTCGAGTACGACGCGTTCATCAGCGAGTCGTTCCTGGAGCTCCGCGTCCAGCCCAAGACGACGCCGCAGCAGGTCGTGTCGTCCTTCGAGCTCGCGGTCGGTCCCCCGACCAGCGTCCACCGCTACCGTGACTGGAACGACAACCTCACCCATCATTTCACGATCACGAAGTTTCACGACCGCATCGAGGTGTCCGCGCGCTCGCTGGTGCAGACGCACCGGGCCAGCGTGGCGCCCGCCGCGCTCACCGAGCGCGCCGCGCGCGAAGGGTTGCCGTACACGCTGCGCGACTTCCTCGAGTTCGGGGGCCGGTGACGCTCACACCGGGCCTCCGCGCCGCGAATCGCGCGATCGGGCTCGCCGCGACCGCGCCGCTCGGCGAGCAGGTACAGGCGCTCGGCGCGTATATCGGCAAGCGCTTCGAGTACCGGAAGAATGTGACGACCTACGACTCGACGACCGAGGACTTCCTCAAGATCGGCGCCGGCGTGTGTCAGGACTTCGCCCACTTGATGCTCGGCCTGCTCCGGCTGCGCGGGATTCCCTGCCGGTATGTGAGCGGCTACCTGCACGTCGAGCGGAAAGAGCGGGAGCCCTCGCAGAGCCACGCCTGGGTCGAGCTCCACTCGTCGACAGCGGGTTGGGTCGCCTTCGACCCGACACACAATCGCGCGGTGGACGAGCGCTATGTCGTCGTGGGTCACGGCCGTCACTACGATGACGTGCCGCCCAACAAGGGGATCTACCGCGGCATCGCCAAGGAAACGCTGAAGGCCGAGGTCGTCACCGAGGTGGTGGCCCCCAACACGGTCGCGACGCTCCGCGAGGAGATCCGCCAGATCGACCTGCCGGTGTTCCGCGAGGTCCCGGCGCGTCCGCCCGATCGCATCGTGACCAGCGACGCGGACGTCAGCGCCCAGCAGCAGCAATAGGGGCGCGCGGCCCTACGCCACCTGTCCCTGGATTCGGCGCCTGAGCTCCAGGGGATCGCGCACCCGATGGAAGATCTCGCGAACACCCCCGGTTCCGGTGAGCGTGATCGACCCGAACCCGAACAGCCGGCCGAGCAAGCTCTGGTCGACCAGGATCGCCTCGACCTGCCGCAGCAGCAGCTCGAGCGTGCGTCGCCGGACGAGTCCCGTCTTGACGATCACGCGCTTGTTGGTGACGCCGAGCTCGGTGGTCCGGTAGGCGACGAAAGGCGGGACGAGCATCACGACGCCGAGCAGCAGAGCGACCACGCTCGCCTGCGCGATCCTCGGCACGAACACGAGGACGAGCCCGACCACCAGCACCAGGATCGCGCGCGCGAAGATGATCCAGTGAAGGTCGGCCCGATAGACGACGTGCTCGTTCGGGAGGAGATTCTCGTCGATGTAGCTCACGACCCCGGCTTCGGCGAGGTCGGTACGCCGACGGCCCACAAATAACCGTCGGGATCCTCCACCATCACCTCGCGCCAGCCGTGCGCCTTGGTCGTCGCGGGCTGGATGACGCTGGCGGGATCCGAGTAGTGGACTGTCGCCGCCAGCGCCCGTAGCGGTCGGCGGGCATCCAGGGATCGCCGGTGCGCTCCTTCACCGCGCGGGTCCACCCGGGCGCGAGAACATCGACGCCGCGGGTGACGATTGCCCCAACCGCCTGACGCTCACCGTGAGCTCGTAGGTGACCACGTCCTCCGGGTCTGGGTTGAAGACGGCGACCCAGACGCCGAAGTGATGTCGGCCGAGTCCCGGCAGCGGCACGCCCGCCAGCGGGACCAGCTTCGGGTCCGAGCGCACGCTGAGGCTGTCCCGCACGGTGAGATACCACGCGCGGTCCGAGGGCCGGTCGTCCGACATCAGCCGCAGCTCCACGTCGCGCGCCAGTGTTCAGCTTGCCCGAGGTCACGTAGAAGAACCGGGTCGTCAGCGGCTGCGTCGTCACGAGGAAGCGGCGCGCGGCGGAGCGATCATGAGGATCGGTGAGCTGCACCGACTCTTCGTGCGGCTCGCCGACGATCCCGTTCGGCCGCGACATGAGGGACGGTCGCGTCTTCACGCTCGACCAGCCCGGCGTCGGCCCACATCCCGGGCGTAGGCACCGCGACCTGGATGACGTCGCGCACGAAGGCTGGGTACGTGTCGCGCAGACGGCCCCCGTCCACCAGGAGCTGGTAGAGCTTCGCGCCGAGCGTCCGCGGCTCCATGCCGACCTCGCCGATCGCCCGGTCGATGATCGTGCGGAGGAATCCCGGCGACTGGTTCTCGACGTGCTCGAGGAGCAGGAAGTAGCCCCCGGCAAGCCGGCCATCGTCCAGGTCGCCGCTGGCCCTGAGCGGCACGCCGAGGAGGAACGGATAGCGGCGGATCTCCTCGCGCAGCGCGTGGGCCCAGGCGAGCCCGGAGGGCTTCCACTGGCTCCAGGCCGCATACGCGGCCGCCCACCAGGAGACACCGGCGCCGCGCTCGTCGAGCGGCGGAGGGGCGAGCGAGGCCGAGACGGACTGGCGCGCTGCCTGAACGGGCTCCGGCTCCTTCGGCTGCTCCCGGGGCTTCGGCCGGCGCGGGAGCGGGCGCAGGCGTCGGCTTCTCCGGGGCAGCGAAGGCGGTCGTGGTGGAGAGCCGTCCGCGCGCGATAGCGTTCACGAGCTGCCGGCCGAAGACGCGGGCAACCGCGCCGTCGAGCTGCGCCCAGCGCTCGTCGGTCAGCGTGTCCCGCTCGACGGTGAGGATCATGAGATTTTCGAACGGAACGAGCTGATCCAGCACTTCCTTAGCGGTCAGGCCCCGCCGGTCAGCGCCGGCGCGAGTGAACGCCAGGCGTAGCTCGGTGGCCTTGGCCTGGCACTCGAGGAGGGCCGGAAACGCCGGATCGTCGAGGTGAATGACACTGAGCGCGCGGGCCAGCACGCTATTGGCCTTCTGGACAGCCGCTTTGAGCGCCAGTTGCCCTTCTTCGTCGGCCGAGGGCGCCTCGGCACTCGCCCCTGCTCGCCCAGGACGGCCGGATGCCAGGTAACCTCGAAGAGACGCTTGGCCTCCGGGAAGCCCTTCAGCTCGTGGAGCCCGAGATCGACGTACTCTACGACTCCCCGTCGGATCGCCGCAGCTCGATCCGGCCGGCGACGTACCGGGTGGACTCGGAAACGAGGATCTGACCGGAGCCAGCGGCGGCGCAGATGCGCGAGGCCAGGTTCACGGTGCCGCCGATGTAATCGCCGTCTTCCTGACGAATCGGCTCGCCGGTATTGATGCCGATGCCGATCGCGATCCGGGGGCCAGCCTGGTCACGGTTCGCCTGGGCGACGATTCGCTGGATGCCGATTGCGCAGAGGATCGCGCCGCGGGCGGCGCTGAAGGCGACCATGAAGCTGTCGCCCTGGGTCTTGACGACCACGCCGCCGTACGCCTCGATCTGACTGCGGATGATGATGTCCTGCTCGTGAACGATCCGGGAGGCGGCCTCGTCACCGAGCTCCTCGGTGTAGTCGGTGAATCCCCGGATGTCGCTGAAAAATATGGTGACAGTCCCGCTGGAACGGCACCGCCGCGTCGGGTGCGGCCCCGGACTGCTTCCTCGCCCTGCGCGTTTTCACTCATCTCGGAGGCGGTTCAGGTGGCATTAAAAATAGTAGCCGATGGGGGTAAAACGGGCGCCTTTCCGGACCGGCGTCCGGCGCTATCTTCGAACGACGCGACGCGCCTTTAGCTCGTAGCGCGGGAGGCTCCGGAGCGGCACGGGCATCACCTCGAACCGGATTCCGAGGCTCGCCCGCAGCGCCTCCTGCAGCCGGGAGGCGCCCGCCGCGTCCCCCACCTCGACGAGAACGCGTACCTCGTCGAGCTCCCCGGCCCGGAAGACCTCGATCTGGAACTCGTCGATCGTCGGGGAAGCGCCGGACGACCCCCTCGATCGCCGCGGGGAACACGTTGACACCGCGCACGATCAGCATGTCGTCGAGCCGGCCGAGGATGCCGCCCTCCAGCCGGACGAAGGTGCGGCCGCAGGGGCAGAGCCCTCGCGCCAGCCTCACATGGTCGCCCGTCCGGTACCGGATGGCGGGCGAGCCGACCCGCCCGAGATTCGTCAGGACGAGCTCGCCGTCACGCGCCGGAGCGGTCGTCACCGGGTCGATCACCTCGGCGATGAACTCCGACTCGTTGACGTGGAGCCCGCGCCCGCTCGACGCACTCGTAGCCATACGCGCCCATCTCGGTCATGCCACCGTGGTCGTATGTTCGGGCGCCCCAGGCCTCCTCGATACGGGCGCGCACCGCCGGAATCCCGGCCCCAGGCTCGCCCGCGTGCACCGTGATCCGCACCGGCAGCCTTCCCAGGTCGATGCCGCGCTCGCGCGCGACCTCGGCCAGGTGAAGGGCGTAGGACGGCGTGCAGACGAGGACCGTCGCGCCGAGAGCTTCCATCGAGGCCAGACGCGTGGGCGAGTCCTGGCCGCCGCCGGGGATTGCCAGCGCGCCGAGCGCCCGGGCGCCCTCGAAGCCGGCCCAGAATCCGATGAAGAGCCCGAACGAGAACGGAAAGAAGACGCGGTCCGCCGGCCCCACGCCCGCGCCCCTCAGAACGAACCCCCAGCAGCGCGCCCACCACTCCCACGATTCCTGCGTGTCGAGCCATCGTGAGCGGCGCGCCGCTCGTGCCCGACGTCTGGTGCACGCGAACGTAGCGCTCGAACGGGTAGGTCAGGTTCGTACCGAAGGGCGGGTTCGAAGCCTGATCGTCGACCAGCTCCGCCTTTCGCGTCAGGGGTACTCGCCGGAAGTCGTCCCAGCCGCGCAGATCCTCGACCGACTCGATCCCCGCCTCACGCCACTTGCGTCCGACGAAGCGATTCGAGGCGAGCAGCTGCGCCACCATAACGCGAAACCGCCGCCACTGATGATCGCGCAGATGGTCGGGGCCGAGCGTCTCCAGCGCGCGGTCGAACACCGGTCGCGCGGCCCTCAGGCCCGCAGCTTGAACCGCTGGATCTTGCCGGTCGCGGTCTTGGGCAGCTCGGCGACGAAGTCGATCCAGCGCGGGATACTTGTAGGGAGCGATCTTGTCCTTCACGAAGGCCTTGAGCTCGTCGGCGAGCTTGTCGCCGCCGCTCGCCGGCTCCTTGAGGACGACGAAGGCGTGCGGCTTGACGAGCCGATCGCTGTCCTCCCGGCCCACCACCGCGCGCCTCCAGCACCGCGGGATGGCGTACCAGCGTCGCCTCGACCTCGACCGGCGAGACCCAGATGCCACCGACCTTCAGCATGTCGTCCGAGCGGCCGCAGTACCAGAAGTAGCCGTCCGCGTCCTCGTAGTACTTGTCGCCCGTCTGGATCCACGAGCCGAAGAGCGTCTCCTTGGTCTTGTCGTGCTTGTTCCAGTAGTACGCCATCGTGGAGTCGCCCTTGACGCGCAGGTTGCCGATCTCGCCGCGCGCGACCGGATGCCCCTCGTCGTCGACGATGGCGAGCTCGTAGCCGGGCACCGGCACGCCCGACGAGCCGGGGCGCGTCCGACCCGGGCGGTTCGAGATGAAGATGTACCCGATCTCGGTGGTGCCGATGCCGTCGAGGATCTCCACGCCGAACCGCTCTCGCCAGCGCGTGAAGAGCTCGTCGGGCAAGGCCTCGCCGGCCGACACGCAGAGCCGGAGCGACGACGTGTCGAAGCGCTTCTCGGCGTCCTTCACCGCCAGCATCCCGGCGTAGAGCGTCGGGACGCCGAAGAAGAGCGTCGGGCGGAATCGCGAGATGACCTCGAAGACGCCCTCGGGCGTCGGCCGGTGCGGATAGAGCACGGCCTGCGCGCCGACGCTCATCGGCATGAAGCCAGTGGCGCCGAGCCCGTACGCGAAGAAGAGCTTGGCCGCCGAGAAGACCCGGTCGGTGGGACGGATCCCGAGCACCTGCTTGGCGTAGGTCTCGCAGCACACCACCATGTCGTGGTGCAGGTGGACCGCCCCCTTGGGAAAGCCCGTCGAGCCTGACGAGTACTGCCAGTACGCCGGGTCATCGCGCGAGGTCGGCGCGGCCCCGAGGCTCGCCGAGGCCTTGCCGATGCGGTCCTCGAAGGCCAGGTAGGGCCGGGGCGCCGCCGGCGACGAGCACGTGCTTGAGGTGCCTGGCCTCGGCGAGCGCGGGCGCCGCCTCGGCGAGCAGCGGCGCCGAGACGACGGCGACCTTGGCGCGGCTGTCGTTCAGGAAGTAGAGGTAATCGGCGGTGCGCATCAGCGTGTTGGTGGGGATCGGCACCGCCCCGATCTTGATGGCGCCCCAGAACGTTCCGATGAACTCCGGCGCGTCGAGGCAGAGCATGAACACGCGGTTCTCGGGCTCGACGCCGATCTCCAGGAGCGCGTTTCCGGTGCGGTTCACCAGCTCCTGGACCTGCGCGTAGGTGAGCGTCCGGCCCTCGTACTGGAACGCCGGCGCGGCGCCGCGTCCCTCGGCGACGTTCCGGTCGACGAACCACGACGCCACGTTGAACTGCGCGGGCAGCGACTCCGACGCGATCATGTCAGGTCAGGCGGACGTACTCGAAGTCGATCGGCCGGCCGTTGACGCCGCGCGCGGGCGGCGCGATCCAGCTGGCGAAGCGGCCGCCCTCCGTCACCGGCTGCATCAGGCTCTCGACGTACGCCTGGTCCGCTTCGGTCGGCAGCCACGCGTGCTTGTTCGAGTCCCACGCGGCCTCGCTGAGCACGAGACCGTCCGGCGAGACCTTGACCTCGGCGAAGAGGCCGATCGCGCGGTGGAAGCCCCGGTTGGGCAGCCGTAGCTCGAAGCCGATCCCGTGCTTCTGGATGATCTGGTTCCACCGGTCGACGCCGCGCTGGCAGTCGGCGATGTAGTCGTCGCGGAGGCGCTCGTTGAGCGAGGGCAGCGCGGGTGCTTCGCGCGTCGTGATCCGATCGCCGGCGAGCTCGCTCACCGCGTAGGTGGCGTCCTTGAGCCGATGGTCGTCACGCTTCTTGGATTCCTCGAAGCGCCCCTTGAGGCCCATCGTGTAGAAGTTCGCGGCGTTGGTCGAGATCTCGGACCCGAACAGATCGAGCGACACCGAGTAGTGGAAGTTGATGTACCGCTGCAGTGTCTCGAGGTCGATGCCGCCCAGACGCCGGACGTCGTCGGTCTTGCCCTCGCGCATGAGCTCGCACGTGCGCTGCACCACGCGCCTGATCCCGGTCTCGCCGACGAACAGATGGTGCGCCTCCTCGGTGAGCATGAAGCGGCAGGTACGCGACAGTGGATCGAAGCCGCTCTCGGCGAGGCTCGCGAGCTGGTACTTGCCGTCGCGATCGGTGAAGTACGTGAACATCAGGTACGACAGCCAGTCCGGCGTCTTTTCGTTGAAGGCACCGAGGATGCGCGGTTTGTCGCGGTCGCCGGAGCGACGCTGCAGGAGCGCCTCGGACTCCTCGCGGCCGTCCCGGCCGAAGTAGGCGTCGAGCAGGTAGACCATCGCCCAGAGGTGGCGGCCCTCCTCGACGTTGATCTGGAACAGGTTGCGCAGGTCGTAGAGCGACGGACACGTGGCGCCGAGGTGGCGCTGCTGCTCGACCGAGGCCGGCTCCGTGTCGCCCTGCGTGACGATGAGCCGGCGCAGGACGCCGCGGTACTCCCGGGCACGTCCTGCCAGCTGGGGGCGCCGAGGTGGTCGCCGAAGCCGATCGTCCGCCCGGCCTCGGCCTCGGCGAGGAACAGACCCCAGCGGTATTCCGGCATCTTGACGTAGTCGAACTGCGCCCAGCCCTGCGCGTCGACGCTCACGGCGGTGCGCAGGTAGACGTCCTTCTGCTGGAAGCCGGTCGGGCCCATGCTCAGCCACCAGTCGATGAACTTCGGCTGCCACGCCTCGAGCGCGCGCTGGAGCCGTCGGTTGTCGCTCGAGGCTCACGTTGTTCGGGATGCGCTCGCCGTAGTCGATGCCGGCCATCACACTCTCCTCCGGTCGAACTCGCTGCGCTGGCCCGTGCCGTAGACCTCGAGCGCGCCCCGGGGACCGACGGCGTTCGCGCGCTGGAAGATCCAGTTCTGCCACGCCGACAGGCGGCCGAAGATCTTGCTCTCGATGGTCTCCGGGCCGCCGAACCGGATCGACGCCTCCATGCCGGTGAGCGCGTCCGGCGAGAACGCGGCCCGCTCCTCCAGCGCGATGCGGACCTCGTCGTTCCAGTCGATGTCGTCCGGCGCGAACGTGACCAGCCCGGCCTCCGCCGCCGCGGCGGCGTCGAGGTCGTCGCCGATGCGGGCGCGGAGCTTTTCCACGCGGGCGGGCTCGGCCAGGAAGCGGCTCGCCAGCCGGTTGAGGCCGTTCACCATCGGATAGGCGCCGAAGTTCAGCTCGGTGAGCCGGATGGTCGCCGCGGGCCGGCGGTCACCCTCGCGCCTGCCGTCGAGCATGTACGAGCGGTCCGCGGCCAGCGCCAGCTCGAGCAGGGTTCCCGTGAAGCACGAGCCCGGCTCGATGAGGGCGAAGACCGACCGCGAGGACACTTCGATGCGCTTGAGCGTCCGCTTGAGGAACAGCCGGATCTCTCGGACGAGCCAGTCGTCGCGGTGCGCGGCGAGCGTCCGGTCGTACGCCTCGACGGATTCGCCTTGGCCCGCCGTCCGAAAGACCCAGAGGCCGATCGTTTCCTCGTTGGTGCGCAGGTGCAGGATCAGATCGTCGAGCTCGCGGGCCAGCGCGAGCGGCCAGAACGCGTCGCCGGCGGCATGAATCCCGCTCGCGTCGGCCGGCGGCGGCTCGGCCGGCCCGCTCACGGTGATCTCGGCGAGGGCGCGCCCCGATCGATATCGCACGCGACATGGCGGTACCGGATGCGGTCGCCGTCGATCGAGCGCCCGAGCGGCGTCAGGGCGACACCGCGGGCCCCGGCCGGACGATCGCTGCGCGCGGCGAACTCGGCGGCGCGCCGCCTCACGACCTCGTCGAGCGCCGAGCGCGGCGCGACCTCGTCGACGAGGCCCCATTCGACGGCCCGCGCGCCCTTGATTCCCTCCTCGACCGTGCAGAAGAAGTCGGCGCGGTCGCGGCGCACGCGGCGTTTGTCGACCAGCCGCGTGAGGCCGCCGGTGCCGGGGAGCACCGCGAGCAGCGGGACCTCCGGGAGCGACACGGCCGTGTTCCCGTCGTCGGCCATGACGATCCACTCCGTCGCCAGCGCGAGCTCGTAGCCGCCACCGGCGCACGGCCCGTTGACGGCGCAGAGGTAGACCTGGCGCGACTCCCCGTCGCTTCTTCGATCGCGTTGCGGGTCTCGTTGGTGAACTTGCAGAAGTTCACCTTCCAGCCGTGGGCGGACTGCGCGAGCATCCGGATGTTGGCGCCCGCGCAGAAGACGCGTTCCTTGCCGGAGGTCACGATGACGGCGCCGACCCCCGGATGCTCGAAGCGCAGCCGCTGGATCGCGTCGTACAGCTCGACGTCGACGCCGAGGTCGTAGGAATTGAGCTTCAGCTCGTAGCCGGGCCGGAGCCCGCCGTCCTCGCTGACGTCCAGCGTGAGCGTGGCGACCGGGCCGGCGAAGGCGAGCTTCCAGTGCCGGTAGCGCGAGCGGCTCGGTCCTGAAGTCGACCCGCACGCGCTCGGCGGTCTCGGCCACCACGGCTATCCCAGGATGACCCAGAGCGCCTGCGCCTGCTTCGCGCCGAGGTTCTCCCAGCCGTGCGGCACGCCGCCGTCGAGGAGCGCGCTGTCGCCCGCGTCGAGGAGGTGGCGGTCGCCGTTGTAGTGGAGCGCCACCTTGCCCTCGAGGACGTAGAAGAGCTTCATCTGCCCGGGCTTGATGATGACCTTCTCGGTGGTGAACCCGCGCGACTTCGGGCCGAGCGTCGTGACCACCGCGCGGATCTTGCCCTGGAAGAGTCCCGGCGCCGAGCACCGCCCACCGCTCGGAGGAGCCGTCGAACGACACGACCGGATAGTCTCGCTTGCGCGAGACGACGATGCTGCCGGCCGGCTGTGCCGTCGAAGAGCGCTGCGATCGGCACGCCGAAGGCGGATGCGATCTTGCCGAGCGTGTGCAGCGAGGGCGACAGGCGCCCTGACTCGATCTGCGAGACCATGCTCGGGGTGAGGTCCGCCTTCTCGGCGAGCTGGCGCTGCTGCAGCTCGCGCTCGGCGCGAAGATGCTTGATGCGCTCGCCGAGGGCCGTCACGCGACTTCCTCCGATGCGGCGCCGGCGTCCCTGAGCCCGGCGACGGCGGCGAGCGCCCGCGCGACGTAGACCCGCGCCACTCGCTTGCGGTAGGGATGGCTGAAGTCGGTGTTGTCGAGCGGCTTGGCGGGGCCGGCGGCCAGGTCGGCCACGCGCTCGATCAGCTCGGGCGTGACGCGCTGACCGACGAGCGCCGCGGCCGCCTTCTCGGCCGGCCGGGGCAGCGAGGCGACGGCGCCCAGGACGATCCGGGCATCGCGGACGATGTCACCGTCCATCCGCGGCCGCCACCGCAACGCCCAGCACCGGGAAGTCGAACGACCCGCGGCGCCGGAGCTTGAGATACGCCGATCGCCAGCCCTCAGCCGCCGGCAGCATGATGTCCGTGACGATCTCCTCCGGTCGCTTGGCGAGGTAGTCGATGCCGTCGTCCCTGATAGAGCGCCGCGATCGGCACCGTGCGCTCGCCCGCCGGCGCCGACCAGCCGCACTCGCGCGCCGAGCGCCCACAGCACGGGCGCGGTGTCCGAAGACGACACGGCCCAGCATCGCGAGCTTCCAGGCGCGACCAGACAGATGTCGCCGTCCTTCTTCATGCAGAAGCCGATCGCCTTCCGCCACTCGTAGGACTGATTGTAGTAGTTGCAGCGCGTGTCCACGCACACGTTGCCCCCGATAGTACCCATGTTGCTGGAGCTGAGGCGAAGACACAAGTCCGGCCGCCGTCGCCAGCGCCGGAAAGTCGCGCGCGATACTCGGGGTGAGCGGTCGACCGCCGACAGCGTCGTCGCGGCGCCGACGGTCCAGCCGTCCGGACGAGCCGCCGGACCCCGCTGCAGCTCGCGGATCCCGCGGATCGCCGACGAGCGATCTTCGGCTCGAACTGCCGCCGCTTCATGTTGGGGTAGAGGTCGGTCCCGCCCGCCACGAGCATCGCATCCCGCCCGTGCTCGGTCATCAGGCGCGCGGCGGCGTCGACCGTGCGGGGCGCGAAGTAGGTGAAGGGCGGCAAGCCTGCATCATGAGGCGAAGGGCCGGACGGACGACGGCGTCGGCCGGCTGGCCGAACGCCGACTCGACCACGATCGGCTCCTTGAACGTCAGCAGCGGGAGCTTCAGGGGCCGACACGCGCCGGTCTTGCCCGCGCGCTTGCAGCTCCAGCGCCTTGCAGCACCTTGTCCGGCGTGATCGGCACCTCGTCGATGCGAATCGCCGAGCGCGTCGATGGATGGCGTTCGCGATGGCCGGGATCACCGGGAGCAAGCGGCCCCTGCCCGGCCTCCTTGGCCCCGAACGGTCCCTCGGGGTCGTCGGTCTCCACGAGGATGGTGTGGATCTCCGGCGTCTCGAGCGTGGTCGGGCTCTTGTACTCGAGCATCGAGGGATGCTTGTGGAGATTCTTCCTGAAAACCTGCTCCTTCCATCAAGCGCCTCGCCGATCCCCATGTAGACCGAGCCCTCGACCTGCCCCTCGACCAGGAGCGGGTTCAGGGCGCGGCCGATGTCGTGGGCGATCCAGACGTCCTCGAGGTCGACCTGCCCGGTCTCCTCGTCGACGGTCAGCTCGACGACGCACGCCGAGTACGAGTAGCAGGGCGACGGCCCGACGCCGCCGCCCTTGAACTTGCCCGCGCGCTTGGGCGGCGCGTACGAGCCGGGAAGGCGAGCACGCCGTGCATGGCCTCGCCGAGCTCGACCGCCTGCGCGAACGGCACCGCCTTGTCCCAGTCGTCGGGCACGCCCGACCTTGCGCTCGCGGGACGACCAGCGCGCTCGGGCGCGACGCTCGAGCTTCGTCGCGACCGCGCTGGACGATCGCGGCCCGTGAGCCGCGTCGGCCGCCTGGATCGCCGCCATGCCGCACATGAGCGTCACGCGCGAGGAGTACGAGCCGAGATCGACCGGCGTCAGGCTCGTGTCGGCCGGATGCACGTGGACGTCCTTCGGATCGATGCCGAGCACCTCGGCCGGTCAGGTAGGCGAGGATCGAGTCCGAGCCCTGGCCGATGTCGGTGGCGCCGCACAGGACGGCGACGCCACCGCTGCGGTCGGCGCGCGTGACGCACGCCCGAGTGCGGCATGTTGTTCCAGTAGATCGCCGTGCCCGCGCCCGTCAGGTACGCCGAGCCGGCGATGCCGACCCCTTGCGCTCTGCACGGGCGCCAGGCGGCTTCGCCCGGTCGCGCGATGACGCCGCAGCGCGCGCGCTTGTCGCGCCAGCCGGAGGCTTCCACGACCTTGTCGATGCACTCGCCGAGGCCGATGGTCGTGACCGTCAGGTGGTTCGCGGTCTTGGTGAACGGCTCGTGCGACGATCCGCCGGCGCAGGTCGGCCGGATCGAGCCCGAGCTGCTCGGCGCGCCTTGTCGAGCTGACATTCGAGCGCGAAGCGCGGCTGCGGCGTGCCGTGGCCGCGCTTGGGTCCGCACGGCGGCTTGTTGGTGAAGATGCGCGCGCCCTCGAACTTGTAGACCGGCATCTTGTAGGTCACCGGGTTGATCACGCCCGTGTAGAAGGTCGAGGCCACGCCGTAGGAGCCGTAGGCGCCGCCGTCGAGCCACGTGCGGATGTGGCAGCCGGTGATGTCGCCGTCCTTGCGTGAACCCGGTCTTGATCCACATCAGCACCGGGTGGCGTCCGCGGTGGATGTAGAAGACCTCCTCGCGCGTGCAGGCGATCTTGACCGGCCGGCCGGTGAGCTGCGAGAGCTTGCAGGCGGCGATCTCGTGGGCGAACGGATCGAGTCTTGCCGCCGAAGCCGCCGCCGACCGGCGCCGCGATGACGCGGATGTGCGCGGCCGGGACTGTCGAGGATCTTGGCCAGCAGCCGGTGGACGTAGTGCGGCGTCTGCGTCGAGGACCAGAGGGTGAGCTTGCCGTCCGGCGCCGCACTGAGCGACCGCGGCGTGCTGCTCCATCGGCAGGTGATGTGTTGCCCTCGAAGAAGAAGACGTCCTCGCGAACCAGGTCGGCGCGCGGCGAAGGCGGCGTCGACGTCGCCGAACTGCAGGGCCACGTTCTTGTGGAACGTTGGGCCCGTCGCCGTACTCGTGGATGCGGACCTCGGGATGGGCGAGCGACTCCTAGATGGACATGAGCGCCGGGCAGCGGCTCGTAGTCGACCTCGATCAGCCGGCAGGCCGCGCTCCGCGGTCTCCTCGTCGACCGCGGCCACCGCCGCGACCGGCGTCGCCGACCATCCGCACCTTGTCGGTGCAGAGCGCCTCCTCGTCCTGCGACACGGGCAGGATGCCGAACTTCACGCGCGGCAGGTCGTGGCCCGGTGATGACCGCGTAGACGCCGGGCAGCGCCCGGGCGCGCGTCGTGTCGATGGCGACCGGATGCGGGCGTGGGCGTGCGAGCTGCGGAGCAGCTTGCCGTACGCCATGCGCGGCAGGACCAGGTCGTCGGCGTAGCGTGGTCTCGCCCGTCGACCTTGGCCCAGGCGTCGATCTTCGGGCAGCGGCTGGCCGATGACCGCGAAGGCGTTCTTGCTCATGCGCGGCCTCCCACGTCGGCTCATGCGCAGCGCCGCCAGCTCGACCGCATCGAGGATCTTCGTGTAGCCGGTGCAGCGGCAGAGGTTGCCGGCCAGCGCCTCGCGTCACTTCGCTGGCGCGTCGGGCTGCGGATCGTCGGCGAGCAGTGCCTGGGCCGTCAGGAGGATGCCGGGCGTGCAGTAGCCGCACTGGGCGGCGCCCAGCTCGGCGAAGCGCCTGCTGGAGCGGATGCGAGCTCGGCCCCGCGCGCCATGCCCTTCGACCGTCGCGATGGCCGGCGCCCTCGAGCTCGGCGCGGCAGAGCGAGGCAGGACAGCACGGGCTCGCCGTCGACGAGCACGGTGCAGGTGCCGCACTCCCCGAGCTCGCAGCCGTGCTTGG
>ERZ1370068.7221-contig-6151_pt1 | contig 32771 bp, 46 predicted proteins | sample MGYA00561227_ERZ1370068 | MGnify/ENA primary metagenome ERZ1370068 (study PRJEB38410, sample SAMEA6850437) | metagenome | study: Metagenomic assessment of the ecological functions of the soil: analysis of the soil microbiota associated with the...
AGTGTACTTCGTTCAGTTACGTATTGCTAGTAGCCGTCGTGAAAAGCGGGGACCGAGGCGGCAGCTTCGCTGGCGATACCCGGGGCCGCGGATTGCAGAATTCAGGGGCGGCACTGAAGCGGGCATTCGCACCGAGAATCGGTGGCGGAGGCGGGTGCCGGTGGAGGTTGCGGAGCCTGGCCGCGACCCTGGGGAGCAGCCGCCGGCGGTGCGGCGCGGCCGGAGCCGTGCCGCAAGCGCCGCGCGCCGCGACTCGAACACGCCGTCGTTGTTCGCATCTCGAAGCACCGTGATCGAGTTGGTGCTGGGCGAGCGACGAACAGATCGCCGTTCGGCGCGTAGACCATCATGCGCGCGCCGGGAATCTCCGCGTAGCTCGTGACCGAAAATCCCGGCGGGCACAACGAGGCATCATGCCTTCGGGTCTGGTGACACGCTGATTCCTGTTGGGATGAGCCTGCGCAATTTCCGGCAGCGCATCGGGCCGGGCTGCCGCACTACGGAATTCTGCTGCGCGAGAAGGCCGGCGCCTCCGGCAGCCGCAATCGATCAATGACAAGGGCTCGCGACGAGAGGTTGCTGGTTTCATGAAGTGCTCCAATGGGCAAATTGCTCGGGTCTGCAGACCCGACCGACATCTGCAATCCTAAGCCCTGAGCCCTAACCCCTGGTCTTAGCAATCCCGGGCGCGGCGGGCTCCTGCGGGATCATGGGCTCGACGTGATGATGGTCGATGAGGTGCTGGCGCAGCAGGTCGAAGGCGTCGGAGGGCGTGTCGTGCGAACGTCAGCAGTTCGAGATCCTGCTCGGCGATCGCGCCCCACTCGACCATTGGCTTCAGGTCGAGACCTGATTCCGATGAATCGCGCCCGTAGAGCACGATCTCGATCTTCTTCGAGGAGCTTGTCGGTCTGCACGAGCGTGAGGATCTCGAACAGCTCGTCGAGCGTGCCGAAGCCGCCCGGGAAAGATCACGAGCGCCTTCGCGAGATACGCGAACCAGAACTTGCGCATGAAGAAGTAGTGGAACTCGAAGTGCAGGCCGTCGGTGATGTACGGGTTCGCGCCCTGCTCGAAGGGCAGCCGGATGTTCAGGCCGATCGTCTTGCCGCCGGCTTCGCGCGCGCCGCGGTTGGCCGCCTCCATGATTCCCGGGCCGCCGCCCGACGTGACGACGAAGCGGTGGTTGTCTCGACTGGCAGCGTGCGGCTCCACGACGTGAGCAGACGAGCCAGCTCGCGCGCTCTCTTCGTAGTAGCGCGCCCATTCGACCGCCTTCCGGGATCTCGTCAAGCTCGACCTGATAGTGCTCGTCGGCGATTTCGACGCCGCGCGCGCGAAGCGTCGCGCAGCGCGCGCGTCGGCGCGCTCGCGGCTGTCGCACGCGCGCCGAGCCGAAGAACACGACCGTGTCCTGAATGCTGCTGTTCCTTGAAGCGCCGCAGCGGTTCGAGATATTCGGCGAGAATCCGGATCGGGCGCGCTTCAGCGCTCTCGAGAAACTCGGGATACAGGTACGCAAGCGGCTGCTGCGACATACTACGGCCACTTTATCAGATGTTATGATGGCAGCCGATTGGAGCTCAGGTGCGAGTACCTCTCGACACATCGCGCGATTGCGATGTCTTTCGCGTCGCGCTCTTGCAGTCGCGGGAAATTCTGGCGTCACCGCGCAGCAGACGCCTGGCCACGCCGGCGATTCACGCGAAGGATTCGCGCCGGCTCGTCATCCGCAACGTCGATGGTGATCTACGGCAGCGGCCGCCCGCCGCGCGGCCCTTCCGACGTCGTCGTCCGAAGACGGCACGCATTGCGTTCATCACCGCGCCCGCGGGCACGCGGATCGCCCGCGGATCAGACAGGTCGATCGACGGCACGGGCAGAAGTACCTGATGCCCGGCATCGTCAACGCGCACATGCACTGGCACGAAGAGCGGCAGCCCGGCGTTGCTGCAGCCGATTCAGTACGAGCGCAATCTCTACCTGCGCGGCCGGCGTCACGACCGCGCGCGAGGTCGGCGGCGATTTCGAGAAGTCAAGCGCTGGCAGGCGGAGAGCAACGCGCATCGCGATCGTCGCACCGCGCATCCTCGTCTATCCCGTTCGTCAGCAAGGGCCGCACCGGGATCGCCGCGCCGAGATCCGCGCGTGGATTCGCGACATCAAGGACGCGGCGCCGACGGCCTGAAGATCATCGGCATGGATCGCGATCAGCTCGAGGCGATCCTCGACGAAGCGCATCAAGCTCGGCCTTCGAACCACGACGCACATCGGCGTCGAGGAGACGACCGCGAAGGACTACATCGAGCTCGGCGTGAACTCGATCGAGCACTTCTACGGCGTCGCCGACGCGGCGCTGACCGGCATCCAGAATTTCCCGCCCGACATGAACTACAGCGAACGAGGTGCACCGCTTCGGCCGCGCCGGCGAGCTCTAGCGCGCAGGCCGACCGCGAGAAGCTGCAGCAAGATCGTCGACCTGATGGTCGGACGTCACGTCGCGTGGGATCCGACGCTTCTCGATCTACGAAGCGAGCCGCGATCGTGACGCGCGCGCAGAACCTGCCGTGGTTCAAGGACTACCTGCACCCGTCGATGGAGGCGTACTTCAGCGGCTCGATGGACAACCACGGGTCCGTACTTCTTCGGCTGGACCAGCACGCAGGAAGTCGACGTGGCGGCAGCAGTACCGCATCTGGATGGACGCGGTGCGCGAGTTCGCGAACAAGGGCGGACTGGTCACGACCGGCGACGACGCCGGCTACATCTATTCGATGTACGGCTTCGGCATCGCGCGCGAGCTGGAGCTGCACGAGGAAGCCGGCTTCCATCCGCTCGAAGTGATCGAGCACGCGACCTGGAACGGCGCCAGGCTGCTCGGCATGGAGGATCGGCATCGGCAAGGTTCGCGAGGGCTTCATCGCCGATCTGCTGGTCGTCAACGGCAATCCGCTCGAGAACCTGAAGCTGCTCAACCCATACGGCGCCGACGTGATGCTGTGAACGGCACGGCCGGTCTCGAACTACACGCCGGTCGGACCGGACGACCGCGTCCAGGTAGTGCACGCGCGGCGGCATCGAGTGGACGATCAAGGACGGCATCCCGTACCACGTGCCGACGCTGATGCGCGAAGTCAAGGACATGGTGTCGTCGGCGCGCCGCACGCCGCGACAGACGACCCCGTGACGAAACCGCCCGCCACCGCCGCAGCGTCGACGTCTCGATCGTGATCAGGTGCACGCCGACCCGCCTGCTCAAGGCCTTCTTCGACCACGCCGCGCTCGGCGCCTGGTGGCAGGTCAGAAACTCGGTCACCACGCCGCGCGTTCTCGGCGCCTACGCGATCGAGTGGGATCCCACCGATTTCAAGGACGATGTCCTGGGGCGCCTCGGCGGAACGCTTCGTGGCACGGTGATGCAGTGCGAGCACGGGCCGCGGGTTTTTGTCGCCGACGTGTTCCACCTGCCGCCCGATGCCGAGCCGATCGGTCCGATGGCCCTGGAAGTCACGCTCACGCCGGTTCCGGTCCCTGAAGGGAGCGGTGGTTCCCGAGGAAAGAGCAAACCGTACGGTGCGCATCCAGCGAGACCGGGCTTTGAAGAAGGTGCGCGCTGGCGGCGCTACTACGAGCTGGTCCGCAACGGGTGGGAGCGCGCGCTACACTCCCTCGAAGATGCTTCTGGAGAAATGACATGCTCGCTTTGTGGCTCGCCCTCGCCCTGGCTGCCGCGCACGAGCGCCTCACGAGATGCGCCAAGACGATCGACCGGCCACGCTGGTCGAGGGCCTTGGATCGACGCACCATGCGATCGCCACGAAAGCGAAGAAGCGCAGAAGTTCTACGATCAGGGCCTGACGTTCATCTACGCCTTCAATCACGACGAGGCCGTCCGCTCGTTCCGCCGCGCCGCGGGCTCGATCCCGAATTCACCGATGCCGCTGTGGGATGTGGCGCTGGCGCTCGGGCCGGACATCAACCTGGACGTCGATCAGGAGCGCGAGAAAGCCGCGTTCGATGCGGTTCAGCAGGCGTTGAAGCTCGCCGCCAACGCGCCGCCTGCGGAACGCGCGTACGTCGAAGCGCTCGCCGAAACGCTGCTCGGACAATCGAAAGCCGATCTGAAGGCCCTCGCGGTTCAATACAAGAACGCGATGGCGGCGCTCGTGAAGCAGTATCCGGAACGATCTCGATGCGGCCACGCTCTATGCCGAGAGCATGATGGACCTGCGTCCGTGGCAGCTCTGGGCCAACGACGGTACTCCCGCCGAAGGCACGCTCGACATCGTCGACGTGCTCGAGAGCGTGATCAAACGCGACGGGAATCACGTCGGGGCCAACCACTATTACATCCACGCGGTCGAGGGCCTCGTTCTCGCCCGACCGGGGGCTCCCGAGCGCGAAGAAACTCGAGACGCTGGTCCCGGCTGCCGGCCACCTCGTTCACATGCCGGCTCACATCTACATGCGGACCGGCGACTACGCGGGAGCGGTGAAGGCCAACGCGGCCGCCGTCGACGTGGATCGCAAATACATCGCCGCCACGAAAGCCGAAGGCGTCTATCCGGCGATGTACTGCAACTTCCACAACCTGGATTTTTCTCGCCTCGGCCGCGATGATGAAACGGGCAGCTCGAGGGAAGCGTCGAGAGCCACGCGGACGAAGTCGTGAAGTCCAATGTCGCCGCCGTGCTGGAGCGACATGCCGATGGTCGAACCGTTCGCCGCGAAGAAGACCTGGGTGCTGCTGCGGTTCGCGAAATGGGACGAAGTGCTGGCGCAGCCGCTGCAGATCAGAGGTTCAAGATCCTGACGGTGATCGCGCCCGATTCAGCCGCACAGTGGCTCTCGCTAGGAAGGATCGAAAGCGGAGGCGATCAAAGAACGCGTCAGGCCTACAACGCCGCGAAGAAGGCGCTGCCGGCTGACACTCCGTGGCTCTACAACACCGCTGGCAGGATGTTCGCCGTGATGGACGCCAGCACTCGATGCGCGTCTTGCGCCGGACATCAACGCCGCGATCTTTTGCGTGGCGCCGGGCGGTCGATGCCGAGGACAAGCTCAATTACGACGAGCCGGCCGACTGGTGTACTTATCCAACCCGCGAGTCGTTGGGCGCGGCGCTCTTCAAAGCGAAGCTCACCGAGCAGGCGCGGGCCGTATTCCGCGACGATCTCGAAAGAATCCGAACAACGGGCGCTCGCTGTGCGGACTCTTCCTGATCTTCCGCTCGTACGGGCGGCGACGAACCCGACACGCTCGTCACCGGCCGCGCCTTCTCCGGACGCGTGGGAACACGCCGACGTGCAGCTCAACATCGACGACTACTAGCAATCATGCGATAGCGGACGGTGGCGGCGCGCTGCGCGAGCGTGATTCCATCGTTTCTCGAACGCCGTCAGCACGCGGCGCCGCAGTTCGTTCGCCACCGACCCCTGCCTGAGCGGCAGGGTCTTGAACTCACGCCCGAATCAGCGTGGTTCCCCCTTCGATCGATTCCACGCCCGAGCAGATTGATCGCGTCGAGCAGCAGAGGATTCCACTGCGGGTCGCCCTGCATGTCGCGGCCAACGTCGCGGATGGCATCCCATCACGATCGCCGTGTCCTGGGCTGTACGGTACGCGCACGTCGACGGTGGCAAACGACAAACTGCTTGCTGAGGTTCGCGAGCGACGTGATGCTGCCGTTCGGAAACACCTGCACGGCGCCGTCGCCGTCGCGCAGCACGATGGTCCGCAGGCGGACGTCCTCGACGGTCCCCATCACGCCGTTGATGCGCGCCTGATCGCCCATGCGGACCTGATCCTCGAGAATCAGAAAGAACCCCGAGATGATGTCGCGCACGAGGTTCTGCGCGCCGAAACCGACGGCGAGCCCGGCAATGCCTGCGCCGGTCAGCACCGGCAGGACATCGATCGCGAGCTCTCGCAGCACCATCAGAACGGCGACGAAGCCGAGCGAGAAGGCGACCAGGCTCTGGAGAAGTCCCGCGATGGTGCTGGCACGCCGCTGCCACTCGAAATCGAGCGGGCCTGCCGGGAATGCAGCCGGTGCTGCAGGTGTTCGATGGCGAGACCGGCGAGGCGGTTCACGATGACCGCACCCACGACGATCACCACCAGGTTGACGCCGTGGGTCAGGAACCAGCGGCTGACGGCCTCGGGATCCCAGCGCGGTTCGGCCCAGCCCGAGCCGCTCGACGCCGAGCGACACGCTGACGACTGCCGCGATGCCGTACGCGAACAGGGCGAAGCGCCCGCCCGAGCGTCGCCGCCCGCTTGCTGAATCGCCGCGCGGCTTTCCAGCACTGAGGTGATCGAGCCTACCGACGAAGCGCGCGATAGAGATCCGCGCGAGGCGGACGATGAGCGCGGCGGCCGCGAAGGCGACCATCACGCCGAGGATGGTGATCGCCCGTCCCTCGAGTCACAGCCGCTGCAGCTTCAGGTAGTTGGCGTCGGTCCTTCGGTCGTCGTCGTCGATGCTGACGAACACCAGCGTGGAGCCCGGCGGCACCAAGACCGCTGTCCACCAGCTGACGGCCGATGTGCACCGTCGCGTCGCCGATGTTGGCGTCTTCCAGCGATGTCGACCCGAACCGGAGCGCACGCCCCAGCAGAACGGCCAGACGCCTGCCGACTTCCTGGCGGAAGTCGCCGCCAGAATCGGCGCGCGAGGCCGCAGCGCCGACAGCCGTCGCGCCGTGCTGCCGCTGCGGGTCACGGCGACGATCGCCTGGGCGGCGCCGTGCTCCGTCGAGCGTCACGGCCGCCTCGCAGATGGCCTGGGCGTGGCTCGTTTCGTCCTCGAGCGAGCCGAACCGCCCTGGCCAGATCGCGTCCCGGAATCGATTCGGCGTCCTTGATGATGGCGGCGAGCGTGGCGACCGACGCGCGCGGGATGTGCGCCGACCGCGGTCTCACCCGACAGCATGATGGCGTCCACACCGTCGTCGACTCCGTTGGCAGCGTCGCTCGACTTCCGCCCGTGTCGGCCGCGCCTCGACGGTCATCGACTCGAGCACCTGGGTTGCGAGAATGACCGGGACGCCGCGGCACGCGCGCGCCGCGTGATGTCTTTCTGCGCGCGCGGCACCGATTCCTGCGGCATCTCGAGACCGAGATCGCCGCGAGCCACCATCACGCGCATCGCACACACCGAGAATCTCGTCGAGATGCTCGAGCGCTTGCGGCCGCTCCAGCTTCGCCACGATCGGCGTGTCGTCGCAGTTCGGCGGCGCAGGTCAGCATCCGCGCTTCCTCAGATCGGCCGCGGTCTGCACGAAGCTCAGCGCCACCATGTCCACGCCGAGCGACAGGCCGAACTTCAGATCGTCGACGTCCTTCGGCGTCACCGCCGACGCGGGAAGCATCACGCCCGGCGCGTTGATGCCCTTGTGCTGCGCCGAGCGAGCCGCCCTCCACGACCGTCGTTCGAATGTCGGTCCCGTTCGAGTCGTCGACGCGCAGTTCGATCGAAACCGTCCGAGAGCGGCAGGCGATCGCCCGGTTTGCACGCCCTGGGCGAGGCCTGCGAAGGTCGTCGAGACATGTGCCGGGGCCGGCCGACGTCGTCGCCGGTCGAGATGATCAGCAGCGATCGCCCGGCGTCAGCGGAATGGGCTTTGCGCCCTCGAGGGCCCGGTCCGGATCTTCGGTCCCGGAGATCCTGCAGGATGGCCACGTCGCGTCCGGCTCGATCGGCGGCGCTCTGACGCGCTTGACCGATGCCGCGTGCGGACTCCATGCGTCCCATGGGAAAAGTTGAGCCTGACGACGTTGACACCAGCCTTGATCATCGCGTCGAGCATCTCGTCGGAACTGCTGGCGGGACCAATAGTGGCGACGATCTTCGTGTATCTCATACAATTCGCTTTTCATTATGGGCCAGATCGTTCCAGACGCCGTCGAACGCTACCTTGCGGGACTGAATCACCTCGTCGATCCGGTGCTCGCGCAGGTGGCCGCGGACGGCGCGCGCCAGGATCTGCCGCTCGTCGACGCCGAAGTCGGCGCGCTGCTGCACGTGCTCGCGTCGCTCGCTCGGCGCCACCCGCATTCTGGAAATCGGAACGGCGATCGGCTACTCGGGCATCTGGCTGGCCAGCGCGCTGCCGAAGGCGGCATGCTGATCACCATCGGAGCTGAACCAGGAGCGCGCCGCGGTGGCGCGCGAGAATTTTGCCAGGGCCGGCCTGAGCGATCGCGTCAGCGTGATGGTGGGCGACGCCGGCCTGCTGTGGCCAAGGTGAGCGGCCCCTTCGACCTGATCTTTCAGGACGGCGCCAAGACAGCTCTACGTGCCGCTGCTCGATCGGCTCGTCGATCGTCTCCGCCCCGGCGGACTGCTCGGTCACCGACAACGTGCTCTGGGACGGCGACGTCGTGCCCGGGTTTCAGCGAGATGAAGCGCAACGACCCGAAAGATACGGCGGCGATCGTCGAATACAACCAGCGGATGAATCACATCCACGGCTGATGACCGCGACCGTCCCGCTGCGCGACGGCGTGGCCATCTCCGGTCGAAACGATCGGACCGTCCATGACCGTCGATTTCTGGCTGCAGATGGCGCTCGCCGACGCCGAACGCCGGGGCCTGCCGGCTCTCAAGCCGCTGCTCGAAGGTCTCGCGCGATCGACGCGCGCGCTGCGCGACTCGGATCTGAACGACCGTGCCGACGTCCCTCCGGCGTCTTCGGCACCAGGGCGCTCCGCGTGATGACGATTTCAGAATTCAGCCGGAAGCTGCGCGCCGGCGAGACCACCGCCGCGGCGATCACCGACGAATGCCTTCGACGAATCGAGGCCGACAATCCGCGCCTGAACGCATTCATCCATGTGATGGACCGGGTGCGGCAGGACGCTCGCGACGCCGACACGGATCTCGCCGCCGGGCGCGACCACGGTCCGCTCCACGGCGTTCCCATCTCGGTGAAGGACATCATCGACGTTCGAGGCGTGCCGACGACGGCTGCCTCGCGTGTTCGGGAAGGACATGTCGCCGCCGCCGACGCACCGAGCGTGACGCTTCTCCGGCGGGCCGGCGCGATCGTCATCGGCAAGACCAACCTGCACGAATTCGCGTTCGGCACGACCAACGAGGATTCGGCCTACGGACCCGCGCGCAATCCACACGATCCGTCCCGCTCGCCGGGCGGCTCGAGCGGCGGATCGGCGGCGAGCGTGGCGTCCGGGATGGCGCTGGCCACGCTCGGCACCGACACCGGCGGATCGATTCGCATTCCCGCCGCCCTGTGCGGCATCGTCGGGTTGAAACCGGCTTACGGCGAAGTGTCGGCCGACGGTGTCGTTCCTCCTCGCGCACGCTCGATCACATCGGCCCGCTGGCGCAGGATGTGACCGATGCCTGGCTGCTCTATCACGCGCTCGTCGGCCGTCCGGTCACCCGTCAGCTCTCGGCAGCGCCGGCGTCGAGCCTCCGGCTGCGCGGTGCCGCGCCGCTACTTCTGCGACCTGCTGGACGATGGTGTGAAAGCGAGCTTCGAGCGAGCGCTCGATCAGATTCGGCGCGCCGGCGCGCGAGTGGATGTCGTGGACATCAAGCACGCCGATCTCATCGGCGCCGATCTATCTGCACATCGTCCTGAGCGATGCCGTCGGCTTACCACGCGGCGACGCTCGACTCGATGCCGGAGCGCTACACCGAGCCCGTGCGGACGCGTCTCGAGATGGGGCGGAGCATTCTCGCGGAAGACTATGTGCGCGCGCTCAACGGCCGCGAAACGCTCAGGCGGGAAGTGGACGCCGCGCTCTCGGGCCGCGACGCGCTGGTCATGCCGTCGGTGCCGATCCCGGCGCCCCGATCGGCGCCACGCATTGTTCGCGTCGGCTCGCAGGAAGAGCCCGTGCGCAACCTGACGCTGCGTTTGACCCAGCTTTTCGACCTGACCGGCCACCCGGCGATTTCCCTGCCGATGGCTCCGACACCATCGGGGCTTCCCTGCGGCTTTCAGCTCGCCGGGGCCCGTGGCCAGACCAACGCGCTGCTCGAAGCGGCCCTCGCCGTCGAGCACACGCTCGAAGAATTAAGAATTTAGAGCCAAGAGCTGGTAAGAGATATAAGAAATCAGACGCGTGAGAGCAGTTCGCGGGCGATGCTCGACGTTCAGATCGACCGCGCGTTCGAGCTCCGCGATCTCGATGAATTCGTCCGAGGTATGCGCGACGTGGACTGAGCCAGGGCCGAAGAGGAGCGGTTCACCCCAGCGACCGAGGAATGGAATGTCGGTCGTGCACTGGAAAGACCGCGGTGTCGATGCCAGAACGGTCACCAGCCGGACCAGCGGCACTTCCAGGACTTCCTCGAGCCGGCACGCGGCGCTCGAGCGGGCGGACCGCGCGGCGGATTTCCGCCGCGTCGCCGACGTGCATGAAACATCACTTCGGCTTCCGCCAGAGGCGACACCACGTTCGGAGCAATGCCGCCGTTGATCAACCCGATCGTATAGTGCGTCTTTCCCAGGACCGAATCGGTCGGCAACTCGATCGCTCTCAGCTCCACCAACGCATCGATCAGCTTGTCGATGGCCGACTCGCCGAGTTCCGGAAACGACGAGTGCGCGGCTCGTCCTCGGCGCGCAGCCGAAGGCGATACGCGCCTCGCGTGGCAAGTCCGAGCCGGCTGTCGGTCGGCTCGCCGTTGATCAGAAACCTGCAGCCGGACGCGATCGCTGTTGGCCACCTGCGCGCCGTCGCTGCCGCGCTCCTCGCCGACGACGAAGAGGAGACCGGCGCGGCGCTCGCCCTGGCGCCGCAACCGTTCGGCGGCGGCGATCTGCGCGGCGAGGATGCCCTTGGCGTCGCACGCGCCGCGACCGTACAGCCGTCCACCTTCGACGCGGCTCGGAAAGAACGGCGGCACACAGTCGAAGTGCGTCGAGAACACGACCTGGGCCGGCTCGCCGCACGACGCGAGGACATTGAACCGGGTCGTCGTCCACCCTCTGCTCGGTGACCTCGAACCCGACCGTGCGGAGTACTGCGCGAGCCAGCGCCCCGCCTCACCCTCGCGGCCCGTCGTCGAATCGATGTCGACGAGCGACCGTGTCACGGCGACGAGATCGACCCCTGCGGCTATCGAATCCACGCTTCGAGCTCCGTTCGTGTATCAGTGCGCGAATCGCGGTATTTCACGATCACCGGCGTCGCCAGCGACAGGCTCCACTCGGGACCCTTTCCCGCGGCCACGCCTCGCGCGCCGGGAACCACCACGGCGCCTTCGGGGACGACGAGCGGGCGATCGGCGGTCGGGCGGATGATCTCGCCTCGAACGAGATCGTAGACCGGCGTCGATCCCGTGAGCACGGCGCCGGCGGCCACGACCGCTCGCGCCTTGATGACCACGCCCTCGTAGACTCCCGTGTTTCCACCGAGAAGCGCGTCGTCTTCGATGATGACCGGCAGCGCGCCGACCGGCTCGATGACGCCTCCGATCTGGGCGCACGCGCTGACGTGGACACGCGCGCCGACCTGCGCGCACGATCCCACGAGCGCATGAGAATCGATCAGCGACTGCTCGCCGACGTAGGCGCCGATGTTGATGAACATCGGCGGCATACAAATCACGCCAGGAGCGATGTAGGCGCCGTCGCGCACCGAAGAGCCGCCGGGCACGATGCGGACGCCGGCCGCCAGGCCGGGCTTCTTCAGCGGCAGCGTGTCCTTGTCGTAAAAAGGCAGCGCCGCCGTGATCCATCGAGACGTCGACGGTGTCGCCGAACCTGAATCCGAGCAGAATCCCCTGCTTGACCCACGTGTTCACGCGCCAGCCGGCAGGCTGCGAGGCATCGGGCTCGGCGGCGCGCACCGTTCCTGCCGAAAGCGCGGCTCGCAAGCGCGCGAACACCTCGCGCGCCCGATCGCGATCGGCAGACGCACCGGCAGCCACGAGTTCTGTGGGATGTCGTTCCTGAAGCATGGGGGAGAGGGAACTCTGAAATTAAGAAGTAGAAGTAAGAATTAAGAATTAAGAAGCGGCCGGGAGTTGCCTCGATTTTCTTAATTCTCAGTTCTTAATTCTTAATTAGTCAGTTCACCAACACGCCTTTCAGTAAATCTAGTCCTCTTGAGCACTTTCAGAATTTTTTCCCGTGACTCTGCCTTCGGTGAGCACATGGGCAGCCGATAGACCTCTTCGAGCAGGCCCATCGCCGCCATCGCGGCCTTGACCGGGACGGGATTCGATTCGACGAAGTTGATTTGCATCAGCGGAAGGATCCGGCGGTGAATCGCCCGCGCGGCCGCGAAATCTCCGCGTTCGGCGGCTTCGACCATCTGCGCCATCTCCGCGGGGATTTCGTTCGACACGACGGAAATGATCCCGCGCCCGCCAATCGCCATCAGCGGCAGCGTGATCGCATCATCGCCCGACAGGACGATGAAATCATCCGGCACCGGCGTTGCACACGTCGGCCATCTGGGTGATGTTGCCCGAGGCCTCCTTCACGCCGACGATGTTGGGGATCGCAGCCAGGCGCGCGAGCGTCGCGGTTTCGACGTTCACGCCCGTTCGCCCCGGCACGTTGTGAGCACGATCACCGGCAGCGGCGTGCTGTCGGCAATGGCGCGGAAATGCTGGAAGAGTCCCTCTGGCGTCGGCTTGTTGTAGTACGGCGTGACCGAGAGGAGGCCGGCGGCGCCCGCTTTGCGCATCTCGTCGGCGAGATGAATGATTTCCCTGGTGTCGTACCCGCCCGCCCCGGCGAGCACCGGCGTCTTGCCGCCCGCTTCGTCCGCGAGAATCTCGACGATGCGGATGCGTTCGGCGAGGGTGAGCGTGGATTCTCGCCGGTCGTCCCGCACGGGACCAGGAAATGCACGCCTGCGTCGATTTGACGCCGGCCCAGGCGCCGGACCGCGCGTTCATCGAGGTCGCCTGATGCCGTGAACGGCGTCACGAGCGCCGTGCCAACCCCAGTGAAATTGACTCGCATCACCAATCCTCAGATTCTCAGATTCTCAAATCCTCAAATTCCCAGCACATCCCGCATCGTAAACCATCCGCGTTTGCCCTTCACCCAGTGCGCCGCCTGAAGAGCTCCTCGGGCGAACGCGCTCCGATCGCGCGCCGTATGGGACAGGGTAATCGATTCGGCGGGGCCGTCGAACCCGATTGTGTGGGTTCCCGGAATGTGCCCGGCGCGGGTCGACGACACATCAACAGGTCGCTTGTAACCTGCCCTCTCCATGGCAGTTTTGAGTAAAAACGCCGTCCCCGACGGCGCATCTTTCTTCGTCACGTGATGCGCCTCGTGGAGCCATGCGCCGAACTCCTGCTGCCCTGCGACCAGCTCGGCGGCCCGGGCGACGATGGCCTCGAACATCACGACGCCGGCGGAGAAGTTCGGGGCCGCAACGACGCCGATGCCCGCCTGCTGAACGATCCGCCTTCATCTCGGCTTCCTCTGCCGCCCCAGCCCGTCGTGCCAACGACAACGTTGACGCCGAGCCGGGCCAGTGCGGGAGATTCATCGGAACCGCATCGGGCAGGCGAGAAGTCGATCGCGACGTCAACGGCATCGCGCCACCGCGGGTGGTCGATGGTGCCGGAACTGGACGCTGACACGGGATCGACAATGCCTGCCACCTTGCAGTCGTACGATTCGGCGAGCTGTCCGACCAGCTGTCCCATCCGTCCGTATCCCACCAGCAAAATGTTCGCTATCTAATCGCTGGGTCAACTACCAGAAAACTTTCATATCTCGTCAGCTAGACCCCAAAGAACGCCTGGTGGAGCCGCTTCATGGCTTCTGGTGCGTCGGCGTCGCGCATCACGAAGGTGATGTTACGCCTCGAGGCCGCCTGCGACACGAGCCGTAGCGGAATTTGGTCGAGCGCGTTCACGGCCCGGGCGAAGAGCGTCGGGTCGGCCCGCAGGTTCTCGCCGACCGCGCAGACAATCGCCATGTCGGACTCGCGGCTGACCTCCGCGAAATTTCTCAAATTGCTCGCGATGTCCTCGAGCCGGCGGGGGTTGTCGACGGTCACCGACACGCTCACCTCGGAGGTGGTCACGACGTCCACCGATGTCTTGAATCGCTCGAAGACCTCGAACAGCCGCCGGAGAAAACCGTGCGCCATCAGCATCCGGCTCGACGTGATGTCGACGACCGTCACACCGCGCTTGCAGGCGAGCGCGCGTCATCGCGGGGCCGCCGGATCGGCCGTTGGCGGTGATGATGGTGCCGGTCACTTCAGGCCTGCGCGAGTTGAGGATTCGAACCGGGATGTTCTTCGCGACAGCCGGCAGAATCGTGGCCGGGTGCAGCACCTTGGCGCCGAAGTAGGCCAGCTCCGACGCCTCGGCGAACGACAGCTGCGGCACGAGCTTCGGCTCCGGCACGACGCGGGGATCGGCGGTCAGCATCCCGTCGACGTCGGTCCAGATCTGAATCTCGTCAACGTCGAGACACGCCCCGAAGATGGCCGCGGAATAGTCCGACCCGCCGCGGCCGAGTGTCGTCGTGACGCCGCCTGCCGTCGCGCCGATGAAGCCGCCGGTCACCGGCACCTGGCCGGCGGCGACGCGCGTGCCGAGCTTGTCGCGCGTCCGTCCGAGCGTCGCCTCCATGTCCGGGAGCGCCTGCGTGTGGTCGGCGTCGGTCACGAGCACGCGTCGAGCATCGACCCAGACCGCGGGAACGCCGCGCTCCGGCGAAAGCCGCCGCGACGATGCGGCTGCTGGCCAGCTCGCCCATCGCCACGAGCGCGTCGTGGTCTCGCGGAGTCACCTCGCTCCGGCGCGGCGAGCCGCCGCACGGCCGCTGTCTCGCGCCGCGAAATCTTCGCGAAGCTGCGCGGTCAACGCCGCGAGCCGGTCACCCGACACCAGGCCGCCGCGCCACGCCGATGTGGCGCTCGAGCAGGTCGTCCATCGTCTTTGCCGCGCCGGCGGCATCGCCGATGCCGGCAAGCCGGCCGGTCTCGATCAGGCGGTCGGTGACCTTCGACATCGCCGATACGACGATGACCGGGAGCTTGTCGTTCGGGTTGGCCGCGATCTGCTCGCGGACGATCGCAATCACGCGACCCATCGCCTCGGCATCGGCGACTGACGTGCCGCCGAACTTCATGATGACGTTCACAGGAGGCCCTCGCGATGCATCAGCTCGGCGTTCAGAATCGCTGCGCCCGCCGCGCCGCGAATCGTATTGTGCCCGAGCGCGACGAACTTGTAGTCGAAGAGCGGACAGCGGCGCAAACGTCCCACGGTGACCGTCATGCCGCCGTCGCGGTTCGCGTCGAGCAGCGGCTGCGGCCGGTTCACCTCGCTCAGATACACGATCGGACGCGGCGGCGCCGACGGCAGCCCGAGATCCTGGGGCTTTCCGCTGAACGATTTCCACGCCTCGATCAGGTCTTCCGGCGAAGGCTTCTGGCTGAGGCCAACCGACATCGAGGCCGGTATGACCGTTCTGCACCGGCACGCGCGTCGTCGTCGCGCTGATTCTCACCGGATGCATGTCGACGCGCGTTTTCGATCCGCGACAGCGTGCCGAGAATCTTGTTCGATTCGCTTTCGACCTTGTCTTCCTCGCCGCCGCCAATCTGGGGAATGACGTTGCCGAGAATGTCCCACGACGCCACGCCGGGATAGCCGGCGCCTGAAATCGCCTGCAGCGTGGTGACGAGCGTCGTGTTGATCCCGAACTGGCGCAGCGGCGCCAGGGCCATCGCAATCACGATCGTCGCGCAATTCGGATTCGTGACAATCTTGCCCTTCCAGCCGCGTTCCGCGCTCTGCGCCGCGAGCAGCGCCAGGTGATCCGCGTTGACCTCTGGAATCAGCAGCGGCACGGTCGCTTCCATGCGGTAGTTGCGCGCGTTGCTGACGACAACGTGGCCGGCTTCGGCGAAGGCGCCCTCGATTTCCGTGGCAACCGCGGAGTCGAGTCCCGAGAAAACCAGCTTTGGCGCGCGTTGCCTGGTGCGGCCGGCTCGACGATTTTCTTCGCGATGTCGTCGGCCAGTGGATTCGGCAGCCGCCACGCGGCCGCGTCCTTGAAGGCCTTGCCTTCGGAGCGCTGGCTCGCTCCGAGCCATTCGAGCTTGAACCACGGATGGTTCGCAAGAAGCGCAATGAACTGCTGGCCGACCATGCCGGTCGCGCCCAGGATGCCGACGGGAATCTGAGGCATATATTTCCTTCAATCCAAAAAGCCGACGCGGTGAAACCGTGTCGGCAGTTGGTCGTTTCGCTCGATCTCGGGTGTGACTACTCTTCGAGCACAACTCCTCCGACACGGATGGCCCGCTTTCGCGTGCACTTTCGAGTGTCGGTTTTCGTCCAGAGCTTCATGAGCGTTGTGTCCGCGGCCGTCCTGTTTGGACCAGCCGAACCGCGAGTATAGCATTGAAGAGCTGATGCTTCAAACGTTCTTCCACGCGTGGGAACGCTACCTCGCGTCAATCACGAAAGATCGCGTCGTGACGTCCGTTCGAGTGGGGTCTCGAGTGGGTGCCGAAAAACGGGACCGCGAAGGAAGCACCTCCTGACGTCATCGCCGAGTGGGTGTCCCGCGTCATGGCCGACAGCGACGCGTTTTTCACGCCGGCGCCGACGCGTGCCTACCGGGTCAGCGCGATATCCGGTGATGGCCACCGCCTTCTGACATTTCCCTCGGCGCTCGAGACGCCGCACCCGGAGAACAACACCGTGTATTGCCGCGTGTTCCCGGGCGTGAACGAAAAGGATCGGAGTACTCGCGCGGCCGTTGTCGTGCTCCCGCAGTGGAACGCGGATCCCGGCGGCCACGTCGGCCTCTCAAAGCTGCTGGCGCTCAACGGCATGACCGCGCGCTTCGCATGAGCCTGCCGTATCACGACCGCCGCATGCCGCCAGAGCTTCATCGAGCGGACTACATCGTGAGCGCGAACGTCGCGCGGACCTTGCAGGTGTGCCGCCAGGCCGTGCTCGATGCGCGACGGGCCGTGGCGTGGCTCGCATCGGAAGGTTTCGATCGCATCGGCATTCTCGGCACCAGCCTCGGCTCGTGCCTCGCGCTGCTCACTACCGCCCACGAGCCGCTTCTGAACGCGCAGGCGCTCAATCACATCTCCCCGCATTTCGCCGACGTCGTCTGGCGCGGGTTGTCGACCCGGCACGTGCGCGAAGGATTGAACGGTCACATCGAGCCTCGACCGGCTTCGCGAGCTGTGGAAACCGATCAGCCCCCGCTGGTATCTGGAGCGCGTGCGCCATCGCCAGTCGCTGCTGGTCTATGCGCGCTACGACCTGACGTTTCCGGTGGATCTTTCGGAAGATCTGGTGCGTGAATTCCGCGAGCTCGGCATACCCCACGAGGTCGCCGTGCTCCGCTGCGGGCACTACAGCTCGGGCAAGGCGCCGTTCAAGTTCGTGGACGGCTGGATCCTGACGCGTTTCCTGAAACGCGCCCTCCTCACTTCCCAAACCATTTCGTGAACAGCGCGCGGCGACCCAGTCTGCCGTCCTCGGGCGGAGGCGGGGCCGGCCGCGGGGCCACCAGCTTGTCGAGATGATCGGCCGCCATGTTGAGATTGCGGAACGCCGTCAGCTGATCGCGCGAGTCGACCGAGACCTGGTTCAGCAGGGGCCGGACGTCCTCGTAGGCCAGCGGCTTGTTGATCCACTTGTCGCGAAACATCAGGCAGCGCCGCTGCTCGGCCGAGCTGTTGCTGGCGATCTGCCGCAACGTTTCGACGCCGGCGCGGGACGGCGAGGCGGGCAGCTCGGCGATCACGTGGTCGAGATCAGCCGCGGCGCTCATGAAAAATCCAATGAAGAAGTCGAGATAATCCAGAATGGCCTTCGGGCTCTCGAACTTCGGCGCATCGGTCTCGACGCGGCCTCGCGACGCGCGCAGCACCTCGATTGATTCCGAGACCTCGCTCCGCGCGCGGGTCAGCTGCTCGATCACGTCGTCAATTGTCGCTTGCGGCAGATCCATCAGAGATATTTCAGCAGGCCCTGCAGGGCCTCGTATATCACCGTCGCCAGGTTACGAATGAAAGGCGAGACGTCGCCTTCGTTGACGGACTCGCGACGGTCACGGGGTTGGTGAGGAAGAGCCAGACCGTGGCCATGGCCAGCACCAGGCTGACGGCCACGATCAAACCGAACACACTCAGGCCGACGCGCCGCAGCTCCATGCGATTGCGACCAGATCGAAGTAGGGCGGAAGACCCGGCCTACACTCGATCACATCCGATCGCGAGTCTAACAGAACGATTCGGTCGTCAGGACACGCGGCTCGCCGAGGCCGAGGCCGGCCAGCTCGGCACCGATCCGATCCAGATCTCCCACGACGAGCGTGGTCAGACGCTCGGGATGGAGTGCTGCTGCGCGACGCGTGTCACTTCGTCAGGGCGTCACCGCCTCGACGCGGGGGACGAACGTGGAGAAGTGATCGTCGGGCAGATCGTAGAGGGCAAGCTGCATGACCGCGCGCGCGATCTGATCCACCGTTTCGAAGTTGCGCGCATAACCGCGCGTCAATCCGGCCACCGCCAGCGAGAGCTCAGCGGCCGACACCGGCCGCGGGCCTCGAATCGCCGCGATCTCGTCCAGCGACTCCGCGATGGCGCGCGATGTGGCGCCCGTGTCCACACTGCCGTAAAGGGTGAATGGACCCGGAAGGCGGCGAAAGTCGAAGCCGGTGTAGGCCCCGTAGGTGAAACCTTTGTCTTCCCTGAGATTCAGGTTGATGCGGCTCGTGAACTGCCCGCCGAGCACGGCGTTGGCGGCCACGATCGCGTGATAGTCCGGCGTATGGCGTGCCACCGCGACATGCCCGATTCGCAGCTCCGACTGCGGCGCGCCAGCCCGTGCGACCACGTTGATGCGAGGTACATCGGGCAGCGGTGCATCGGCCGGTTGATCGGCGGACGGGGCGCCATCCCAATCGCCGAACGCAGACCTGGCAAAACCGAGCACCGCATCGTGGTCGCAGTCGCCGACCGCAATGAGCGTGGCATCGGCCGGACGGACATGCGCCCGATGAAACGCGCGCACGTCGTCAATCGCCGACCCGCTCAGGGACGCTTCGTTCCCAGCGGGGTGTGGCCGTACGGATGGCTGCCAGTACAGCAGCCTGACGAAGGCGCGATCGGCGACCGCGCTCGCGACATCGCGCAGCTGCTTCAGGCGGTGGCAGTCGAAGCTGGCGAACACGGTCGAAATCCTCGGCCGCGAGCGTCGGGCGCACGGCCATGCCGGCCATGATGGAGAGCGCGCGCTCGGACACCCGGCTGAGCGCCGTGAGCGACAGCATCGTCGCATCCGATCCAATGTCGGAATCGAGCCGCGTTCCGAGCCTCGCCAGCTCTTCGTGCATCTCGATGGCCGACTTGCCGCGGCTGCCCTCGTCGAGCATGTCGAGCGTCAGCGCGGCGAGGCCCTCCCGGCCGGGCGGATCCATGGCCGCACCGCGCCGCATCAGGAGCGTCAGCGTCGCGATCGGCAGGGTCGTTTGCGGGACGGTCCACACCGAAGCCCGTTCGGCAACGACGACTTCTGGATGGCCGGAAATAGAAACCGCGGCGCCGGGCCGACCGCGGGCAGCCGCGAGCGATCCGCTTTCGGTCGTCCCGATACCGCCACTTCCGCGCTCTCCGGCCTGAGGCGTGGATCGCCGAATTGAGGCGTCGCGCGAGAATCACTCATGAGACTATCGCCGGCGTTGAATCGGGCATCGCGAGATCGGCGCGGCCCCGGGGACAACGCTGAGCACGACACGCCGGCCGTGATCGCAGAACCCGCGCACCGCCGCCTGCAGTGAACTGCTGGTGACGTCGCGGTATCGCTGAAGATCGCGATCGAAAAATGCTGGATCGCCGAGAAACGTGTTGTAGGCGTTCAATTGATCCGACTTGCCGCCGAATCCGCCGACGCTCTGCAGCCGGAACACGAACTGCACCTCGGCCTGCATCTTCGCCCGATCCATCTCGTCCGGGGTCGGCCCATCGGCGGCGAGCCGCGAAATCTCCTCGACCATCACCCGCTCGATCTCCAGGAGCGTGTGGCCGGGCGCCGCTGGTCGCCGCGAGCTGCATGAAGCCGGCGATTTCACGCGAGTTCTGCGCCGCCGCACATCGGTGGCGATGCGCTCGTCGAACACCAGCCGCTTGTAGAGACGCGAGGTCTTCCCGTTGGCGAGGATGTCGGCCGCGAGATCGAGATCGGCATCTCCGCCCGCGAACATCGCCGGCGTCAGCCAGGAGATATACAGGCGCGGCAGCTCGACTCGATCTTCGAGCAGAAGCCGCGTCTCGTCCACGAGCTCCGGCGTGTGCGGCTTGACCGGCAGGACTGACGGCCCCGGAGGGAGTTCCTCGAAGCTTACGTTCGAGCGAGCTCGAGCGCCGCGTCCGGATCGATGTCTCCCGCCAGCGCGAGCGACGCGTTGCCAGGGTGGTAGTAGGTGCTGAAGAACTGCCGGACCTCGTCGAGTCCGGCCGCGCGCAGGTCCGCGATCTCGCCGATGGTCGTCCAGTGATACGGATGATCGGGAGGAAACAGCGCGGCGACCATCGCCATCGGCGCGAGACCGTAGGGACGGTTCTCGTAGTTCTGGCGCCGCTCGTTCAGCACGACGTCGCGCTGATTCACGAATTTCGAATCGGTCAACGCCGGCAGCAGATAGCCCATGCGATCGGATTCCATCCACAGCACGAGCTCGAGCGCGCGTCGACGGCACCACTTCCCAGTAGTTGGTGCGATCGGCGTTGGTCGATCCGTTCAGCGCTGCGCCGGCGCCCTGGAGCGGTGGAAAATACCCTTGTCGTGGTGAGCCGAGCCTTCGAACATCAGATGCCTCGAAGAGATGCGCAAAGCCGGTCCGGCCGGGCCGCTCGTTCTTGGATCCCACGTGGTACCAGAGATTGACGGCGGCGATCGGGCAGCTGTGGTCCTCGTGGAGCAGGACGTCGAGCCCGTTCGACAGCGTGTGCTTGGTGAACCCGATGTTCATCGGACGACGGTCAACGGAATGGTGGTCGCCTTGTAGCTGGCGATTGACACCTGGGCGGCCGTCTGTTCGGCCGCGGCCATGAATGCTCTCGCGGCCGGTGAATCCGGCTCGCTGATGACGATCGGCACGCCGCGGTCGCCGCCTTCGCGAATGGGCTGATAGATCGGGATTCTTCCGACGAACGGAATGCCCCGGTCGATGGCCATCTGCTCGCCGCCGCCGCGGCCGAAGATGTCGCTTCGTGCGAGCAATTGGGACACACGAAGTAACTCATGTTCTCGACCACGCCAATCGGCGGGATGTTCAGCTTGCGGTACATCGCGACCGCCCGCCTCGTGTCGGCCAACGACACTGCCTGCGGGGTCGTCACCACGATCGAGCCGGCGACGGGAACCGTCTGGCTCAGGCTGAGCGCGACGTCGCCGGTGCCGGGCGGCAGATCGATCACGAGGTAGTCGAGATCCTTCCACGCGCACTTCGCGGAAGAACTGCTGCAGCGCGCCGTGAAGCATCGGCCCTCGCCAGATGATCGGCGCGTCGTCCTCGGTGAGGAATCCCATCGAGATCACCTGCAGGCCGTATTTCTCGGCCGGATGATCTTCTTGCCGTCGGTCGTCAGCTGCGTCTTGATGCCGAGCATCATCGGGACATTCGGACCGTAGATGTCGCCGTCGATCAGTCCGACCCGTGCTTCCCGCGCGCGCGAGCGCGAGCGCCAGGTTCACCGACACGGTCGTCTTGCCGACCCCGCCTTTGCCTGCTCCAACGGCAATCACGTTCTTCACGCCCGGCACACCCTGCCGGCCGGCGTCGGGGCTGACCGCCGATCGCACGCTCGCCGTCATCTCGACGTCCACGCGCGTCACGCCCGGCAGCCGCTGAACCGCGGCGCGCGACTGGTCGCGCATCTGATCTTTCACGGGACAGGCCGGCGTGGTGAGCTCGATCGTGAACGAGACGTCGCCGCCCGAGATCTTGACGTTCTTGACGAATCCCAGACTGACGATGTCGCGGTGAAGATCCGGATCGATGACGACCTTGAGCGCTTCGAGGACGCTCTGCTGATCCAAAGCCATGAATAAAGCTTACTTCAGCATCGTTCGGGCTTTGGGTCGCAGGCTTCAGTCAGGCTTCGTCAGGCTTCAGGCTTTGGGCTACAGGCTTCAGACTTCGTCAGCAAGCTGCGCGCGTCGCCCGATCGGGCCTGAAGCCCGCAGCCGAAAGCCTTAAGCCTGCGACGTCTCAAACAGTCTTTTCGCGTCTTGTCTGATGAGCACCCAGAGCGCGTAAACACCGAGCGCCGTGCCGTACGGCAAAGAGGATCAGATCGATCGATCCGAGAACCATCGCGCCGAGGCGGGACCAGTGCCGGCGCCTGCGCAGCGGAAGGCCGACGGCGACGTGAGCAAGCCCCCAGAGAATCGCGATGATGGCCAGGGACGTGAAGGCGGCGGCGGTGAACCCTGCGGCGAAGCTCGCGGGCCGATCCGACGATGCGATCAGCGCGGCGGCGCCGACGCCGAGCGCCAGCGTGGAGAGTCCGATGATGGTCGTGAGAAGTCCCCAGGCAATGAAGAGCACGCCGAGGAAATCTACGTGGAACATTTACTTTGCGGCCTCTCGCTCCGCGACGCGTGCGCCCCGGAGGATGCCGGATCATCGCGTAGTTGGCTTCGTGACGGGCGAACCTCGAACATCCGATCGTCAGTCGCCTTGAACGCCATCTCGGCGGTCCACGGCGTCGCCCATGTCTCCGGATCGTCGAGCGTGACGCGGTATTGCATGGTGTCCTGATTCGTCCGCGTGAATCGCTCGACGACGTGGAGCCGTTCCGGACGAGCCTTTGAAGTGGGTCTTGGCGGTGAAGTTCGTGGTAGTCGACGACGAGCGTGTCTCCTCCCACTTGCCGATCGAATCGCCCGAGCCAGTTCTGAAGACTCGCGGGCGGATGCTTGCCGTTGATGCGAACGATCCGCGCGTCGTGGACCAGCTCGGAAAAGAGCATCACGTACTGCGGCGTCTGCACGATCTGGTAGATGTTCAGGCCGAACACATTCGGCACGAGCGGTGGAGATGAATTCGATGAATCGAACGCCGCCGAGAGCAGGCAGCGCTCGTCGAGGCCGACGACTTCGGGATCGTCCGACGAGCTCTTCGGCCGCTTTGCCGCGCGCTCGATCGCCTGAGGGAGTTGAGGCGGAATCTTCCCGCTGGCCGGGTCGACGATCAGCGACGTTCGCCGGTTCTCGCCAACCTTCTGATAGTCCATGTAGGTGTAGTTGAGGTCAGCGCCGAGCAGCCGCTCTTCGGGACCCAGAAGCTCCAGGAGGCGATCGAGCGCCGTCCGCCTCGAATGCCACCGCTTCAGCCTCGGTGAAAAGTCTCTGCCGTCGAATTCGTTCGGCCGCTCGAGAGGCGTAATCGTGGCGTTGCTCCAGAATCCCTGGAGATCCGCGCGGCCATCAGGCGTCCGCGGAATTTGTGCGGCCCCGGTGCACCGGACGCGCCGCGGGCTTCTGCGCGAGCAGCGGACAGGCCCAGGTCAAGAGCATGACCGCCACCGAGCCATGGACGATCGCGCGGCGGCCGAACATGGTCATCGGGAGTTTGCGCCAGGCGCTATCTGCGGTGCGTGAGGACGACCCGCACCTCGACCTTGAGCGGTGCGACGTGCGGCGATCGAAGCCGGAACCGCAGGCGCGATCCGTGCGCCACGCCGGGAGGCACGGCCAGGTGCACTTCGTGGTGAACGAGCGCGTCGCCGGTGCCGCAGCATTCGCCACAGGGCTCGGTCCAGGTCTCGCCGCGGCCGCCGCACGTCGAGCACGTGCCCGGAGCGGCAGCTCGAGCGGCACGACGGCGCCCCGCCACGCGTCGCGGAACGAGAGCGGCAGATCGGTCGAGTGCATATCGACCTCGTCGGCCGAGCTCCCGAGAAACGATTCGCGCGCACGCTCGACGATGCCGCCGATTGACGGAAAGTCGATGGCGACCTCGTCGGCAAAGCAGTCGCGCGGACAATCGATCTCGCGCCCGATCGACAATCCGTTCTTTACCGTTCCGGCACAATCGCCTCAAGCAGATTAACGATAGGAGCCGGATCCGATGCTTGTCAAGGCAGCGTGCCGATATGTTAACGTTGCCTCCGGCCTCGAATGCCCGAAGAACAGACGCGCGAGTGCCCGCTGTGCGGCGGAACGATGAGGATCAAGGTCTTCGAAACGGTCATTACCGTGCCCGGCAATCCCCGGGCCACGTCCAAGGCGTCGCGCGAGTGGATCTGCCCGGACTGCGACTACTTCGAGGAAGTCGACGAGAACGAAGCCAGGAGCTGATTCGAGGGCGAGGGGCGCAAACCGCTCGGGGTCAGCGCGCCCCGATGGTGAGGAGAACTTCCTTCCGGAGCGTGTCTTCGAATTCCTCGAACTTGAGTGCAGACTCGCATTCGTCACACAACACTTCGAGCACAGCAGGGCGGGTCTCTTCCGACACTCTCTACTCGTCCATCCTCGAGATGGACCACGTGCATTTGCAGCGTCTTGACCTGAAAATTCCGGTCATTGCCGCAATTCGGACAAGTCAACGTCAAACGGATCCTCCTTCTCGGCCCGAGATTACGACTACCAAGCGGCTCTGATTCTATGCTGACCAACCGAGCCCATCGCGAACGAGAATCCGGCCAGAAATTCACAATTCTCGCGAAACTGGCCGGAAATCTGCTATTTTCCCTCCGATGGTTACCGGTTCTTATCAGATTCACACTGAAGCGCGCGGACCGCACTGGATCGCCTGGATCACGCGCGCCGGTTCCGACAAACCCGACCGCTCGGTCATCCTGGTAGCGGCGTCGCAGGAAGAGGCTGAAGCTCGCGCGAAACAGTGGGCTGAGCAGTCGTCGCGCTGAGCACGCCAAACTCGTGCGCCTCGCCCCCGGGGCCGGTCCAGACGATCGTTTCTCCCGAACCCGCAGCGGCAACGAAGAGCTGCCTGACGCTCTGCGGTAGCACCTCGCCAAGGCTGCCCCGGCCCATCCGGCACCCGCCTTCCTCGACAGTGGACGCGAGATACAAACGATCTCGCGCGCGCGTGAGCGCGACGTAGAGCAGCCGCTTCGTCTCTTCGCGATCGCGCGCCTGCGCGTCCTCGTCGGCTTCCGACTGATAGTCGGCAATCGCGACCGACGCCTCCCCGCCCGCATCGGCGGCAACGCGAATCGGCGCGCGGAACCCGCCAGTGCCACGGCCCATATTGACGACGAACACGATCGGAAACTCGAGGCCCTTCGAGGCGTGAACCGTCATCAGGCTGACCGCATCCGCCGCGTCGAGTGACGCGTTCGACTCGTCGCCGACCGCGAGCTTGTCCAGGTGATCCGCGACGCGCGCCAGCGTCGCGTAACCGCGATTCTGAAAGCGCCCGATGATTCCCCGAAGCTTCTTCAGGTTCTCGTGCGCCTGCCGCTCGTGCACGCCCTCAATCTCGATCGTGTAGGCGGTTTCGTCCAGAATGGTGCCCAGCAGGTCGAGCGGCGTCCTTCGATCGACCCACGACAGCCAGCGCGGAATCGACACCCGCAGGCGTTCGAACACGCGGGCATCGTCAGCGTCGAAACGCGCGGCGGAGGCCTGCGGCACCGGATCGATCAGCGCGCGAGCGATGCCCGGCTGCAGCTTCGCGACCGCCGGGTCCGACAGGCGGACGATCCGGGATCGAAGGAACGCGCTGGCCCGAAGGTCCGACAGCGGATCCGCGAGATAGCGCAACAGCGCCACAGACATCCTGGATTTCATCGGCGTCGAAGAAACCCAGACCCTTGTAGACGTAGGTCGACACACCGCGGCGCTCGAGCGCCTTTTCAAACTCGCGATGGCTGTCCCGCGATCGGAAAAGCACGGCGATATCCGCTGGCTGGGCGGCCTCGCGCCGAATCCCGGTCGTTCGATCGCGAACCGTCGCGTCGGTCGATGAGGCGGACGATTTCCGAGGCGACCATCTCCGCAGCGGCGGTGACCGACTCGCCAGCGACGATGCACACAACGCCCGATCGGGGTTCTGGCTCGGCTCGGTTCTCGAGGTTCTCGGAGTTCTGGTTCCGGCCCTCAGCCTCGCCGATCGGAAAGCGATCCCGCTCGTCATAGCGAAAACGATCCTGCCGGCTCCGGCCTTGTCGATCGAATCGAAGAGATCGTTCACGAACGCCAGCAGCGAGGCCTCGGCGCGAAAGCTGACGGTGATCGCCCGCCGCGGATCGCCTTCCGCTCGCAGGCCCTCGACAAAGAACCGCCGCCTGGTCGATGAGGCTGCGACGTCGGCATCACGGAAGCCGTAGATCGACTGTTTCCTGTCGCCGACGATGAAGATTGACGGCGGCAACGAATCGTCTGCCGCGCCGACACCCTCGCCCCATCCGCGCACGAGCTCCGAAACCAGCGCCCACTGCGCGCCGGCTCGTATCCTGGAATTCGTCCACGAGCACGTGCCGGTAGCGCGACTCGATCCGGAAGCGGCTCTGCGCAAACTCGTCCATGCCTTTCAGGAGAGCCAGCGCTCGTTCGAGCACGCCGGAAAAATCGAGCAGCGCGTGAGCGTCGAGCGTGCGGTGGTAGCTGGAGTCAGCGTGATCCGCGAAGATCCGCCACACGCCGCGCGACATGACGACGTTCAGATCGCGGCGAAACGCCTGATCGTGTCGGCGATCGAGCGGCGCGATTTCGAAGCGCCGACTCGCGGTGGCGCTTCCATGCGCGTCGGACTGTCGCCAGTCCTCGGCGTTGAAGCCGGTTCCGGCGAAAGGTCTTCTCGCGCGGCCTGCCGTCCTGCGTCATGAAGTAGGCGCGCAAGCCGATCGATCAGGCGCGCGAAAGGCCGCCTGCGACTGGCGCGTCGTAAAGTCGGACCACTCTGGGCTGGCCGAACCGGCGAGCCGGTTGATATCGGCCGCCAGCATGGCGAACTGCGGATGCCTTCGGCGCGGACCGTCGCCCAGGAAACGGGGCAAGCCGTCGCGAACGCCGCTGAGCGCCTCGCGCAGCCGCGCGGCCGCCCGCTGGCAGGCAACGCGCGGCGGTCAGATCGCGAGGGCCGCGCTCGAGATAGCGTCGCAGGGTTTCGCCGCCACGAGCCGGCGATCGAGAAGCGCCGCCAGTCCGCCCCGGAGTCTTCGCTCGCCAAGCTGCGCGAACACCAGGGCGACGTCATCGTCTCGCCGCGCGATCGCCCGCGCAGATGCGCAGCGACTGATCGAGCGACTCGCCAATCAGGCGAGGCACGTCGGTCTCGTCGGCCAGCGCGAATCCAGGATCGACGTCGGCCTCGAGCGGAAACTCGCGCAGCAGCGACAGGCAGAAGGCGTCGATCGTGGAGATGGCAATGTCGCCGACACGATCCTTCAGATCGCGCCACCGCGCGAGGTCGAGCGGCCGACAAGCGGCTCGCCTCGCGAAGCCGCTCGACGATCCGTGCCCGCATTTCGGCGGCGGCTTTGCGGGTAAAGGTGATGGCCAGGATGTTGTCGGGATCGATGCCTGCGCGAAGCAGGTTCACGTAGCGTTCGACGAGGACGCGGGTCTTTCCGGTGCCCGCTGACGCTTCGAGGCACGACGTTGCGTGAAGGGTCGACGGCGATCCAGACGGGCGCGTGTCAGTCGCTGAGTCGTCAAGTCGCCAGTCGCTAGTCGACTTGATGACTTGACGACTGATGACTTGATGACTATCACCGTCCTCGTCGAACGGCAGCAGTGGTTCAGACATCGCCGACGTAATCTTTCCCTGCAGACCGCCGCGAAGCTGCACGTCTCGCAGCGATACACGTCGTCTGGCGCCGGAGGAAATTCACCGCGCTCGATGGCGTCGATCGTGGCACACGAGCCGCTCCCGCGCTTTGAGGAGCACCTTGTCGCGATCGGCGGGCGTCGTGAAGAGCGGCACCACGCGCTTCGGTCCCTTGAATGCGAGGTAGGCCGCCTCGCCAAGTTTCCAGGTCCGGCCATGACGGCCGGCCAGCTGCGTCTCGGCACAGAGCGAATAGATCGGAAGCTGCAGCGCGCGATTTCTATCGGGCGGCCATCCGAGCTTGTAGTCGATCAGGCGGAACGATCCGTCACTCAGCAGATCGAGGCGATCGGCTTTTCCTTTCAAGGCCACTTCCCTGTCGCCCGACTCGGTCCGCACGGTGAACCGGCCTTCGAGCTTGTGCTCGAGCAGGCGTTCGACGACCGCAACGGGACGCTCGGCTTCCATCCGGAACACGGCTCTCGCCGAGGCCGGCGGCGGCCGACGATCCGAGCAGGCGCGTTCGTTCAGTCCGGCTTCGCCTCGGGAAGCCGAGCCAGCGCGCGATCGACGACGCCTTCGAACATCGCCCACGCGCGATCGATGTTCCTGGCGTCGATCGCGCCCATGCCCGCGGCCTGCCAGTCCCGGAAAAACGTTTCAAACACTTCGTGAACGAGCTGGCCCTGCCGCCGCGGGTCCATGACCTCTTCGTCGTCGGGTTCTTCTTCGAGCTTGAGCACGTGCTGCGCGAAGAACTTGAATGGACATCCGAGATATGTTTCGAGCGCGCTCACGGCCCATGGCCGGGACTTCTGCGGCCCGAGCGAACCGTGGAACACCGGGAGCGCCGCATTCAGGCGCTCGCGGCGCATGCATGCCCAATCGGCAGCCGGTCCGGCCTGCGACGCTCCGCTTGACGGGCTCTCTTCCTCGACAATCGACAACCGGGCGCGAGGGATCTCATCGAGTTGGGTCGAGGCGAGACGAGCGCGTCCTCGTCGAGCGTGAAGGTCGAAACCGTGACGCTGCTTCGAAGAGGACCCGGAGCAGGTCGAGAAGTCGCGCGTCGGCGGCGGCGCGGCGATCTTTTTCGACCGGCCAGCCGAGGGATCTCAGCATCAGAGCCGGGAAGAAGATATTCGGCGCCGGAAGCTCCGGCCATTCCCGCTCCACCAGACCGGACCACGCACACCTCGTCGAACTCGCCGTAGGGGGCCGCCTGGTCGTCCACGAGATGAATGCTTCCGCTCGTCCGTCCCTCGGCTGACGCTCGGGACGACCCGCCGAGTCGCGTCGCATCGGGCGCGAAGGTCTGATCGCCAATCCACCGGCGCACGGCCCGCGCAAGATCTTCGATCGCCCAGTGCGGATCGTGGTGCGCTTCGTGAGCGGTGGCCAGCGCCGCGAGCACATCGAACATGGCCGTCCGGCGCTCTCAGCTCCCGCGGTCCGAATTCGTCGCCGTCTGCGGCGGGACGCAGGCGGTCCTTCAGAAATCCCGCGAGGCGGCGGACCTGCGTGGACGCAGGCGCCTGTTCGACCAGCGGCGTCAGCGCCCGGCAGAAATCGAGCGCAGCGGCGAGCGCCGGACCAGCCGCCTGCGCAATTGGAGTCACCGGCCAGTCGGTCGCCAGCGCTTCGAGCCTGGACAGATCGCCCAGATATCGCCGCTCGCTCAACGTGACGTCGAGCGCGGAGGTCGCTTCGCGCGGCACTTCACCGGGTTGTCCGACTTGGAAATGCGGCGAACGCAGCATCGCGACGATTGCGCCTCGCGCGAAATCGGTCTCGACCAGCTCGAGGGCGAGGTCGAGCGCCGATGCCGCCGGCTCCGCGGCAAGCGGCGGGGCGTGGTTCGCCTGAAACGCCGACCCGTGCCTGGCCGAGACGCTTCGGGTGCGAGGTAGAGATAGGGCAGCGGCCGCTTGAACACGACTGCCGTGTTCGTATTCGTCCTTTTGGCGACGGCGACGAGCTCCTCCTCGCGATCGCGGAAGGTAAACCACGGTCGCTCGGACGCAGCGCCAGGCGGAGCCACGAGCGTGGGCCGGATGCGCGGCACGGTTCCAGCGACCGACGAACCTTCAATCTCCTCGAGTCCCGGCCACCAGTCGTGAATCCGCTGATGAAACCCCGAACCGAGCACTGCCTCCGGTGCAGATCAGATCGATCGCCTGGACGGCCTGCACTTGCGACAGCAGATCGAAATCCGCGATGTGCAGACCGCCGGGATCGGCGATCCAGTCGGCGACGGTGACCACGATGTGAGCGGGGGTTATCGAGGGGGCCGGCAATCAGGCGAGCGCGCAGGCTGTGTTCGTCGCACGCACCGAAGCGCTTCGAGCCGGCGTTCGTAGCCGCGAAACGTTTTCGCAAGGAGCTCTGTCTGCTTGAGCAGGCGCTCGGCTCCGCGATCGCCGCCCTCCACGGCCGAGGTGAGCTCCCGGTCAGCTAGTTCTTCGAAGCGGGCCGTCTGCTGGCCGTGGCGCCGCCAGTTCGTCGTAGAACCGCAGCATCTCGGGAGAGCCAGCCCCGGCCGCAGCCGGAACGAGCGGCTGGCACGCTCGGCGCCGCCTCTTCGGCTGCGGCCTGCGCCAGCGCGTCACGCTTCGAGATTGATCGAGGCCTTCTCGGCGCGCTCTCGTCGAGCGCTTTCGGCGCAGCAGATCGTAAAGCTGGTCGCGCGTGACACAGCGGAGCTCCGAGCGTGCAGCCGAGCGCACGTTCAGTTCTGGCCGCGCCCTGTTGACGGCACGAGCACCAGGGAGCCTAGAGAAGCGAGCGCGAGAATGAGGCGACGGAATTCGTGAAGGTCGGGGACGCGCACGAGCCGCGTCCGTCTGGCCGTGATCACGGCTGAAACTGCGGCGGCCGAAGGGCGTCCTGAATTTCCGGTCCGCGCACGCGCCGTCAGCATCATCGAACCAGCCGCCGCCGCCGAGGCGTCCCAGGCGCGCGCGATGCTGCCGGTGAGCGCCGCCTCGCGCCGGATCTGGGCGGCGTTCTGCGCCATCTGCAGCGCGCTCAGGAGCAGCGAGTGCGCCGCCTGAAGTTCCGCGGGCGGCTCGAGCGCGGACATCACCTTCAGCACGGCGCGTGTCGTGCGATCGATGTTGGCGAGCGCCCAGGGACCGGAGCCGGCCAGCGACTTGATGTTGTCGAGCGACGGCTTCAGGTTGTCGAGGCGCTGCAACGGTGTGAGCACGGCCGTTCGATATTTGCGCAGCTCCGGTTCGCGGATCGCCCACCGGTCCAGCTCGAGCCGCAGGCGCCGGGCGGCGTCCAGCTCGGCGTCAATCGCCGCGAGCAGGCTGGTGACGGACCTCGGGACGCTTTTTCCCTAAGCCGCTGATCGCGCTGTCGAACATCAGACATCAGCCAGCTCGACGCCAGCGAACGTCGGCGGCCTTTGCCCGCTGGCCGGCGAGGTCGAGCGTCCGCGATGTCAGGGTCTGATACGCGCGATCGGTTTCGATCTCCATGGTGATCGCGGCGTGGGTCGATCGCCGAATCTGGGTGCGCCAGTCGCTCGGGAGTATGTCGGCGTCGCGCTCCGACGATCGCCAGCGCCGTCGACATCAGCGAGACGCGCTCGACCGAGGATTCCGAGAGCCGCGAAGCCGTCAGCACCTGCTCGATGATGTCGCGCAACGTCGCGCGCGGCAGCGCAGCTATGCGCGACGGCGAGGGTTCGGCCACCGACGCGACGAAACTCAAGTCGAAGCGCTGAATGCCTCGCCTGCGCGCGAAGCTCCACGATCGCTTCGTCGAGCATCGAAATCATGTGGCCGATCTCGGCTTGCCTGTAGTTGTAGTGCGCCGCCGGCCAGTCGGCCAGCGTGCGGCGGCGCGCGTTTCAACAATCGCCAGTCTCTGCCTGGGATCCGTCGTCGCCTGCACATCGTCGGATGGCCTGGGCGATTTCGGCGGTCGTGCGTATCGCGTGAGTGCGCCTCGCCCCAGGTTTCCATGCGTAGCGCGCCGATCTCACGGAGTCCGTGTAGCGATCGGTTTTTTCCCAATCGACATGATCGGCCGACAGGTTGACCAGTTGAAGGTCCGGCTCAGTCGACACCGTCGTCGGAATCGAAAACACTGACCCGATCGTCGACCCGCGCGAGCTCACCGAAGCTCACGAGCGAGGTCCGCCTTTCAGGAACACCGGAATTCAGTCGCGTCGGTGTTGAGCGGCGGCAGGACGCGCCAGACAGCACAGGCAGACGAGTAGGACGCGCGCCTGAAACGGTTCTGACCTCGACTTCCAACAGGCTTCCCAGCAGTGGCGCAATGGAAGCTCGTCGCGTACTCGTGGAAAACCTGTGGACGAACGGTGCATTTCCCGTGGACGGGCTGTCGAGTGAAATTTTTCGGGACCATCTTCTCTCGGCCACGAAATTGTTTCCTGTCGTGTGCGCGCGTTAAGCGCCGCGCTTCGCTTGTTTCCCCGTCTTCCTGGCGTACATTCACGGCGCTCCAACAACAATCAATCGTCTCGAATCGGTTGGGACACGTGAATACTGCCGTCCGCCACCATTTTGAAGAACTGGATCGCCGCTGGACGCCCCTATTCAGATCGAAGTCGTCATAGCGGTCGCTAAAGACCGCTGGCGGGCCTATATCGTCCGGACTTCCCGGGGTGCCGAACGCCATGATGCCCGCTTTACAGGAGCGACGCCGGGGATCAGGCCGCCGCCGCACTGCGGCGATGGCTCACGCGCGCGTACGGCGGGCAAGCGGCAGGACCGGCTCACTGCGACTGGGCCCACGCACCGCCCAGGAATAGCCAACGCGGGGCCGTCGGGTTATCGCGGCGATCGAAGCCCAAACCGGCCTGATACGATTGACTGTCCAGATGGACCTCATCCAGTAATCCCTTTATATAGGTATAGACGCGCCCGCCTGGTTTTTTGGCTGTTGGGCTCGGCGCATGGCTGTCCATCGCGCCGGTCAGCGGACAACAAGCGACAGACACAGCAGTCCCTGGCCCGATTTCAAGCGGCAGCTCCGTCAGCAGGAGAGCAATACGTA
>ERZ1370068.6216-contig-5213_pt1 | contig 32764 bp, 53 predicted proteins | sample MGYA00561227_ERZ1370068 | MGnify/ENA primary metagenome ERZ1370068 (study PRJEB38410, sample SAMEA6850437) | metagenome | study: Metagenomic assessment of the ecological functions of the soil: analysis of the soil microbiota associated with the...
GATATGGCGTTCAGTTACGTATTGCTCTTCCGAGTTTGCGCGCCAGAGACAATGATCGTCTTGCGGAATTCAAACAGTGGCTGATCTGTGGAAGCTTCTTGACGCCACGAAGTTATCGAATCGAACGCCGACCCGCAGACGCGGATCGAATCGCTTGCTGCGATTCGCGGCGAGCCGGCCCCAGCTCGCTTTTTTGCGTTGCGCGGTGCACGGATTGATGGCGCCCAGTTTGTCGCGCAGGCCGCCGAAAAGGGGCGGTTGCCATCGTCTCTGACGCTGCCTTACCGGCCTGCGCGCCCTCTCTTATTCGCGTCCCCGATGCGCGAGCCGCGATGGCCGATATCGCCGCCGCGTTCTACGGCAACCCCGCTGACAAAGCTCAAAGTCATGGGGGTCACAGGCACGAATGGCAAAACGACCACGGCTTTCCTCAGTAAAGCATCTTCTGACGCCGACCAACGCCGTTGCGGCCTCATAGGAACCGTCAAATATTGCATCGGAGAAGCGACGATGGATGCTCCGCGCACCACCCCGGAATCCCTGGACCCTCAGGAGATTCTCGCCCAAATGCTCGATGCGGGAAACAAGGCCGTGGCCATGGAGGTTTCGAGCCATGCCCTCGTTCAGCATCGTGCGCGCGATCGACTTCGACACAGCCGTTTTCACAAATCTCACACAGGATCATCTCGATTATCACAAGACGATGGAGCAATACTTCGAGGCAAAGGTCGTGCTTTCCGAAGGCCTTGCCGCTCAGAGGAAGAAAAAAAGCTCGCGCTATCGTCAATATTGACGACCGATACGGACATCGCCTCAGCGAGCGCTTTAAGAGAAAGATGCCGGTGATCACCTATGGCCAGCGCGTCGGTTCCGATTTCCGAGCAGCCGATGTGCGCTTCGACGCGACACACAGCGGCTACCATCCGAAGCCAAGGGCCGAAGCTATCTCGTCCGGCTCCCCCTTATCGGCTCGTTCAACATCTACAATTCCCTCGCGGCGATCGCCGCAGCCGCGCCTCAATGGGGATGGAACTTCGCGCCGCCGTCGCCGCGATCGCCAACGCCCCGCAGGTTCCCGGTCGCCTGCAACGCATCCCTGCAAGCGCAGCTTCCAGGTGTTCGTCGATTATGCGCACACAGAGGACGCCCTGCGCAGTGTGCTGCGGACGCTGAAGAGAACTCGAGACCGAATCGTCTCATCACCGTCTTCGGATGCGGCGGCGACCGCGACCGCGCCAAGCGTCCGCTCATGGCCGCTGCCTCCGAGGATTCCTCCGACTGGTCAATTCTCACTCCGACAACCCTCGCACCGAAGGCCCGCGGATTCTATCTCTGAAATGCGAGGCAGGGCTTCGAGCCCAACCGGCATGAGGAGATTCCCGACAGGACCGAAGCCATCCGCAGCGGCCGTTAAGCTCGCTGGCGCTCGGCGATATTATTCTCATCGCGGGGAAGGGGCATGAAACCTACCAGGGAACTCGCTGATAGGAAAATTCCCTTCGATGATCCGCGCCGTTGCCCGCCGCGCCATCGAGGAGACGACGTGGAAATCGAAGAAGAAGGCAAGAGCAAGCGTGCCCAGTGGCGGAGACAGCCGTACAGGCTGCCCGTTCCGTCATTGAAACGCTGGAGGGAGCCTTGATCGTGGACGCTTCGACTCTCGTCGAAATTGCCGACATGTGCGGAGGCGTGCTGCATGCCGCAAGCCCCGCACGAACCGTCCGCCGGATTTCAAAGGACACTCGCACACTGATTCCCGGCGATCTCTATCTCGCCTTGCATGGCGAGAAACCACGACGGCAACATCTATGCGAAGGATGCCGCCGCAAAAGGGGCAGCTGCCGCCATCCTTGACGCCGCCCCTGCGGACCTTCCCGCAGGATTCTCGGTTATCCTCGTGGACTGACACCCTTGCTGCGCTGCACCGGCTGGCGGCGGCGTGGCGCGACCGTCTCGCCCCTGAAGGTCGCGTGCGTCACTGGAAGCAGCGGGAAAACCAGCACCAAGGAGTTCACCGCAGGCGTTCTGTCCGTTCGCTACCGTGTGGTGAAAACGGAAGGCAACCTCAATAATCACTTTGGCCTCCCCTTCGATTCTTTCCGCGTCCATCACGGACGACGCCGCAGTTTGGGAGATCGGCATGAACCACCCGGGAGAGATCGCCCCGCTGGCGAGGCTCGCGCGACCCGACCTTGCGATCATTACCAACATCGGCGTCGCTCACATCGAATACATGGGCTCGCGTGAGGCCATCGCCGCAGAAAAAGGCGCGCTGGCGGAGGCGGTCGGCGCCAATGGCTGCGTGATCCTTTCGGGCGAGGACGATTTCGCGCCGCACATTGCAAACCGGACCACTGCACGGGTGGTGCGCACAGGTCTCTCCTCAGGCGCAGTCACTGCATCGAATATCGAGATGAGCGCAGAAGGCTGCCGCTTCGGTGTTCGCGCCGGGAACGAAACCGTCCGTAGCCAGCGTGTCCGCCCCAGGCGAACACATGGTGCGCAATGCTCTGCTCGCAGTCGCTGCGGGCCTCGAGCTAGGCCTCAAACTGGAAGAATGTGCCGAGGGACTCGCCGCCGTGCGCCTCACAGGTGGACGGCTGACGCGCGCATCCTTCGCGGCGTGACCGTGCTCGACGACACTTACAACGCGAATCCGGACTCGATGGACGCCGCGTTGGACACCCTCGGTGCCCTCCCGGTCTCGGGCCGACGCATCGCCGTGCTGGGGCGCATGGGCGAACTGGGCGAACATGCCGCCGCCGGTTATCAGCGTGTCGGGCGCAACGCCGCAAGAATTGTGGACGCCCTCATCGCTGTCGGCCCCGAAACCGTCCCGCTTTCAGAAACGGCGACGCGCCGCGGGGCTCAAGGAGTTTACACGCAACAGGGATGCCGCTGAGGCGGCTGGGGTGCTGAGACAACTCGCCCAGGAGGGCGACATCGTTCTTGTCAAAGGCAGCCGCGCCGCTCGGATGGAGCGCGTCATCGAAGCCTTCTGATGCTTTACTACCTCTACGAGCTCGGGCGAGTGGGCGCGGAAGGCGGGCTACGAGAGCGACTTCTTCAAGGCGCTGAACGTCTTTAGTTACATCACATTCCGCTCGATCTGCGCTGCCTCCACCGCCTTCTTGATCTCGATCGCCTTTGGAAATTGGACGATCCGGCGACTCATCTCCTCAAATTCGGCCAGCCCATTCGCACGAAGGACGAAGTGGACAAGCTTTTTGAGCTCCACGGGGCGAAGAAGGGAACTCCCACGATGGGAGGAGTCCTCATCATCGGCTTCGATCCTCATCTCCACGCTATTGTGGGCGAGGCTTGAGAACCCGTTTGTGTGGCCTCGTGCTCTTCAGCACGCTCTTCCTTGGTGCCGTCGGCTTCTATGACGACTGGCTCGAAGGTCACCAAGAAGAGCTCCAAAGGGATCAGCAGCCGGCTCAAGCTCGGCCTTCAGTCGTGCTCGCGGGAATCTTCACCGTGTTCTTCCTCACCAGCCCAAGACTCGTTGAAATCGCGAAGCAACTTTACATTCCGTTCTTCAAGGAGCCCGTAATTTTCAGCCTGGGCTGGCTGACCTTCGTCTTTTATCTCCTTGTGATCGTTGGAACGTCGAACGCGGTAAATCTCACCGACGGCCTTGATGGACTGGCGACCGGCTGCCACGGCCACCGTGGTGGCTGCGCACGCCGCGCTTGCCTATCTTGGAGGCAATGCTCGCGCGGCTGAATATCTTCAGATCCCCTACGTGCCCTATTCCGCGGAGCTTTGCCGTTGTTTGCAGCGCTCTGCTGGGCTCGTGTCTGGGCTTCCTTTGGTGGAACGCTCATCCGGCCCATGTGTTCATGGGCGACACCGGTCTCGCTCGCCATCGGCGGAATGCTCGGCGCCGTGGCTATCTGCTGCAAGCAGGAGATCCTTCTCATCATCGTAGGGGCGTGTTCGTCATGGAGGCAATGTCGGTCATCCTGCAGGTCGCAAGCTTCAAGATCACCGGCAGGCGCATCATCAAGATGTCACCGATCCATCACCATTTCGAACTCAGCGGCTGGAAGGAAAACACGGTGATCGTGCGATTCTGGATCATGTCCATCCTCTTTGCCCTGCTGGGCCTTGGCCACCCTTGAAGCTGCGATGATCTACTCCGGCAAGAGAGCGGTCGTTCTCGGCCCTGGCCACAGCGGCGAGGCGCGCGGGAATCCTTTGTGTGAGGAAGGCGCAGAGGTCACGATTTGCGAGAGCTGCGACAATCCCGGCCTGCGCGATAAGTCTTCCCGGCTGAAGGCGCAGGGTATCGAGGTTGATCCTGGGTCCCCGCGGCCGATTCCGACCCGGCCGCCTATGATGTCTGCATCCTCAGTCCAGGCATCGATCCGGCCGTTCCCGCTCGCGCAAAACGTCCTTCGCAAGAAAATTCTCGTGATTGGCGAACTGGAGCTCGCCTTCGAAGAATGCATTTGCCCCGTCGTCGCCATTACCGGGACGAACGGCAAAACGACCACTACCGAACTGACCACCGCCATGCTGCAGGGTTCTGGTGTTCGAACCATGGCCAGCGGAAACATTGGCCTGCCCTTCGCGACTGCGGTGCGGCAAAGCAACGAACTCGACGTCATGGTCCTCGAAGTCAGCTCCTTTCAACTTGAAACCATCGACACCTTTCGCCCGCACGTTTCCGTCTGGTTGAACTTGAGCCCCAATCACCTGGATCGCTATCGCGACATGGACGAATACCGCAGGGCCAAGCTCCGCATCTTCATGAATCAGACATCGGAGGACTATGCGGTGGTCAACGTCCGCGAAAGCCTTCCTCCGATCGCCGCGCGCACAATCACCTTCAGCGCCTATGATCCGGAGGCGGATTTCTCACCCTGCGCGACGGCGTCATTCACTACAGGAATGAGCCAGTGCTTGATCAAGCGCAAGACGCGTCTTTCCGGAATTCACAATGCGGAAAATCTCATGGCGGCGCTGGGCGTCGGGCTCGCCCTGGGTGTGGACTTTGAGAAGATGGCAGCCGCCGTCGGCGAATATACCGCCCCAGTTCATCGTTGCGAATTCGTGCGCGACCTCGAGGGCGTGCGCTGGATCAACGACTCCAAGGCAACAAACCTGGATTCTGTCGAAAAGGCGATCCTCTCACAATCCCGTCCGATCGTGCTCATCGCGGGGGAAAGGACAAAGGATTCGAGTTCGATTCCGATCGCGCCGCTCGTTCGTGAGCGTGCGCGTCGCCGTCCTCATCGGCGAAATGAAGGAGCGCATCGCACCGTTCCTGGAGCGGCGTGGATTGTCGGATTTCCGGCATCTCTTGAGGAGGCCGTTGAAGTCGCGCGCGTGGAGCCGCAAACGACGGCGACGCCGTGCTCTTTTCACCCGGAACGTCGTCCTTCGACATGTTCCGCAATTACGGCGAGCGCGGCAACCGCTTTAAGGACGCCGTGAACGCTCTCAAATAGTCAACGAGAAATCAACCAAACCGCAAATCATGACCATGAAAATGAAGAAAATCCTGAAAATGCCTCTCCGGCGGATGCCGCGGCGTCCGCCCCGGCGGAATCACTGCACGCGAAGGCTGCCGCCAACACGGAGACCTATGACCAAGAGGACTACGAGCGAAGAGGAGCCGAACATGAAGTTTTCGCACGCCCTGATGGTTGTCCTGGCGCTCCATGTCATCGCTGTCGGCGGCGTCTTCGCCTTCAACTCGATCAAAGCCGGACAAAGCCGCATCTACCAAGGCGTGAAAATGCTCCCTCCGCCGGCGCAGGCGGCCGCTCAGTCGAAGCCCTCCCCGCGCAGGGAGCCAATCGAGAGAAAGGCGGGCAAAACGCATACCGTCCAGGCAGGCGACACGCTCTAGCCGCATCGCCGCACTCTACAAGACCAGTCGTCGAGGCGATCGAGAAGGAGAACGGAATCACGACCTATTCGATGATCCGAGTCGGCCAGGTCTTGAAAATTCCGGCTCCAGAAAGCCTGGCAGTGAAACCGGAAGTGGCCGAGCCGACGACGGACCCGGTCACCGCAGCCGCCAAGCAGGCCTTTCTCGCCGCCAAGACGGACATCGCAAAGCCGGAAGCCCTCATCACCAAGACGGACCATCGCGAAACCGCCTGCAGTCGCCGCGAAGACGGACATCGTGAAACCGCCTGCAGCCGCCGCTAAGACGGACATCGCGAAAACCGCCGATCGTCGCCGCTAAAACGGACGTCGCGAAACCGCCTGCAGTCGCCGCCAAGACGGACGCCGCAAAGCCGCTCCGCGGTCGCCGCGACAACGCCAAAACCCGCTGACCGCGCAGCCTTCTGCCGAAAAAGGCTGAGATGCCGCCTCCTACGACGGACAGCGACGTTTACGTCGTGGCCAAGGGCGACAACCCGTACAACATCGCGAAGAAGCTTCACGTGAGCTACAATGAGCTGATCGCGATCAACGAGATCAAGGACCCGACTCGGGTTCAGATAGGACAGAAACTGAAAATTCCCGCCAAGAAGAATTGAGGCATCAGGAGGCGAGCGATGGGCCTTGCCGCACGTGACGTCACCTTTCCAAAATGCAGCGCAACGCCATCTACGCTCTTCTGCTGACCGTTGTCGGGCTTACCGCCATTGGTATCGTCATGCTTTTCAGCACAAGTGCGTTTGCTCAAGAGAGCCATGGCGACATCTATTTCTTCGTGAAACGCCAGGGCTTCTGGCTAACAATTTCCCTTCTCTGCGCGCTGGTCGGCGCCGTGGTCGACTACCATTGGTGGAAGAAGACGTGGTGGATTTTCTTCGCCGTCGCCTTCGCGCTGCTTATCCTTTGCTTCGTCCCCCCAATTGGTTTGAAGATTAATGGCTCGCGCCGCTGGATCAACGTGGGCATCGGCACCTTTCAGCCGAGCGAACTTGCCAAGCTGGCCGTGCTGTTCTTTGTGGCCTGGTGGTTTGAAAAATTCGAAAAGGATTCCGGACGCTTATTCAAGGGATTTGCCTATCCGATGGCCATCGTTTGCATCATTCTCGTGCCGATCGCTCGCCAGGAAGATCTCGGCTACACGGCGCTGATTGGCGCGGCGGTTCTTTGCATGATGTTCATGGCCGGGATGAAACTGCGTTGGATCGCGCCTATCATCATCGCTGGTATCGCGGGCATCCTCTATCTGGCGACCCATATTAGCGAGCGCCGCGACCGCCTGCTGGCGTTTCTCAATCCGGAGGAGTACCAGGCAAGCGGCGGTTACCAGCAGCTGCAGGGCCTGATTGCGATCGGTTCAGGGGGAGTTGAGGGCCTTGGACTCGGCGAGGGCCGGCAAAAGATGCTTTACCTTCCCTACGCGCACACCGACTTCATCTTTCCAATGATTGGAGAGGAAATGGGTTTGCGCATCACACTATTGATCGTTTTTTGTTATTTGCTCATCTGTCTATGTGGAACGCTGATTGCCATGAATGCCAGTGACCGTTTCGGCATGCTGCTCGGTTTCGGCTGCATCATGATGATCACCCTCCAGGCGATCGTAAATATCGGCGTGACCACTTCGCTGCTGCCCAATAAAGGAATGCCGCTCCCTTCATAAGCTTCGGCGGCTCGAACCTGGCCGCCTGTTACTTCATGGTCGGAGTTCTCGTCAATATCCACCGGTTTGGAAACCCGCTCATCGAAGTGGCGTCGCCGGTTCTGCGCCGTGTACGGAACGCCTGCAGGCTATGAAGCCGTTCCGTGTTGTCATTGCCTGCGGCGGAACAGGCGGGCATCTCTTTCCTGGCCTCGCTGTGGCAGAGACGTTGAAGGAACGCGGACACGAAGTGCTGCTAATCGTCTCCGAAAAGGAGATCGACACTATCGCTCTGAAGGCGCACCCGGATTTCCGCGCCGAGAAGCTTCCTTCGATCGGCATGCCGTCCGTGCTTTCTCCGGCTTTCGTGCGCTTCCTGCGACGTTCGTGGGAGGGTTTTGGATACTGCAAGAACGCGTACCGGAAATTTCGTCCGTCAGTAGTTCTCGGGATGGGCGGTTTCACCTCGACGGCGCCGATTCTCGCGGGGCGCCAGCAGAAGCTGCCGACCTTCATCCACGAATCCAACGCGATTCCCGGCCGCGCAAACAAGCTCACCGCGCGCTTCGCCACCCGAATGCTCTCGGCTTCCAGCGCCTGCGCCCCGCATTTTCCAAACAAGGAGTGCGTCGTCACGGGCACCCCGGTGCGACGGAATCTCGGCTCGTCTCTGACCGGCGAGCCGCCCTCGCCGCATTCCATCTCGAAGAGAATCGGCGCACTCTTCTGGTAATGGGCGGAAGCCAGGGAGCTTCTGGCATCAACCAGGTGCTCTTCAAGTGTGCGCCCATGCTCAAGGACAAGCCACTGCAAATCATTCACCTCACCGGAGAACGCGACGACCGTCTGGCGGCTGCCAACTATCAGCGGGAATGCATCCCTCATTACGTCGCGCCGTTTCATCATCGCATGGAGGATGCGTATTCCGCGGCGGACCTTGTGATTTCGCGCGCTGGCGCCGCCAGCCTGAGCGAGCTATCGCAATTCGGTCTTGCATCCATCCTCATCCCCTATCCCTACGCAACGGATGACCACCAAACCTGCAACGCCAAGGTTTTCGTCGACGCCGGAGCTGCCGAACTGCAACACGAGCGCCAATGTGACTCCGAAACGTTCTCCGCGCTCATCTCAAATCTGCTGACTGACGACCGCCGGCGCGAACAGATGTCCGCCGCCGCCCGCGCGATCCTCCCCGTCATGCCGCCGACAATGTCGCCAACGAAATAGAACGCGCAGCGACGACGTCTTAGAATTGCTTTCGATGAATCTTGCGAGTCTGACAGAAGTTTTCACCGGCTCTTCGCGCCGGGTGCATCTGATCGGCGTCGCTGGCTCCGGAATGAGCGGCATCGCCGGGCTGCTGCTCGCGCTTGGTCATCGCGTAAGCGGCTCCGACAAGGTGGACACCGTCGAAGTCGAGCGGTTGGAAAAGAAAGGGCTCCGCTTTCACATTCCCCACCGGGCCGATGAGGTGACAGGAGGCCGAGCTGGTCGTATACTCATCGGCCATCAAGGCGGGCAATGTCGCCTACGACGAGGCCAGGAAGCTTGGTTTGCCCATGGTGCGCCGGGCCGATGCGCTGGCCGCCATCATGAACTCCAAAAAGGGCATCGTGATCTGCGGCATGCACGGCAAGACGACCACGTCGTCCATGGCGGCCCATGTGCTTCGAAGCTGCGGCCTCAAGCCTTCGCATTATGTGGAGCGGAGATTCCCATCCTCGGAACAAATGCCCGCTGGGACTCCGAGGGCGAATACTTTGTCGCGGAGGGCGACGAGAGCGACGGGACGCTCATCAACTATCATCCCGAACACGCCATCGTGCTCAACATCGAGCCCGAGCATCTCGACTTTTACAAGGATCTCGCCGCCATCGACGCCGTCTATGCCAAGCTCGTCGGGCAGACACGCGGAAAAGTCGTCTATTGTGGAGACGATCCCGGGCGACGCGCGTCTGCTCTGCCGCGACCCGGCGCGATCAGCTACGGACAACTTGAAAGCAACCGCTACCGGATCACCGACATCGCGGCAGAAAACTTTCGCTCACACTTTCAGGTCTTGAAGGAAGGCGAATTGCTTGGAGCAGCAAGTCTGAACATCCCGGGCATACACAACGCCGTGAATGCTCTGGCCGTGATCGCCCTGGCTATCGAAATCGGACTCCCTTCGAAAAGATCGCCGCCGCGCTCGAAAACTTCCGAGGGCGCAAGACGTCGATTTGAAATCTGCTACGAAACGCCTCGCAATTTGGTGGTTGATGATTACGGGCACCATCCCACCGAGGTCGCGGCCACGATCGCGACCGCTCGCACCGGCGCTGGAAGCGTGTGCTGGTGATGTTTCAACCCCACCGCTATACGCGCACGCTCGCTCTCAAGGAGGAATTCGGCAGAGCCTTCTGACCAGGCTGATGCCGTCTTCATCGCCGATGTCTATCCGGCCAGCGAAAAGCCGATCCCCGGGGTGTCAGGCCAGATGATCGTGGACGCCATGCTCGCCCATGGACATCCGCATGTCGAGTTTCAACCCGAGCATCCGGCACATTCACCAAAACGCCGGTATGGAAATCGAAGACGGCGATCTCGTCCTGAGCCTTGGCGCTGGCAACATTCACGAGGCCGGGGCGCAGCTCGTCAGCGACCTGGCTGCACGCGACAGGCTGCTTGGCGCCATGGGTCCCGGCAGCGATCCGGCTCTACGAACCGCTTTCCCGCCACACCACCATGCGCGTTGGCGGCCCGGCGCAATTTTGGGCGGAGCCCGAGACCGAAGAGGGTCTTTGCCGATCTGGTGCAATTCTGTTTCGACGAAGACATCCCGTTCATGGTGATGGGTCGGGGCTCAAACCTGCTCGTGCGCGACGGGGCGTGCCCGGTGTGGTGGCTCATCTTTCCAAAGGCGAATTCGCCCGCTACGTCGTAAATGGCAACGAAATAACCGCAGGCGTCGGCATAAAGCTCAAGCAGCTCACAGCGATCGCACGCAACGCAGGGATCGGCGGCTTCGAATGGATGGAGGGCATTCCAGGCAACCTCGGTGGCAGCCTGAGAATGAATGCCGGCGCCATGGGCGCGGAGACGTTCGACCAGAGTCGTCAGCGTGCGCTATTGCGACCAGGACGGCAATATCTTCACCCGCCCTCCTGCCGAGATGAAAGTTCGTTACCGCGATGTGCCCACCCCTCCACCAAAACTATGCCCTTTCCGCCACCCTGCGGGGGACTCTGGCCAACACCAGGGATATCGAAACCCGAATTGCCGATCTCGGAACGTAAACGCCGCGAATCCCAGCCGATTGCTGCAAGCGCCGGTTGCATTTTCAAAAATCCGGACCAAACTCCCGCTGGGAGATTGATCGAGGAGCTCGGCTTCAAGAACTTCACCGTGGAAGGGCGCGCGTTTCCGAAGTGCATGGCAACTTCATCGTCAATGACGGCGGAGCGACCGCAGAGGAAATTCTCACCCTCATCGAAGAAATCAGTGCCGCCGCCGCGCGCGAGCGCGGCATCGATCTCGAAACCGAAGTGCAGATCGTTGGAGTGGACGCATGACTGGAATTCTCAGAGGCAGGAAAGTCGCGGTACTGCGCTGGGCGGGCCGGGCTCGGAGCGCGAAGTGTCTCTGCGCTCGGGCGCCGCCGTTGCTCGCGCCCTGCAATCTCTGGCGCGATTGTTGAGGAGGTCGATGAAGGACCCCGGCTTTTCGCTCCCTTCCGACGTCGATCTCGCCTACAATATGATCCACGGCACGTTCGGGGAGGACGGCCAGATCCAGGAGATTCTGGAAAGACGCGGCGTGCCTTACACCGGCGAGGGGATAAAGGGCAGCCACCTTGCATTCGACAAAATTCTCAGTAAAACGAGGTTCGATGAGGAAGGCGGTTCCCACTGGACGATGGCACGTCATCACTGACGGTGAGTTCCCCGCGTCTCGATCCCCTCGTTCGTGGTCAAGGCTCCTCGCCAGGGATCCAGTGTTGGCGTGCACATCATCAAGGATGTCGCCGGCCTTCCAGCCGCCCTTGAGGACTGCTTTCGCTTCGGAGAGGAGGTGCTCGTTGAAGAATTTTTCCCGGACGCGAATTGACCGTCGGTATTCTTGGCGATGAAGCTCTGCCCATTATCGAAATCGTCCCCCGCGAGGGATTCTTACGACTATGAGCACAAATACACCAAAGGTGCGTCGGAATACTTCGTTCCCGCCTGAAATCGGCGGCGAGGCCACCCAGGCCGTCCAGCACGCCGCACTTTCGGCCAACGCGCGCTCGGGCTCGAAGTCTATTCCCGGGTCGATGTGCTTCTCGCTTCGACGGCCGGCTGAACATTCTTGAAATCAACACCATTCCTGGCATGACTGAAACCAGCCTCCTTCCCACGGCCGCTGCGGTAGCCGGGCTCGATTTTCCTGCTCTCTGCGAACGCATTGCCTCACTCTCCCTTCAACGCTCCCCTGAACTGAATGGCCAATCAAGCGTCCAACCCGCAAGGTCAACCGCAGACTGCGCAACACACTGTCACGCGCTCATCTGCTCGACGTGCGCATGCGCACCGCGACCACGCCGGCGGCGGCGGCGAGAGACGATCGCCCGTTGGGTGTCCACCATGTGCTCCTTACTGCCGCAATCGGCGCGGCTGCGCTATTTCGGCCTTCAGGCGGCGCTCGACAGGTTCTTCTTTAACAATACTGAATACACCTTGCGGCGAATATCCTTCAATCTCGACGGAATCCTCACGCGCGAGGAAGCCCTGGCAGCAACCGGTTTGCGCGAAGGTGTCAACATCTTCGCCGTCGATCTTGCGAAGGTGGAGGCCGCACTCCGGGCAATCCCGCAGGTCCAGTGACGTGCGCCTCGACCGGAAGCTCCCGGATCAAATCGACGTCAGCATCACGCGCGCGTCGTCCAGTTGCCTGGGTCGCCGCGCCGGCGAAAAGGAGATCCTCCGCCTCTGAGAAGTCCCTCCTCGTGGACGCCAGTGGTTTTCTCCTGCGCCCGCGCCGAGTCGATGCCTGAATATTTTCACCTCCCCGCAATCTATGGCGTGCAAGAGCGATAACGTCCGCAATGGAGAAGCGCTTCCCGGTGAGGACCTCCGCATTGCCGTTCAGACTGATTGAGACACTTTCCCGCCACCCGGAATCGCTGCTGCACATCCGCACCATCGACATCTCGCGCGGTTATTGCGTCGAGGTTGTCAACGATGGCAATGCGCGCATTCTTTTCGCCACCTCGGATTTCGAAGAGCAACTCTGCCCGTTTGCAGCAGCTTCTCGCCCATTGTGACGAGTCGGGCCGTGCGTCTCGAAAGCGTCAACCTGATGGTCAAGCGCAACACGCCGGTGACCTTTGTTGCTTCCGCGACACCGCCACCGGAAGATCCCGCTGCTTCTGCCGCTGCCGTCCCGCAGCAGCCGACAGCGCTAAACACGGAGAAACTGATGGCGCGTCCCGACATTCTGGTAGGGGTCGAAGCGGGCACGTCGAAGGTCTGCGCAGTTGTTGGGCGAGATCGGACGCGAGGGCACGCTCCGTATCCTGGGAGTCGGATTGGCTCTCTCGCGAGGCGTGCGCAAAGGCGAAATCGTCGATCTTGCCATCGCAACCGAGTGCGTGCACGACGCCCTCGCGGACGCAGAGACCAACAGCGACGCAGAGATCGGCAGCGTATTTGTCGCCACGACGGGAAGTCATATTCGCAGCTTCAACAGTCGTGGCGCTATCCTCATTGCTTCCGACCGCTACGAGATTGACGATGGTGACGCAAGAGGTCGCCGTTAAAGCACGCGAAGTTAACATCCCGACCGAGAATCATTTTTGCATTCCATCATTCAGCACTACTACGTGGACGGCCAGCAGGGCGTTCTCAACCCCATCGGCATGGTGGGACGAGAAGCTCGAAGCGGACTTCCACATCATCTCACGGCGTGCGCACGCGCATGCAGAATACTTTGCGCTGCATCCGCGAGAGTGGCGTCGAGATCGATGAGATTGTCGTCAATTCCTGGCTTCTGCGCAGGCCGTGCTCGACGAACACCAAAAAGAGCTCGGCGCGGTCGTCATTGACATCGGCGGCGGAGTCACCGATTACATTGTCTACGAAAACGGCGTCGGTCAGGCACAGCGGGTGCTTGCCGTGGGGGCGATCATGATCAGCAACGACATCTCGCTGGGGCTGCGTATCCCGCTTACTCGCGCCGAAAAACTCAAGGTCGACGAAGGCTCCGCCAGCTTGGAACAGGCACTCCAGGAGAGAAGATCACCCTCAAGAACGATGCCGGATTTGCCGGGAAGGAGGTGGAACGCGAAATTCTCAACACCATCATTCACGCCCGCGTGCGCGAGAATTTTGAGCTCATCAAGAAGCAGATCGAGCCTGAGGCCTCTCTGCGCATGCTCGGTGGTGGCGTCGTCCTCACGGGCGGCTGCAGCCTGTTGCGCGGTATCAAGGAGGTCTGCCGAGTCAATTTTCGAGCTTCCTGTCCATCTTGCACGCGCGACACCGGCGTTTCCGGTCCCAAGTCGGTATTGAACAATCCCCAGTATTCCACCTCCATTGGCCTCATCAAATTCGCTCAAGCCCTGCGTGCCGAGGTGGAAAAGCCCGGGACTTATCGGCTCCGTCCTTGAAAAATCGGCGGCATTTTTCGGAAAAAGAGGCTAGAGCAGCCTGTCGGATTTGAGATAGAATGGACGTGCTTCCAAGAAACCGCATCTCCAAATGAAGTCGCCCTTCCAAACAGGCTGCTTGACCTCCGCTCCGCGGGGGAAGGGACAAGCCTTCTGCAATCCCGTAGCCCGCAAGGCTGTTTCAGCAGTTCGTTGTCAGGACCGCTTCTTTTCTCCAACGATTTCCAACTTTACTAATCCTCCTTCCTTCCAAATCCGACAAACTGCTAGCGTCATGATTCCTATCCACGGTCTGATACATCTTCTGAGAAGCCCTGAGCCGCCGAGCGTTCGCATCATCGGGCTGGGGAACGCCGGAGCCCAGCTTGCCGACCGGTTGCAAATGAATGGACATGCCGACGTGGTCGTCATGAACACCGATGCCCAATCCCTCCTGTCGTCCATTGTCGCCAAAAAGGTCGCTCTTGGCCAGAAGACCACCTACGGCCTCGGAGCGGGCGGCGATCCGGAAGTCGGCTACGATGCCGCCCAAGAGTCCGCGGAACGACATTCGTTCCGCCGTGGAAGGGGCGAATATCATTTTCCTATGCGCAGGACTTGGCGGCGGCACAGCCTCAGGCGTCATTCCAATTCTTGCGCAGACTGCACGGGAAACCGGAGCAGTGGTTTTCTCAATTGTCACTTCGCCATTCAGCTTTGAGGACGTCGGCGCTCCAAGCAGTGCCGCTGAGGCCCTCGCCCTTCTGTCCAAACACTCTAACGCGCTTATCCATTTTGAGAACGACCGATGGCAGATCTCTCATCGGCACGCTCGGGCATCGAGGAGACGTTTGCCGCTGCGAACTCCATGCTTTGCGCATGCGTTGGCTCGCTAATTGCCATTCTCCGCGGGGGCAGCCCGATGCCCATTGGCCTGGCCGACCTTCTTGTCGCCGTAGGAGGCGGCGGGCCCGCCGGTCTGTTCGGACGCGGCGAGGCGACCGGCGACAACCGGGCTCACGAGGCCTTTGAGCGCGCCTTGAAGAGCCCTCTTCTCGACCGCGGCCGCCTCATCGGCGAATGCCACGCCGTCATCGCAAACCTGGTCGGACCGGCCTCGCCTCGTTTTCGGAAGTCGCCGCCGTAATGCGAGAAGTGAGACGGCACACCGCTGACGACGCCAAATTGTTTCTTGTGTCACTGACAGTCACCGATTCCGACGCGCCCCTGGTCGTCACTCTCTTCGGTAACTATTCTACGATCCCGCTGGCAGAACCCAAGGCGGTTCCTGCTCAGGACCAGACAGTCGGGCGCCGTTTCGACCGCAGTCTCAGCTGTTCCAACGGAATCCACACCGCTCGGAGAAACTGAGGCTGTGCCAGAAATGAGTGCCGAGCAGCCCGCGCCCGGGGAGGCTGGCGCTCCGCACGATCCCAACGCTCCGACAGCAACCTCCAAGACGAAGGCCAAACAGGAAACCCTCCAGTTTGAACCCACGACGCGCGGACGCTTCGATAAAAGCGAACCGACCATCGTCGAAGGAGAAGACCTCGACGTCCCCACTTTCCTAAGGTGACGAAAGCCCGATTGACGGGCGAACGGTGGCAAAGCACACAGCGCGCTTCGAATCTGAAAAAGCCTTCGGGACCAACCTCCCTGTGCTTCGCTAAGATTTGGCTTGGGGCTTCGAATTCGCTTGCCCTACGAACGAATCGTTCTAAGATCAAGCTCGAAGGAGAGTATCCCCTATGAGCTTTACTGTGACGAAAGTGGATATTTGGAGTTCCAAAATTGAGGACAAACCCGGCGGTCTGGCGAAAGTTCTCGGAGCGCTCGGAAACGCAGGTGCAAACCTCGATTGCGTCGTTGCGCGACGCGATCCGCGAAGTCCGGCACCGGGATTGTGTTTCACGCCGGTAAAGGGCAGCGCTGTCCGAAAAGCTGCGCAATCAGGAGGTTCTGGCGCCCGCCGAGAACGTCGCGACGCTGAAGGTCGAAGGGGACGACGCGGCCGGTTTGGGAGGTCAGATAGCTACAGCAATTGCCGACGCCGGAATAAATTTGCGTGGTGTTTCCGCCGCGGTGATCGGCAAGAAGTTTGTGGCATACCTCGGTTTCGACAGCGCTGCGGACGCGACAAAAGCGACCTGCGCATTGAAGACCTTGGCCGAGTCCGAAGAAAGCCGGAAAAGCCAAGCGCTGATAACCGCACTTTGCTGGAGAAGGGATCGAGGAGGCTCAATGCCTCTTGCGCACAAGCATAAACTCGTTGCCCCTCGGTATCGGCGCACATGGCGAGATGCGGCGGTTCGCCGGTCGAATCCGACGCCGGTTCTCTGAGAAGCTGACCGCCGGCCGCCGCCACCTCGCGCGCGCGCCTCGACGACGTCTGCCACTTGGAAGCTGAGTCCCGTCCACGTCCGCTTTCCGTTGCCCCGCCGTGGATGCCAACTGATCGCCCCGGCGATCTCTACTTCGCTGATCACATCGCTTTGACGAAGGATCTTCGCCTCCAGCGTGCCGCGATAAAATTCCACAGCCCGCTGCATGTCTGCCGCCCAGATGATGTATTTTGCATGCTCGACGATCATGGGACGAAACAATACGCGAGCAATCTGTCTGACTCGAAGATAAATCCATGCTCCTCGATTCTGCGAGAAATTCGATCGGGAGCGGTCCCATCCGGCGTCTTTTACGTCGATGTGCTCTCTTCGAGGCTGCTAAGGTCACGTTATGCGCCCCGACAAATCTCACTGCGAAGATGCAGGAGGCCTTTAATTCGTCAGTCGATCTGGCCTCGAAACGCAATCACTCCGAAATTTCCAACGAACACTTTCTGCTGGCCCTGCTTCAACAGCTCGAAGGTCTTGCCCGTCCTTGCTCGAAAGACTCGGGATCCAGCCGGCGGAGCTTGAAAAACAACTTGAACTCGAGCTCTCCCGTCGCGCAAGCGTCCATGGGGGCACACAGCCAAATCTGGGGGCCGACCTTCGCAAGACCCTTGACGCTGCCGAAGGCGAGATGGCGAAACTCAAGGATGAATACCTCAGCGCCGAACATTTCTTGCTCGCGCTGCTGGATTCTGGCACGGCCGCCGCCAGGTTGCTCAAAAACGCAGGCATCACCCGCGACAAGCTCATGCAGGCCCTTCAGGGCATCCGTGGCAACCAGCGCGTGACCGATCAGGATCCCGAGGGCAAATACCAGACTCTCGAAAAATACGGCCGCGATCTCACCGAGCTTGCCCGCAAGGGGAAGATAGACCCCGTCATCGGCCGCGACAACGAGATCCGGCGCACCATGCAGGTGCTCTCGCGCCGAACCAAGAATAATCCCGTCCTTATCGGCGAGCCCGGAGTCGGCAAGACCGCCATCGTCGAGGGCTCGCGCGGCGCATCGTCGCCGGGGACGTGCCGGAATCGCTCAAGAACAAGCGCGTGATTGCGATGGATATCGGCGCGATGATCGCCGGCGCCAAGTTCCGTGGCGAGTTCGAGGATCGGCTGAAGGCATTTCTCAAGGAAGTGACGTCTTCCGAAGGCAAGATCATCCTCTTCATCGACGAACTCCATACCATCGTTGGCGCAGGCGCGGCGGAAGGCTCCGCCGATGCGTCAAACATGCTCAAGCCTCAGCTCGCCCGCGGCGAACTGCGCGCCATCGGCGCGACCACGCTCGATGAATATCGAAAATACATCGAGAAGGACGCCGCCCTCGAGCGGCGCTTCCAGCCCATTATGGTCGAGGAGCCGAGTGTCGAAGACACTATCGCCATCCTCCGCGGACTCAAAGAGCGCTACGAAGTCCATCACGGCGTGCGCATTCAGGACGCTGCCGCTTATCGCAGCGGCCACACTCTCTCACCGCTATATCAGCGACCGATTCCTGCCCGACAAAGCCGTGGACCTCGTCGACGAGGCCGCCTCACGCCTCAAGATCGAACTCGATTCCATGCCCACGGAAATCGACCAGCTTGAACGCCAGATCATGCAGCTCGAAATGGAAAAGCAGGCGCTCAAGAAAGAAAAAGATGCCGCAAGCAAGGAACGTCTCGCCAAGCTCGAGAAAGAACTTGCCGACATCAAGGAGCAGTCGAGCCGCCTCAAGGCCGAATGGCAGAAGGAAAAGGAAGAAATCACGAAATCTCAAAAGATCGCCGAGCAAATCGAACAGCTCAGAACTGGAGCTCGAGCAGGCCCAGCGAAGAGGAGACCTGCAGCGCGCCTCGGAAATTCAATACGGAAAGCTTCCCGAACTCCAAGGGCAGCTCGAGGATCTCAAGGCTAAACAGGCCGAAGGTGGCCACACCTTGCTGAAGGAGGAAGTCACCGAAGAGGATATCGCAAAGGTCGTCTCGAGCTGGACGGGCATTCCCGTTTCGCGCCTCCAAGAAGGCGAACGCCAGAAGCTGGTCAGCATGGAGGAAAGGCTCATGCAACGCGTCGTGGGCCAGGAACAGGCCATCAAAGCTGTCTCGAACGCCGTGCGGCGGGCACGCGCGGGGCTTCAGGACGAAAACCGCCCGATTGGTTCGTTCATGTTTCTCGGCCCAACCGGTGTCGGAAAGACTGAGCTTTCCAAGGCGCTCGCCGAATTCTTATTCGACGACGAACGCGCCATCATCCGAATCGACATGAGCGAATACATGGAGAAACACACCGTGGCGCAGACTCATCGGCGCACCGCCCGGATACGTCGGCTACGAGGAAGGCGGTCAACTCAGCGAGGCCGTGCGTCGCAAACCCTACTCAGTCGTCCTCTTTGATGAGATCGAAAAAGCGCACCACGACGTGTTCAATGTCCTGCTCCAGGTGCTTGACGATGGACGGATCACAGATGGTCAGGGGCGCACGGTCGATTTCAAGAACACCGTGATCATCCTCACCTCGAATATCGGCAGCCAATACATTATGGAAGACTTGCCGAAAGAAGAACGGGACCGCCGCGTCACCGAAGCATTGCGCGGCCATTTCCGGCCGGAGTTTCTCAACCGCCTCGACGAAATCATCGTCTTTGACCGCCTCGACGACCGCCAAATCACCAGGATCGTAGACATCCAACTCCGTCGACTGGTCGAGCGCCTCGCCAGCAAGAATATCATCCTGCAATTGACGGACGCTGCGAAAAAGCTCCTTGCCAAGGAGGCTACGACCCGGCCTACGGCGCCCGCCCGCTCAAGCGAGTCATCCAAAGAGAAATCCTCGACCCCTTAAGCCTGAAATCCTGGACGGAAAATTCCACGAAGGCGACCGTATCACGGTGGACGCAGCGGAAGATCATCTCGTTTTCAACAAAGCGTAGAGCAAATTGCCGAAAGAAATTTCGGCATTCGACATAAAGAGTGAGAATCTCTTGACCTCGTTACCGGAGTGGGGCGAAGTCAGTTAGTTTGTGCTTTGCCGACTATCCAAGCCGCTTCGAATCGCTGGCCTGCCGCTGATGTGCGTGGCTTTCTTTTCCTTGGCGGGCGGCCACTGGCTGGTGTTGCAGACGGTTGCATGGGCCCAGATGTTGCGCGATTACTCGAAGAGTGCGCCGATCGCGAGAGGCCATCGAAGGACCTTTAGCGGCGGCTATCCATGCACGATGTGCATCAAGATCACCGAGGAACAACAAAAGGGGAAGAAAAGGCCCCTGCAACCGTGAAGTTGGATAAGAAGGCGGAACTCTTTCTCCTGTCTGTGCGCGATTTGCTCAGAAAACCAGAAAGCAAGGATTTTTCCTATTTGCCCTCGGGCGAAATTGCCCGTCGCTGAGCGATCCGAAGCTCCGCCGGTCCCCATTCCCATCATCTCCTGATCGCGTAAAGTCGCCAAGGCGTTTGCCTAGCTCGCATCGCCTTCGCTCATGCTTTGCCGGCGGGTATCAGCCGCCCGAAGCTTGTCTCCCATCCGGAGACCTTTTCAACCCGATGCCGGCGAGGCGCCCAATCTGCCGCGCCGGTGCGGGTCCGCCGCTCCCAAGCAGGGCCGCGTCGCAGAGTTCGGCCTTTGCATCCCTATTCAACAATATGAAATATCTACTAATCCTTTTGACCGCTTTCTTTGTTTTGACGAATTCCGCCCTTTCTCACGGCATCGGCGGACATCTTTATAGAGCGGAAGACGGACGCGATCTCTCACAAGAACAGCAGACTTCTGCCAGTGGCAAATCTTTCGAGCAACCGGCTATTGAGAAGGATGTTCGTTGGTGGGGCGCCACCCTGTCTACCGGATGGACAAGCCGGGAAATTCACTATGGCGTCGACGAGACCGGAAATTACGGTGCCTCACGACGGAGCTCGCATTCCGGATACAGAATCTCACTCTTGAGTGTCTGGTCCGGCTTTGGAACAGGCAATGACTATCAGGAATGGGATTTCACGGTGGCTCACTCCCTGGACGTGGGACCGATCTCTTTCACTCCCGGTTACAACTTCCGGTATCAGCCGGGTATCGTTGAGGAGGACCATGCTGAGCCGGCGCTGCGAACATCCACGAACATCATGGGGAAGGCCATCATCACGAAGTAGTCGGGCACAGTCACGCAGAGGCAGGCCACTCACACAATACTTACGGTAATGAACTCTTTTTCATATTGGGCACAACGGCTGTTCCGTATGTGACCCCAAGCATGCTGTTTGTGTGTGATCTCAACAACACGCCTGGCGCGTATCTGGAGCTCCGTCTCGACGGAGCTGTTCGGCTGTATCGCGACGTCCTTGGGCTGCAGCCCTACGCATTGCATGGGCCTGAACTTCGGCTACAACACACACGAGCCTACTACGGCTGGAACAACTTTCAGTTCGGTCTCAAAGCCACCTGGAAAATCAACCGCATTGTTTCAATCTTTGGCGGCATCAACTACAGCGTGGCCATGACTGCGTTGAGAAAGATCGACCAGGGCAACGAGGTGTGGGCAAGCGCGGGATTGACCTTTACCTTCTAGATCGGGTCATCTGGTGGGTTCTTCACACACTTCGCGAATGGCGCGCCGGATCGCCATCGATCGCGTGTTCTAGTTGCCCCTGCGTCGTGCACAAAGGCGGCATGAGGACAATCGTGTCCAGGATTGGCCGAGTGAGCAACCCATGCATTTGCGCGCGACGATGCACACCCGGGCGCCCGTTTGGTTCTGCCATGGAAAGGGTTTGCCGGAATCTTTCTGGATTTCGATTCCGGCGATGTAGCCGCATTGGCGAATGTCGCTGACGTTGGGGAGAGCCCGCAGACCGTCCAGCAATTCGCGCAGAAGCGAGATTTTTCCCCTTAGGGTTTCCAGTGTGTCTTCCTCTCGGAAAATCTTCGAGACTTGCGAGGGCTGCGGCGCACCGAGCGGGTTCCCGCAATAGCTATGACCGTAGAAGAAGGTCTTCAGCTCATGGTATTCGCCGAGGAAAGCGTCATACACGCGCTCCGGTCGTTAGCGTGGCGGCAAGCGGCAAACAGCCGCCGGTGAGGCCCTTGGCCAAGCAGAAAGTCGGGCAGGACGCTCTCGTGTTCGCAGGCAAAGAGGCGCCCTGTTCGTCCGAACGCCGTCAACACTTCATCGAAGATGAGAAGCACATTGTGTGCGTCGCACCACGCGCGCAGGGCCTTGAGCATGCCTTGTGGCCAAAGACGGATCCCTGCCGCGCCTTGGACCAGAGGCTCGATGATGACGGCGGCAAGCCGGCCGGGGTCCTGCTTTGAGAGGGTCTCGACATCCGCGACTCGTTCGACCGGAAAGTGGATTGCGGAGAAACGATTGGTAAACGTTCCAACGCCTCCCAGGCTCGCTGCGCCGGTCGTGTCCCCATGGTATGCGTTTTCGAAAGCGACGAAACGCGTCTTCGCCGCGTGGCCGCGCAGCTGCCAGTATTGAAGCGTCATTTTTCACCGCCACTTCCACGGCCGTTGAGCCGTCGTCGGAGTAGAAGATCCGCGTGAGTTCGTGGCGGAAAGCATCCGGCGAGTTTCTCCGCGAGTTCGATGGCTGGGACATTGGTCGAACCAGGAACGAGACATGCGCCACCTTATCGGAGTTGGGATTTAATGGCGGCATTGATCGCGGGATGGCAGTGACCGTGGATGTTTGTCCAAATTGGAGGAGTTTCCGTCGATATATTCGCGACCATGGCTGTCCCGGAGGATCGCGCCAGCGCCTCGACGAGCACGAGCGGGTCGTGCTCCGGCGCGCACCAAGCCTTCATTTGCGTAAAGGGATGCCAGAGATGCTGTTTTTCGGCGGCGATGAGAAGGTCGGTTTCCACGTCCGGAAATAATGGAGCGGTTGACACCGGGGGCTCTACAACATTTCTCTTTGAGGTGCCGAAGCGCTGGGGAAAATTCTTCTTTATCTCGTCGTGGTTGTGCTTCTAGGCGCCCTGTTGGCGCCGCCGATTTACTGGACGCTGCACGAGGCCGTGGATTTTCCGTTCTATCGTTACCTCAATCGTGTGACGCAGGTGACGGCGTTTGTCCTGCTTGGTCCGCTCTTGTTGCTGGCTCGGGATTCGCAGTACGCGCGAGTTCGGCCTGGAGCGAAATCCCCGTGCCGCGAGGGACGCGTTGACGGGGTTGTTCATTGCGCTGGCGCCGGGAGCCTTGTTCGGAGGCGTTCTTCTCGTGCTCGATGTCTATCGAATCAAACACGACTTTATGCCTTTCCTGCTGTTGCGCATCGCGTTGACGGCGGGATTTGTCGCTGTGGTCGAGGAATTTCTCTTTCGTGGTGTCTTGCTCGGTCTTGCGGCCAAGTCATTCGGCAGGTGGCCGGCGGCGTTCGGCGTCTCCGTGGTTTTCGCCGGAGTGCATTTTTTGAGACCGGGCAAACAGGCCGACTCCGGTGTGGAATGGTGGACTGGCTTGGCTCAGATCCTGCGGGTTTTCGATGTCGAGCCGCCGCCGTCGCTTTGGATAGCGGGGTTTCTTTCACTCCTGACAGCCGGCATGATCCTGGCCTTTGCCACCTTTCGCACACGCTCGCTTTGGTTGTCTATTGGGCTACATGCCGGATGGATCTTTTGCCAGCAGGCGTTGCAATGGCTGGCGAAATATCGTGTGAACCCGCCTGAGGCGCTTCTGCCCTGGATTGGGCCGAATGTGGTCAGCGGAGCTGTTCCGACCGGGCTTGTGCCACTAGGCGTCCTCTTGTTGACCGGAGCGGGAGTCTGGTTTTATCTGCGGGATGCCTCTCCGGACTCGCGTGGTTCTTGAAACCCTTAGCGGGCTGTTTTTCCTTCGCACTGCGCCGGGTGCGGGAAGCGATACGCTCGGGCTGGCTCTGCAAGACCTGCGCCGATTCGCTCGCGCCTATCAGACCGCCGCGATGCGAAGCCTGTTCGCAACCGTATTCCGGGGCTCTTGACTCCTTTGTTTGTGCAAACTGCCGTGGAAGAGCTTTTCATTTCGTGTGCGCGGTGGCGGTAATGCAGTCCTGCGGGATTGTGCGCGATCTCATCCATCGATTCAAATACGGTGGCGAGGTTTGGGTCGGCGCCCTCCTGGCCGATTTTCTCACGCAAGGACTTCGCGACCCAAGATTGAAGGGCCGCTCTTTCGACGCGGTAGTGCCCGTGCCCCTGCATCCTTTGCGCAGGCGCGAACGCGAGTTCAACCAAGCTGAAGTCCTGAGTCGTGAGCTTGCAAGAAAGAATAACCTGGCATTTTGTGAGGCCCTCGAGCGTCTTCGCTACACGGTGACGCAGACCGCATTTCTGACCGGCGCCGTCGCATGCAAAACTTGCGGGATGCCTTCGGACTTCGCCGGAATGCCCCGGTGCAAGGAAAAGACCTGCTTCTCGTCGATGATGTGCTCACGACTGGTTCGACACTCGATGAGTGCGCCCGTGTGCTCTTGGCGGCAGGCGCGCGATCTAGTGCGGGCCGCTTACGGTGGCGCGTGGCTAGCCCGCTTATCTGACACTCGGGTGGTTCAGATTGCGTAATGCTTTGGTCGCCAGGGGTGAGGACGACCAAAGCATATCCGGGATGATATGGTGCGGGAGACGAATCCGCTGGCGGCCAAATGATTGCGAGGATAGACCGCCCAGAGTATGAGATATGCGGGCTGAGTCTAACAGCTGAGATTTTACCGCGGCTTCGCCTTGCGCTTCGGACTGCCTTCCGTCAGGCTGTGTTCCTCCGGCTATCATTGCTCTTCATTATGCCGATCTTTCGGAAACCCATTCTCAAAGCCATAGGAGGCAAGACTCGCGAAATGCCAGAAGGGCTCTGGACGAAATGCCCTTCCTGCGGAGAAGTCATTCACAACCTCGCCCTCGCCGAGAACCTTCGTGTCTGCCCGAAATGCGAGCACCACTTTACCATGAACGCGAGCGAGAGAATTGCCAGCCTGGTTGACCCGGACTCTTTCAAGAGACCGATGCCAGTCTCACTTCGGTGGACACTCTGGAATTCAAGGGAGTCGCCACCTATGCGGACCGCCTGAAAAGCTATCAGGAAGCGACCGGTCTCAATGACGCCGTCACCACGGGAACCGCAAAACTTCACGGCCATCCCATCGGGCTGGCGGTGATGGATTTTAACTTTCTCGCGGCCACGATGGGATCCGTTGTCGGAGAGAAGATCACTCGCACCATCGAGCTTTCAACAAGAAAGAAATGGACGGTTGTCATCGTATGTGCTTCCGGAGGCGCACGCATGTATGAGGGTATGCTCAGCCTGATGCAGATGGCTAAGACCAGCGGCGCACTTGCCATTGCACAGCGAGGCCGGACTTCTCTACCTGGCTGTGCTCACCAATCCCACCACGGCCGGCGTCATGGCCAGTTATGCTTCCCTGGGCGACATCATCATTGCCGAGCCGAAGAGTATGATAGGATTCGCGGGTCCGCGCGTTATCAAAGAAACGACCCATCAGGATTTGCCCGCCGGATTTCAGACGGCGGAATTTCTCGAGAAGCACGGCCTGATCGACGTGGTCACACCGCGTTCAAAATTGCGGACGGTGGTTGGTCAGCTTCTCGACTATCTGTCGCCCTCACGGAAGTGATCTACGAGGAGTCGCTGGCGTGGCTTTATGCCACGCAGCAATTCGGCATCAAGCTCGGACTTGAGAATATTCGAGGCTTGCTGGAGGCTCTCGGCAATCCGCAGGAGCACCTGTCTTTCCTGCACGTTGCGAGGTACGAATGGCAAGGGCTCGGTTTGCGCGATCTTGGATGCGATCCTTCGAGCCTCTGACCGCCGGACTGGACTTTACACTTCGCCTCATCTCGTGGATTTTCGAGAGCGCATTCGTGTCAATGGCGAGAAAATCCCGCCGCAGGCTGTTGCAAACGGTTTGACAATTCTTCGCGAAATTTCGGCCGGCTGGAGCCATTTGCCGACATTCTTCGAAATTTCGACCGCCCTCGCTTTGCATCATTTCGCCGAGGAGCGCTGCGACTTGGTTGTTCTGGAAACCGGCATGGGAGGCGCGCTGGATGCTACAAACGCCGTGGTTCCGCTGGTATCGGTCATCACGCCCATCGCACTTGACCATACGCGATGGCTTGGGATACGCTGGCCGAGATCGCGAGAGAAAAGGCGGGAATCATCAAATCTGGCGTGCCCGTTGTCAGTGCCAGGCAGGCGCCGGAGGCTGCCGCAGGTGCTGGCTCAACGCGCCGCATCCGCTGGGTCATCGCTCGAGTTCATCGAGGCGCCGTTTGAACAAGCGGAGATTGGGTTGCGCGGTATCCATCAAAGGAGAATGCCGCGGTGGCGATCGCCGCCTTGCTGGCAGCCCACGTGGAGGTTTCTGCACGAAGCTGCCGGGCAGGGATTGCGCGACGTCCGTTGGCCCGGGCGTTTTCAGGTCGTTGACGAACGCATCGTCCTTGACGCCTGTCACAACCCCCACGCCGCCGCGCAGCTTCTTGTCAATTGGAGGGATGTCTATGGCATGGAAAAGGCGACGGTCATTTTTCGGAGCCTTGGGCGATAAGGATTACTCCGCGATGTTGAGGATTCTTGAACCAATCAGCCGGGAGGTCCTCCTTGTCCCCATTTCCAGTGAGCGATCTGCGGCTCCTGAAGCCCTTGCGGCAGCCTGCGCGATCAAGCATCGAATCTTCCAATCGGTCAAGGAAGCGTTGGAAGCATCACGAGGAAGAATCCTCGTCACGGGCTCCCTGTTTCTTGTCGGCGAAGCGCTGCAGGTGTTGGGCGTCGAGTTGTAGATGGTCTCAGATCCGGAGCGAATCCGAAACAAAGTTCCGAAATGGCAGTGCCGCGGAGTCTGGCAAGGCGGGGAGGCAGGTCAATTCGCCGGACGCAATAGGCTCCTCTGCGACGTCAGAGGCAACGCAAAGGTTTTCGTTTTCTCGCGCTATGGCGTCCGCCTGATCGAACGAAACTCCGTCGCATATGCGACAGAGTTTGGTTCACATTCGGCGAGTCTACGAATAGCGGCTTTTATCTGTTTCTGGCCGACGGGCCAATTCGCCTCTGGCGATTCGGACGTTTTTCTCGGCATTTGCTATCGTGGCAGCGGGGTGGAAATTGGTTGGCTTCGCCGTTCGGATCAGAGAGCTTGCGATGATTCCAATGAAACAACCTGTCATCCTTGCGATTGAAAAACTTGGGAAATCCGTGACCAAATGGGAGTTTGGGACTGCCGCGGCGCCCGCGCCCGTAAAGCGCGTTTACAAAACTGGGCTTTCCCGCAGCGAGCTATCGCCGGAGCAGCTTTCTCCCGTGGAAGGTAAGCTCAAAATCAACGAGATCTATCTCTCTGTTCAGGGGAGAGCACGTGGGCAGGACTGCCGTGCGTGTTCGTGCGCCTGACGGGGTGCGATTCACGGTGCAGTTACTGCGACACAGGTACGCCTTTTATGAGGGCGCCAGGAGATCGCTCCAGGAGGTGTTTGCTGAGGTGCAGGCCTTCGAGTGTCCGCTTGTCGAGATCACTGGAGGAGAGCCCTTGCTTCAGAAGAACGTCCTCCCACTGATGACCGCACTTTGCAACGCGGACCGAACGGTGCTCATCGAGACCAGTGGTGCTCACGACATCTCGAGAATCGACCCGCGCGTGCACCGCATCATGGATCTGAAGACACCTTCAAGCGGCGAACTCGCCAGGAATCTCTATTCGAATATAGCGTTTCTCAACCATCGCGATGAGGTAAAGTTTGTCATCGGATCGCGAGGGGATTACGAATGGTCGCGGGAACAGATCGAGCGTCACGAGCTCGCTGAGCGCGTCAAGGCGGTGCTGCTCAGCCCCGTTTTCGGGCGCATCGAACCACGCCAGATTATCGAATGGATGCTGGAGGACCGGTTGCCTAGGCGCGGTTTCAATTGCAGATTCACAAATTCATTTGGGAGCCGCGCGCCCGCGGGTATGAGCCCGGTTAGTGCTCTCAAGGTGTCCAGTCACGATGCCCAAACGACGCAATAGGTTGGCCGTTCGGCGCATTTTGCTGATTGGTTCCGCATTGGGTGCGGGAGCCTTTGCTGCCGGTCCTTTTCTTGCCCGTGAGCCACCGGCCATTTGTATATCATCCTTCCGACAAGCTACTTCCATATGATAAAGCGATAAGGGAAATCCGGACTTTGATCGCCGGTTCGCCCGCGAATGTGCGCCCGGAATGTGCTGTTCAGCTTCTTGAGCACGGTGGTCCCACACGACAGGTTTTCATACTCATGCACGGGCTGTCGGATTGTCCCGCACAGTTTGCCAAGCTCGGACGGCTGCTTTTCGAGCGCGGACACAATGTCATCATCCCGCGCATTCCTTATCATGGTGAGCAGAACAGGCTTGCCACGGATTGGGCCCGACTCACCGCAGGGGACATGCTCGACGCGGGAAATCAGGCGGTGGATCTGGCGCGAAGCCTTGGCGACAGGATCACAAGCTGCGGGCCTTTCCATCAATGGCGCGACAGTTGCCTGGATGGCTCAGAACCGGAGCGATCTGGATCGGGCGGTTCTTCTCGCTCCTTTCCTCGCGCCGGCGGGTCTGCCAGACTGGACACTGACGCCGGTTGAGCGCCTGCTTCTTCGCCTTCCAAACATGTTCTTTTGGTGGGACCCCAAGCTAAAGGAAAATCTCCAAGGACCGCCTTATGCCTATCCGCGCTTTCCGACTCGGGTGATCGGCGAAACCATGCTTCTCGGACGCGAAGTCTTACGCGAATCCCGCAGCCAATCGCCTCGATCTGCCTCGATCCTGGTCGTGACTTCAGCCTCGGATACCGCGGCGAACAATCGCGTGACAAGCGAACTGGTGGCAAATTGGCGGCGTCTTCGTCAAGGCGGGATTGAAACTTTCGAATTTCCCGCCGCTGATGAGGTTCCCCATGACTTTATCGACCCGAACCAGCCCAACCAAAAAACGGCGCTTGTCTGCCGAAAATCATCGAGTTGCTCGAAAAATAGCTGCAGCCTGCCTTAGACTAAACCATGGTGAACCTCAGCGCGCGGCGACTGCCTGGGCGCAAATGCATCGGCAGCTTGCGGGTGCTCGTGCCCGGGACGCCTCTCGCTGGGCAGTCCCGATCACAGAGCACAATTCGCCCTTCACTTGATGCCAGCCGATGCCATGACACCCTGCGTCACCCGCTTCTGAAAAATAAGGTAGCCAACCGCTGTCGGGATAGAGGCCAACACGGCAATTGCCGACGTCTTCGCAAAGGCGACCCCGTAGGCGGATTGGACTTGAGTCATGCCGACCGGGATCGTGAGCATCGGCGTCGAGTTAGTGACGATGAACGGCCAGAAAAAGTTGTTCCAGGCACCTATGAAAGTGACGATGGCCATCGACCAAATGATGCTCCAGTTTAGCGGGATATAAATGCTAAGCAGGATTCTGAAATCCCCGGCCGCGTCGATGACCGCGGCATCGCGGAAATCTGTGGGGACCTGGTCAAAAATCGCTTCGAAAACGATGACCGATAGCGGCGTTGCGATTCTGAGGCAGAATGATCCCAGCATAGGAATTTACGAGATGCAGTTTGTTCATCAGCATGAACAGCGGGATCGCCATCGCCCCAAAGGGAAGCATAAATCCGATTAGAAGCGCCAAGTTAATTAGAGCCTTTCCCGTGAACTCGAGCCGCGAAAGGGCGTAGGCGCACATCAGAGCACACGAAATCGAAACGACCGTAATCACTGCAGACTACCAGAATGGTATTCAGATACCAGCGAAAAATCGGGCTGTTTTGAATGACGTAAGTGAAAGCCTCGAAATCTGGCGGAAACGGCACGAAAGAAGGAGGAGTCGCAATGGTTTCTGTTTCACTTTTGAAAGCCGTGGCGATGATCCAGTAGACCGGGAAAAGCCATGCCAAGGCCATAGTGACCGTCAGCCCGGTCACAGCCAATCCTAATGTCGAGACGCGCTTTTCTTTCATTTTGAGCGTCTCCCTGCAGCGCGCGGAATTGTATCGCCGAGATAATCAACATGATCACTACCAGGGCGATGGCTACAGCAGAAGCATAGCACGCCGCGATTCTGCTGAAATGCCTGGCGATACATATAAGAGCAGCACGACCATCGTGGAGTTGTAAGGCCCTCCCTGCGTCAAAGAGATACACTTGATCGAAGATTTTGAACTGGGCAATGAGCTGGAGGATCAACACCAAGCTGGTAACCGGCCACATCAGCGGACAGGTGATGTAAATAAACTGCTGGAAAGCGCTCGCTCCATCTATCGACGAAGCTTCATAGACATCGCGCGAAATATTCTGGAGACCTGCAAGGAAGAGGAGCACGTTAAACCCGACTGTCCACCAGATTGTTACGACGGCGACGGCTGGCATCGCACCATGTCGGATCCTGAAACCAGGAGATCCGCAGTCTTCAGCAAATAAGTTAATAATTCCGAAATTTGTCTAGAATCCAAAAGTGCGGCAGTCGTCACGACACTCACGTGGCAGGACGAAGGGCACGAAGAATGCCGATAGAACAGGCAATCGCAGCTGCGTTCCAAACAGAACAACCATAAAGCGCAATCAAAAAACGCCGAGCAGCTGTATTTGGCACGACCGGTCAGAACAATTGAAGTAAATCGTGTGCCCCACCGAGGCCCAAAATCCTGGTCACGAATCAACTCGACGTAGTTTTGCAGGCCGATATAAGACTCCTTGGCCCGCGATATCCGAGTTAGTTAAGCTCAAATAGCAGACTTGGATCGCCGGATAAATCAAAAACGCCCCGTAAAAGAAAGAAAAGGAGCGACAAAAGCGCCAGCCGATCGGCCGAAGCCTTTCTTCGCTGCATTAAGCGAGTATTCGGTCTCAGTTTTCGCCATCGGAGGCAAACTACGCTCGTTGGTATGCCTAGCGCTGTTCCTTTGCGAACTTTTCAAGTTCGGCAGAGAATTTCCTGGAGTCCTTGGTCCTGCAGTGCATCTGACCGTTCAAGACAGGGATCGGAAATTACTGATCGCGCCAAAACTCGGACTGCCCACGCCAAACAATGGCAGGGGGGATCGAATACGACGTTTTTCGCCGCACCAGCGCTGTATTGGTTATTCGGCGACATCTGCTTGTGGTAGGCATCACTCTCTTGAAGGGGAAGATAGGCGGGGATGTGACCGCCTCCCCTGCCCACGTCAGCTTGCTTAACAACGTAGGCGACAAACTTCCAGCGCGGCGGCGACTTTTTCCGGAGACGGCTGGGCCTTCTGGTTGTTCGGAATCGCTAGTTGGTGAGAATCGGCCCAGGTATCCTGATTTTCGAACAGTTTCTTGGAAAGGCACGATGCCGTACTCAAAGGAAGCTGCCTGCTTTTGGAGATCAACAGGGTTGGAACTTCCCAGTTGCCGTTCAATCATAAAGGCGCCACGACCGACGGTGAACAACGCTACCATCGCAGGATAGGTAGTGTTCTTCGTAAGCAATCCCTGCTGAGCGCAGAAGTCCGGAGACACTGAAGGATTTGTTGCCCTGGTTTGCCATGTCTCGCGAAGGATAGCTGATCACCTTCGCAGAAATCGCCTTCTGCTGCTTGAAGAGGTGAATAGCCCGTGCCATAGTCGAGGCCGCATCGGCTGGAAGTGCTCGAAAAAACGATAGGCGTCAAACGGAGCCTTCGTCCTTGAATGCGATTAACGTCGCTTTTAAAGGCACTCGATACCGTCGAGACCACTTGGGTTTTCCATCCGCGTCCAGCAAGTCAGCTTTCTGAAGAGCGGTCTTATTGTAGTATAACACCAGCGTGTGAATATCTAGCGGCACGCCAAACAGTTGGTCACTCTGGCCATACTTTTTGCTCATCTCGAGAGAACTGTCACACAAGCGACTTCTGGAAGTCGGATGCTTTGAGGCCTGCCTGGGCGAGTTCCTCAGTTGTCGTGCGCCTAGGTCCTTAGCGCAGCATCCCGGCGTGGAAAATGGGACGGATGATAGGTCATAACGTCAGGCGTCTGACCAGCGACCACCGCCGTATGAATTTTGGTGTAGAACGGTTCGCCCCAAGTGAGGGTCGACTTGGTGACGCGGATATCTTGTTGACTCTTATTAAATTCGTCCACGATCTGAGTCGTCGCGCACTCCATCGTGCCGCCACTGAGAAAATCCCAAAAAATAACTTCGGTAGGGGCGGCTTGAGCACGCAACGAAACACAGCACGTTGCGAGACAGTAAATAGTTCTTTCATAAAAGCGCTCTTTTAGTTATTGAGGAAGTTACTAACAGGTGGATCTAATAGGAAAGTAACAGTACATTCAGGAAAGCGGACGCAGCCTTGCGGCGATTCTATCAGGCTCAACTGAGAAGTCGCGTGCTCGATCGGATGGACGGAAGTGTCAGGCGCTTAGTTGCAGTATCCGTTGCGAGAAGATCAGTTCCAGAGATCTGAACATGCATTGCACAGCCGGTTATTGGCGGAAAACCTCGCAAGGATCGATGACCTCTTCTTCGCCCAGAAGTTCACGATTCAACACGAAAAAGACGATTTTTCGCTGACCGGCGTCAGTGAACTGCTGACGCAACGATGTGATCAATGATTCCCAGCAGTTCTTGTTTCGCATTGCGTCGACTGAATTTGTGATTGGAGGACGCTGCCATGAGCATGCTGGGTGACGAGCTTGAAGGGATGAAAGATCGTCTGGCGCCAAGCCGCTCCACCGGGCTCCGCAAAAATAGATCCAATGACGTTGACCAACCTGGGCCTGGCAAGCCACTTTGACCCGATCGGCGTTGTTCAACAGCGTTATAAGGGCGCCCCCGACCATCAGGGCGTCTTGCAGGTCGTGAGACCTCTTCAATTAATCGCGGAGCAATCGGCCATCCTGGCTTAGCCATAATACTCGCCCGAAGCGCGCTTTATGCCCAGACGTTCCATTCGTCGAACGAGAGCATGATTCGCTTCGCTGATCATTCGTTTCGCTGCGACCGCATCGCAGACGGCGACGAGCTTCCCTTGGTAAAGCGGTCCGTGAGCTCAATGTTTGCCAGAAACTCCTGCACCTCGTTGTGAGTGATTCTCGTGAGCATATGTGCAGCGAGAGGAAATCGGTCACGTCGAACGTATGCTCCAGGACCTCATACTCCCAGGCGCCAAACGTCGGCATGTGGCGACCGGACGATCAGCAGGAGGAGACCTGAATCGTAGAGTCTACCCACTTCATTACCTTCCCGGCCTCCGTCGCAACGCGCGTCACATATTCATTCGCAGTTTTTGACAGATCTGGCAGCCGTAACTG
>ERZ1370068.2972-contig-2096_pt1 | contig 32763 bp, 55 predicted proteins | sample MGYA00561227_ERZ1370068 | MGnify/ENA primary metagenome ERZ1370068 (study PRJEB38410, sample SAMEA6850437) | metagenome | study: Metagenomic assessment of the ecological functions of the soil: analysis of the soil microbiota associated with the...
AAGATGCGCCGGACATGCTTCGCCCGGATGCGGGGCACCCATGATATAGGGTGCATCGTGAAGCACAGGACGCGCGTGGCTTGCGCTGACTCGGACAAGAGCTGCTCAAACTGATCAATCGTCCGGTCGGCGTATTCCGCGGCGCGGTGGCCCTGGATCAAGATCATGCTGATGTCGTTCCAATTCCTGGGTGTAGGGCAGGCTCACGAGGATACCGTGCGTGGTGCGGAGGTCCACGGGCTGGTCGTCCAGCACCCAGTCTGCCACATACTGAAGCCGGCCTCGCGGAGCCAGTCGACAGTCTCATGGGTCTTCAGCGAGGGCAGGGGAGAGCCAGCCCTTGGGCGCGACTTGCCCGTGTAGCGCTGGATACGGTCAAAGACGCGGTGGATCATGTCGCGCTGGTCGGGGATAGTCGGCAGGGCCTTCGCACTTCCCCATGGCCGACGGCGTCCCACCCTGCGGCCATACACGCGTCAACGATGTGCGGATAAACGTCGCAGACCGATGAGTTCATGACCAGGAGCCAGCCACCCTGAAATCGTCGAAGATGGCCTTGAGCCGCCAGAAGCCGGACCCGCTGCCGTACTCATGCCACGCCCAGTTGGGGATGTCAGGGACGCGCATAGCAGCCCCGCCGGGCGGGGCGACAAACCGTACGCGGCATCGGCTCGCTGGATCACCCAGTGCTCGACATTGACGCAGGGCCAGACGATCAGCCTGGCACCGTCAGGCAGAGGCAAGGGCTCGCGCTCGGTAATGGGCACGTAGTCGATGCGATCAGTGGGCCAGCGCAGACTCCATATGCTCACTCCTCAGGGCACTACGAGCTATAGAATAGAATAGACTGGATTGGGGGTAGAGACGCTGGAACGAGTGGGGAGAGTCGCGGACCAATCCGTATGCTATACGCACAGTGAAAATCCCTCTCAAACGAGAGGGACCATTCAGTGTCCGTGATTTTCCCACACGGCCATGGCGGCGCGGCAGCAGAGCACGTCTTGGTCGGGACGGCTCGATCCCGCCACACCAATGGCGCCGACGATCGTGACGCCGTTGATAATCGCCGACGGCGCCGCCGACGGGCATGATGTGCCCATGGTGCGAGATGACGAGACTGCGCAGCCAGGGTTGGCGTGCTTGCGGCACGAGCTGCCGTGGTCGCGAGGTGAAAGGCGGCGGCCGTGTAGGCTTTGTTAAACGCCAGTTCGGCGGTCCTGGGCTCGGCTTGATCCATGCGTCCGACGGCGATCGGCGCGCCGGCTTCGTCAACGACGACAGCCGTGACCGCGTTGCCAAACCTCTGCGCGTACTCGTGTGCGGCTTGAATCATCGCCCACGCTATGTCAAACGGCACCGGTCCGACTGCCGCTTTGTTTTGGCGGAAGAAAGCGGCGTTGACGTCGATCGACGCCGTGTGTTCGGCGGGCATGTCGATATCCTTGAAGATCGCGTCCACGGGACACACGATCTCGCACTGCTCGCAGTCGATGCAGACGTCCGGATCGATGTAGAACTGCGACGCGCCGGGCGTGGTATGAATGCAAGACACTGGGCAGACTTCAACGCAGGCGCCATCATTGGTGCACAAGGTGGTGATGACGTACGGCATGGGTGCTCGTTTCGCTAGAAATGACAGATACACCTTGTAGATGCCAAACAATGCGCCTATCGCGTGCATCAGTTGGCCTCTGGCATTGCTTGACGCTTCGTTTGAACGAGAGCCGCCCATTGGGAGGACACTCATGAGCAGCTCCAGCCGTCCGCGGCGAGCGGCAAGTCGGTGCAGATCGCGTCGGCGATATGACACCTTGGCGCCGAACTGCGGCGTGACTAATCTGCCCTCGGCATTGAGCGTGCCAAGGCCCGCCTGGGCGGCAAGCGTTTCAGCCTCCAGGTGCAGGCTGCGACACTGGCGCGAAAGCCCAGTTCTCTGATCCACGCGCTCAACACGAAGGTAATAAACAGGCCGTTTTGCACTGGTACCTGGCCGCCAATGCCCGGCGCATACGCGCGGATCGTACTCGCGCGCACGGCGCAGAGTACGGCGAACGGATAGCCGTCCGGATTGTTGAGCGTTGTTGGTCTCCAGCTGTGCAATACCCACCAGTTCGGCGCCGAAGTATCGCGCCATCTCTTTGACGCTGATGCGCGGTGATCTCCGGCGTGGATGTCCGCCGGCGTGGGAAAGATATTGCCAGCCGGCGCGTTGCGGATGAGTTCCGTCACGGTATTGGTCAGATCCGCCGGCGGTGTCTTGATGAAAAATCCCAATAGGGATCGTCATCGGTGCGCGTCTTTTCTTCGACCAGGGAAATTTAAGTGCCACGACGCTCACCGCTTCACAAATCGGTTGGTGTTTTCCTTCAGCGGCGCATAGAATCCGACATCGCTGACGACCGCTTGCCCTGGCCTGTGTGCGCACGCGGTGCACCCGGAGACCGTGCAGGCCGTGCTCGCCGGGCTTGACGCCGGAATCGTAGCCGAGCCACTGCACGCGGTTGTTGCGCACCACGCCCCAGAAACGGTCGTCGATCCATTTCAAGGCGTGCACCAACGCCGGCCGCGCGCGGATAGGGGCACGTGCGCAGCGCCCAGACGGCGAGGTCATGCCACCACGCATTGGGTTTGGTAAACGGACACACGGCGGCGCAGGTGAGACAGCTGCTCCAGTGATCGTGCACGTAGGGCCGGAGCTTATAGCAGGTGAGCCAGTTGATCTTGTACTTTTCGACGCCGTTGTGCACGACTTTGTCGCCGAACGTGATGCTGTTGGTTGGACAGGTGTTGGCGCATTTGCGGCAGACTTTGCAGAAATCATCGACGCCGTTGTCGACCGGCTGGTCCGGCACCAGCGGTAAGTCGGTCATGATCGGGTCAGGCATGTGGACGCGCGCGCCGAAATGTCTTGTTGATGATGAGACCGTTGCGTCCGAGCTCGCCCACCCCGAGGCGACGCCGGCGGCCTGCGGAATCGCCACACCGCGCAGCGCCGTGTAGCCGAGTTCCTTGATGTAGCCTTCCAGCGCTTTGAGAATCATGTTGCCCTTGATCTGCGAGACATGATAGGCGGCAGTCGCCGATCAAGTGCCGGTGGGCTTGCAGTTTGTCGTAGTCCCAGGCGGTGGTGGCGACGAGAATGTAGGGGAACTTGCGGACGAGATCTTCCGGGCTATTGCCTTCTCGTAGGCGTCCTGGCGGCTGCCTTTGCACATAGCGTCCGCCGGCGTACATGAAAGACGGGTGCGCCTTCGCGACCGCGACCACGTCCGCGCCCATGTAATGGGCGACCGGCTTGATATGGCGCGTCATCGCCGCCGGATCGCTGACCTCGACTTGCCGCGGATTGATTTTGCCCTTGGCGGCCTGGTTGATCACATTGCTCAAAAAATGCCGCCGATCGGCGAAATGATTCGGCGGCCGTCACGCGCGTCAGCGGATCTTTGGACACCGTGTTGCTGATACCAAAGTTAAAGAGCGGCATTGCCCAGTCACTGCCGCGCGAATTTCTCGGATGCGGCGACTGGTTCATGTCGACGTTGACCACCTTGTCGACGATACGCACTGAGCGGCCGAGGTAAGGCGTGGGAGAATTCCGTATCAGCGTGTGAGCCGTCCTCGACTGTGCTGCCGTTCGACTTGTTGTGCTTCTTTCTCCGACGTCAGGGCCATCGTGACTTCCTCCCTCGAGCAACCAAAGAAGACGGACCTTCCACTTCATCCAGTAGTATGCCGCCAGGGCCACTTCAGCACACTCTGATCCTGTTCTTCGGTGCCACCAGCAACGTGCAATGGCGCCGCACGACGCCGCCACCTTCGACGACCAGCGGCGCCTGCGCCCGGCATGATCGCGGCCGTTGCTCGACACCACCAGGCTTTGAAACCAGCTTTGCCCGGCGACCGCGGTCAGTTCCTGTGTCGGTTGCTGAAAGCTCGCCGCCGTATAGGCTTTGTTCAGCGCCATCTCCACCGTGATCGGTCGCGCCTTGTCCATACGGCCCAGCGCGATCATGCGGCCGCTCTGATCGACCACGACCGCCGTCACGGCGATATCCAACTGCGCCGCCTGCGTGTGAGCGCTACGGACCATCTGAATCGCTTTCTCTCCGGGGATAGCCATCGTCGTTCGTATTCCTCCTCGCTGTTAAAGTAACTTTTATAGTCTAGCAGGTACGGACTGTCAAGCAAAGCAAATTCTGCTTTAAGGCAGGTTCACCCCTTTGCAAAGGGGGAGCCAGGGGGATTGACCCTGGCTGCCGGCTTTGTCCCAGGCCGTTGGTCGGATACCCGACACCAGAGCCGGTCTGCGCCAGCGCCTGCCCACTGCGTGGTCCCCGAAGACAAAGCGTGTGCTCTCCCATCGTACCCGCGTGCACTACGGATACATCTTGCCGTTGCCCCAGCCATACGGGACCGTGACCACGCCAGGTTCCAGGCTGCTGTACATCGGTCTGGCCGCAGTAGCCCAGCACCTGATCCAGCTCATTTCGCAACAGTTCCAGCATGCCATGCACCCTTCAGCGCCATTCACCGCCAGACCCCAGTAGAGGGGTCGCCCCACGCCAACCGCACGCGCTCCCAGCGCCAACGCCTTCAGCACGTCGCTGCCCCGGCGCACGCCGGAATCCAGGTACACCTCAGCGTGCCTTTACAGACCTCCACGATCTCCGGCAAGCTCTCGATGGCACTGAGCGTCGAGTCCATTTTGCCGCCCGCCATGCGTCGACACCAGGATGCCATTGACGCCGCATTCTGACTCGCCACGTGCGCGTCCTCCGCCGCATGCGACGCCCTTGCAGCACCAGGGGCAGGGAGGTCAGCGAGCGCAGCCAGTCCAATTCTTTCCAGGCGAGCGCCGGCACCCGCGCCTGGCTGCCAGTTGGGAGTCTCCGTCTGTGCCGCTCCAGCGCCGCCATGGCGTCCGGGGTGACGCGGAAGTTCGCTGGTGGGAATGGGTTTTCATAGCGATTGCGGATGTCGCGCTCTTTCGGCGCTGGCAACGGCGTATCCACGGTCAGGACGACGGCCTTGAAGCCGGCATCCTCGGCGCGCCGCACCAGCATTTGCGTGATCTCATAGCCGCGGTGGTAGAGCTGGAACCAGAGCGGTCCACTGGCAGCCTTGCAGCGTCTTCCATGCTGGCAGTGCGAGGACGTGCTGAGCATCATCAAGGTGTTGGACATCCCGGCCCCGCGTGCCGTGGCACATTCACCATCTGGGTGCGCGATTTTGTGGCTCGCCAGCGGGGCAGATCATGACGGGGAAGCTGATCGGGGTCCCCAGCACGGTCGTCGCCAGCTTGCGCTCGGTCACGTCGCGCAAGAAGCGGGGACGCAGGCTGATGGCGTCGAAGGCCGTGCGGTGTGCGCCGCGGTGGTCAGTTCTGTCCTTCGAGCCACCGGCGATAAAATCCCAATAATCGTGTGGCAGCACTTGCTGGGCGCGCGCCTCGTAATCATACAGATTGATGGGGTCTACAGCGTCATACGGCCCTCCGTTCGCGCCTAAGGAATAGGGGTAGGGGATCTCCGCCTCCCTGCGCCAGTATCTGCCATCACCTCACCAAAGAAAAACTAATTATTTTCATTGTTGCAACAAAATACTGTTAATGCTGAGACTTCGCTCTCTTCCCGCCACCTTTCCTGGCGTCTCGGATCGTGCTACGCTCACATCAGACTATGAGCCAGATAGAACAGCCTATCACGGTGGCAGGGGAGACCGCGAGGTGAGTATGGAATTCGAGGCAGTCCTGGAGCAAACTATTGCCCTTCTGCAGCGTCAGGGACGCATCTCATATATCGGCTCATCCGAGAATATTTTCTCTATCAGGATCTGGGCACGTCGGTTTCAAAGGACTGAGTACGCCAGTGCGCAAGTGTATCGTATCCTGGGAGACCGTGCGGCCCAGAGTCGCCTGGACGTGATGGACGTCTTCCGGCCACACGCCTCTCGTCGGCCGTGACTCGAAGTGGCACTGCTCCTGAGCGCTGGGTGCAAAGCCAGGACGGGGCAGGGCAGATCGTGCCCTTGCGCGGCGAGGCTGGCCTTGGCAAATCTCGCCTGGTGGAGAGGCTGCGCGAGCGGGTAATCAGCGAGGCGCGACGCGATTGTGTCATTGTTCCCCAATACCACCGGTGAATAGTGCCCTGTACCCGACGCAGGCGGAGGCCACCATAGCCCCTCTCCCCCACCAGCAGGGGTTTCCCGCACTGGTTAACGATGGGAACGATCCTCCGAGGCTGGATGCTGGCGGAGCGAGGAGAAGAGGGACAGCCCAGATACACCAGGGCCTGGCTGCTTGGCGAGCTGTGGGGACCGAAGCGGCACGGCCATATTTTCTTGACACTATGTGTGACAATCACCCCAGGCGGCGTGTGAGCGCCTTGAGTCTCATCCCACAAGAGGGGTTCAAGATGGCAGACCAACCATTTCCCGTAACTATGGAAGAGGTCACGATCCTGAGGAACTGGCTAAAGCGCAAGCGCAACGCCAGCGTTTTGACCGCAATTTTGCCTGGTTCAGGGAACACGTTGTTGAGATCTTCCCACGCGCGCGTGGGAAGTGTATCTGTATCGCTGGCGAAGAATCATTTATCGCAGATACGCCTGAAGAAGTGATGGCTCTGGCCACGGGCGGCCCATCCTGACGATGATGGCAGCCCATGCAATATATTCCCCAGGAGAAGCTGGCGCGCATCTATGCAAAATGAACGGTGAGTGGGTGCTCTTCAGTGATGGCGTCGAACGGCCTATTATACGTGGTGAGGTCTTGGCGAGTGACGGCTCCTCGGGTACGTGTTCCCTTCCTGGTTGATACTGGCGCGGATCGCACCGTATTCAGCGCAGGGATCCTGGGCATTGCTCCATTTCCAACCTGGCGTCGCCCAGGAGCGTCTTAGCGGTCTGGGTGGTGTGGTCAATTCGGATCATCATCACTACGCAGATTCGGGGCTCACTCGTGAAAATGCTGTGGTCTTCCCGCAGTCAGTTTGCTGCTGTCACTAACATGGAAGCCCTCGACATCAGTGTGCTAGGTCGTGACTTGACGAGTCTCTTGCCGTGATTGTGGATCGACCACGCCATGTCGTATGTCTGCTAGACAGCGGCATCGCTACACCATTGAGCAGGTTTAGGTCCGCTGAGGCAAGGCCCAGTGCTACGAGCTAACATGCATAAGTAGTCACCACCAGGAAAGGAGGCAGAACATGCCTAGAACATGGGTGTATGACCCCACTCAGGTGGAGTAAAAATACCGATGGCAGTCCGCGAAAGGACCAAGAATCGCATCCTGGCACACGCCAGCAAGCACTATGCGGACAAGTACACCGCCTGGATGTGCACTTCCGTGGCCAGTTATGCTACATCGATGCGTACACCGAAGCCTTCCGTGCCGCCCGGTTTCGATCCAACTCGTGTCCGGGGAACCGCGTGAGGAATATCTCCAGCGGCTGCGGGATACTCTCATGCACCTCTGTCGTCTCCGGTTACTTTGGTGATGAGCAGCGCTGGTCTATGGCGTTCTACACCTATAGCAACGAGAAATATGAGCCATGTTTCTTCAACAATAGCACGTTTCATGGCACGCCTGAGGAAGCCTTCGATACCGCGGCCGTCTACTCACAGGATTGAGGACGAACCCGACGAGAGGTTAATAGATCTGTCGCTACCCCACGCCAAAGGGTTCCGAGCAGACCATGTGGAGTGCATCCTGGTAGGCTTGATGGAGCTGATAATACGTCTGGCCGCGTGGATTGCCGTTATAAAACACATAGGGTGTCGCCATACTCAGGCCCATATTACAGGCCTGAATGCCGCGACCTGTGGCGCGCCAACACCGCGTAGACCGTCGCCAGGGCCTGCCGCGGTGGCAGGCTCCGGGCGAGCTTGGTCTTGCACCAACGACCAGATTTTCTGCGCCAATGGCCCCTGGGACGCGTCGCGGCAAGCGCACACCTTGAGGAAGCCATTGAACACAAAGGCACACGGCGCACACATGATAAGTGCTGACTGTAGGCAAGGTTGCCTTTGTGATGCGCAAACGACGCGCTCTGAGCATGCAACGAGCAGGTGGCGGATTGGAGGGAGGTGCTGGACGGTGTCTAGTCTCGGTCCAGATCGGTGCCACGGAGTGCTGCACCTGCCATGCCTCATGGTCGTCCCGCCATGCCACCCCCAGCACATCCCCTTGCCAGCCCTCGCCATGCAGGCCGGTGCTGTGCTGACACATCTGCGCAAATTGCACCACGAACGGTCGCATATCGCACGGTGCTGGTGCGGCAAGCAGTAAAAAATCGGCACATAGCTGTCTTACTCGTAGGCTGCTAGTCCCAGTGCATCCAGCAACGTTACTGCGCCGTAGTCCCCCCGTCGAGCACCAGCTCAGCGCCAGTGACATAGGCCGACTCGTCAGACGCCAGATAGAGCATGCCATAAGGCAATATCGTCGGCAGTGCCTAAGCGGCCCAGAGGAGTCTGGGCCATGGACCACTCGCGGCGCTGCGCGTCGGCGGTATAGCCCCCAATGGTGAGGGGCGTCTCGCAATACCCCGGGTGCACCGAATTGATGCGGATATTCTCCTTGGCGTATTGAATGGCGGCGGCCTTGGTAAAGAGTCGGATGGCCCCTTTGGCGGCGTGGTACGCCGTGGAGGTGGGACTCCCACCAGGCCATAGATGGACGAGACGTTAATGATCGACCCACCGCCTACCTTACGCATCTCGGGAATGGCATATTTCGTGCCGAGGAACACACCTTTGGCGTGCACGTCCATTTTGCGCGTCCCACACGGCCACGGTCGTCTCTTCGACCGTGAACCGGGCGCCTGCGCCGGCGTTGTTGACGAGGACGTTCAGCCTGCCAAAGGTGGCGATGGTGGTTTTGGATGACCTCTGCCACTCCTCTTCGCTGGTGACATCGTGCCGCACAAACAAGGCCTCCCACCACTTGGCGCGGATCTGCTCGGCGGTCTTGAAGCCCATCTCCTCCTTGATATCGGTCAACACCACTCCTGGCACCTTTCTGCGGGCGAAGAGTCGTGCCGCCGCCCCGCCAAATCCCATGAGTTGTCCTTCGACACCCGCAGCGGCGCCGGTGATCAGTGCCACTTTTCCTGCCAGTCGCATAGGTTGTCCCCCATCGATGGTCCTCGCAGTATCTGTCTCTGCTCCTGTCGGTCGCTCAGTATACACCACTCCTGGGTAGCCGTGTTACATCGGCTACCCGGATTAGGGTACGAGTTTCCACACGAGCGTATGGCGCTGCGGACACGGGTTCTCCAGGTGCGGCCAGCGTGCCGGCGCCTATCCCGCAGCCATGATCGACAATGGACCCTAAGGAGACATACAAGTGCGAAACAGCAAGGACGGTGTGGGGCTACGCCACGTGCATGCCTGGCATGCCCCTCTCGGAGAGTGCTCATGGCCTGGTGCAGCCTCGTCCTCGTCCTGGGGTGTGCACAGGCCATGCGGCGATGCTCAAACTCTCTATGGAAGACCTCGCCAGGAAGGCGGATACGATTGTCTGTAGGCACGGTGATCCAGCAGGCGAGTGCCTGGAATGCCCAGCATACGGCTATCCATACGGATGTCACGCTGGCAGTGGAGCGTGCGCTGGCCGGCACGCCAGGGAGGTGGTGACGCTCCGGGTCGCTGGAGGTAGGGTCGGGGGCATTGGCATGCGCACGTCGAATGATGCAGCGTTCTGGGAGGGAGAACGGGTGATTGTGTTCCTCGATACGAGCACTGACCCGAGTACTGTGGCTGGGCATGCAGCAGGGGAAATTCACGGTCAAGGACAACATGGTCATCCAGGGCTGACAGCGAGCACCTGGAGCCTAGAGGCAGTTCATCGCGGCGGTCCGCAGCGCGGCACGCTAAGAACGTGCCGAGAGAGGGCGTCGTGAGCGTGAGATACTCTGCTGTGATGCGCGGGTGTGTGGTGTGGTGCGGGGGGCTACCGCTTGCCAGCCAGGTCCTGGCGTTCGTGCGTAACGGCTCAGATTGGTCCTATATGCCAAATCCTATGGGGAGAACTGGGTTATTTGTCCTGACCGCATGCCTGGCGATGCCGTCCAGCGCATCGAAAGATGGTGCTGCGGCATGGAACTACGAGCATTTCCAGTTCACCTTTGATCCTGAGGCATGTCTGTCGAATGGTGCCTTTGGCATACTCAATAGCGTCGAACCAGATTGATTTTGGACCCCTCTCAGAGGGGATATTGGCCAATACGATTTTCTTTTTTTCACCGATACCCCTGACCAGACAGTGGAATGTGACATGCGCTTCAACAGCGCGGTGAATTGGTATACTGGGACAGGACACGCCGGCTGCGGAGCAGTTCGACTGGTGGAGTGTCGCCACGCACGAGATGGGGCATTGCCTTGGCCTGCGATCATGAGGACAGCATCAATCCCCCGCCAGTGATGGGGTCGACGCTCCCCTATGGGGACGGTGCAGCGGCAGTTAACGCCCGATGACGTGGCTGGCCGCGACTCGATCTATGGCGGTTCCTCAAGCAAGTTCTTCCGGAGGTGGTGGCGGCGGGGAGAGGGGGTGTAGCCTCAGACCGGTGAAACCCGACAGACACCGCACCCTATTGGCAGCCCTGGGGAATATGTTGCTGCCTGTAATGGTACTTGTGGTCGTGCGTGTCTGGGCGCGACGGCGTCGGCGCTGAGAAGCCTTGATAACAGCAGACAGCACTATCGCGTCGAATCCAGCCGCTGGTGCTATTGTCCAGCTGAATAGCGAGCCAGGAGCCCCGTGCTTCGAGCACGACGAATTCCGTGCCAGCGTGGAGCGGTTGTGGCAACTGCGGCGTATAGCCTCGCCGTTGCCTTTGCGCACCACGACTTCGTCCGCCACAATAACGCCGGCCTGCCTGGTCGTATACTGGGACTGCGTGAGCCAGGTTGAGCTAGCGAAGATCAGACAGAAAAAGGCGGCCCCCGCCAGACTCCAGAGCAGAGCAGCACGACGCCAGACGAGATGCGCGAAGGCGCAACCCACGCCAGGCAATAGCCCACCAGGGCCAGGGTCCATTGCGTTGGCACACTGAGTTCGTCGGACCAGAAGAAGAGCTGGGGTAAGAGCGCGTGCTGATGCTGACCACTGACGTCGATCTGGTCTATGCGTCGGCTGCGCGCATAACTTAAATTGGCCTGTAACTGGCGGTTGCCTGGCTCTAGACGCAAACCGCGCCGGTAATGCAAGATGGCGTGTCCAAGATCGTTGAGGCGAAAGTACGCATTGCCGAGGTTATAATACAGCTTGGCATTGTGGATCCCGGCAGCAACGAGCTGTTCATACCCAGCAATGGCTTGTTGGTAATAGCCCTGGGCATCCTGGGGCGTGCGGACTGGTGAGGGCTTGCTCAAAAGCCCGATTGGCCTGTTCTAACTGCACGAGCTGTTGGGCGTAGGTGAAGGCGTGCGCGATTGCAGGAGGTCTGGCCCAGAGCGCGACCGCGAGCCATGCTATCATGTAGCATATGCGCGTGCTCACAGGCGACCGCTCCCCTCCAGGCGCTGCACGAGCGCTTCCGCATCCTCAAGCAGTCCAGTCAATTGTGCCACAGCGAGCGAGCCTGGGGCGTACCGCGCACTATCACAGAGGGTGGAGTAAGGTCGTCACCTGTTCGAGCAGGGCTTGGGTCGAGTTGTCGCGCCTGGAGATGCCGTGTGACATCGTCGACGGTGAGCCCAGCCCCCACCAGGTGCAGCTTGTCACCGAGATAGCCTCGTGAGGGCCTGATGCACGCCATCACAGAGCGCTGGATCACCCTGCGTCTGGTGCGTTTTGAGGGTACGGAGGGCTGTGAGCGCGCGCTGTCCGGCTTTTCTGCGCGCGCTGATAGTCTGGATGTTGCCGTCGACGTCGGCGCTAGGCGCCAGCAGCCAAGCTGCCTCGATAGGCCACAGGGGGAGCGCCAGAGAGCAGAACGGTGCGCCGCCCAGGTGAATGTGGAAGTGCTGCGGGACGAGGAGATCCTCACCACTGTAGGTTCGCCAAAATCCCTTCCGTGAAGTTCCTGTCCGCACACTTTTACACGCTTTCCCTGAGGTATCAACAACCTCGGTGAGTGCCAGGGTACTGGCAGCATCGACCCGCAGTGGCACTGGCGCACTCCGCACACACCTGGAACCGCTGGGTGTCCGGATCGAAGTAAGCCATCTCAATGGGGGTACTTCGCGGATGCCCGTGCGCCGTGGGCGCAGGGTATAGGTAAAGGTCTTGGCATCGCTGTCAGTCTTGACTGCCTGGTGGATCAGCCTGCACCTTAAAATCCTGCGCCAGCGCGGCCTGCTGCTCCAGGGCCGGCGGGTGGACCGTTTCCAGCAAGCCTTCTCCCCGGACAGTCAGGGTCACGCTGAGGGATCGCCAACGCGCAGGATTTTCGGATTGGCGTCCACTTCAGCCTGAAAACGCCCTATGGCGCCGCTAAAACTGGCGCTGGCTGGCCGGCGCTTGGGGACAGGACGGATGTCTACCGTCAGGGGCGCGCGCTGCTGCTGACGAATTTTTCCGTACGGAGGGCACGACCTCGCGCATCCACCTGCGTTGGCAGAGTCGCCTTGACCAGGACAGGGGACTGGTCTGCACGCCAGCCCGGATGGGCCGGAACTGCTTCTGCAGTTGATAGGTAAAATACGCCAGTTTCCCACTGGGTGTGGTGCGCGTCGTACTCGCGGCGCGGCAGAGGTGAATGGCAGCAGCGAACTCCGGAACATGCCCTCACGCCGGTAGTCGTTGATGTAGAAACCAGCGCGCTGCTGTCCCAGAAAAGGCTGTGCAAACGTTCTCAGATCGGTGGTTTTCCAGTCACCGAGGTTCTCAAACCAGGGAATCTGGAGATGCGGCGGCTGTTCACGGAAAAACGGGTCAGCGTCGAGGACCGCGCCGTTGGCAGTCAGTTTGCGGATGGACAGATCGAGTGTCAGGGTGACGGTCTCCCAGCACATAGGACGGCTTGTTAGGAGAGACCTCGACGAGTAAAAAATCTTGCTCTGGAGGGCGCTGCACGCGAGGGTGACTGGATTGCTCTGATAGGTCTGCCCTTCATGCACCATGGTAAGCGGTGGAATCTCCAGCGTCCCGGCGCGGCGTGGCCACAGGAGGTAGCGCTGCGACGTACCCGAACTCCTCGATCTGGCGGATCTGCCCATTGATCATGGTGTAACTCGAATTGTTAAAACTCTGGCCGCCGGCTTTGGTAATGTCGATATCCGGATGAGTCAGGTCCGGCGGTTCAGGATTGCGTATGCCATTGATACGGAGTTCGAGCGAGGTGCTTTCGCCGAGATAGATGTCAGCGTCAGCGAGCCGCGCCTGCACCGAGACCACGACCGCCCCACCAGCGTGCTGCACCGCGCAGAGGAGATACAGGCAGCAGGCGATGAGGGCGGAGAACTGCGGACTGCGGACTGCGCAGCCAAGAGCCTCCGTACCGTGTGGCGATTCGCCGACATGCCCCACTCCCTTTACCAATCTTTGTCCACTTTGTGAGGCTCGCGTCTTGGCCCGGCGCTGCCGCCGCTGATCGTCCGCCTCACGGCCCCGCTCCCGGATCGCCTCGAGCAGACGTGCCGCCTCTCTGGGCGCAATTCCCGTTGCGCTGCCGTCTGCTGTCCGGGAGGTGGCGCGTTCTCCTGCGAGGCGTCCTGAGGCTGCTGCGCTTGCTGGCCTTGCGGCTCGGATGCGGCGGTCGACTTGTTGTTGACCCTGTTGTGGGTCTGGGATGGCGGCCCGCCGTGGCGCTCCATCCTGCCGCTGGCTCTGTTGCTGCTGGCCCCGCTGTTGGCCATCTTGCTGGCCCTGTGTGTTGATCTTGCTGCTGCTGGTCTTGGGGCTGCCCCTGTTGCTGCTGCGGATTGTGCTGTTGTTGCTCCTGTTGCAGTTTGTGCAGTAACAGATGGGACAGTTCCAGATTGTAACGCGCCTCCTGCTGCTGCGGATCAACGTCCAGGCTATCACGATAATAGGTCATCGCCGAGCGCAAGATGGGGCATGGCGGCCTGGGGCTGCTGCAGGTTTTGTAAGGCCTGCCGGTACTCGACATTGCCCAGGTTGTATTTGACCTTGCCTTCCAGCGTGCGATCGGTGGTCTGGCAGCGCCTGCGTGTAGTGTTCGCGAGCTTTGCCGTACTCCTGCTGCTTATACGCGGCATTCCCCTGGTTAAAGTGAATTTCGCAGCACCCTGGTAACATCTGGCTCGCACTACCGTACTGTTCCGCAGCCTCGGCGTATTTGCCGTTCTGATAGAAGGCATTCCCCTGTTGTACCGCCTGGTACGGGACGCTGCCTGGCCAGGTACGGGCAGACAGAGTGCCACCAGGAAGACCAGAAGACCCTGTATCATGGGACAGAAGGCGTCTATTCTTGCCTCTCTGCATACGCATCCTCTCGCCCTTCGCGCACCAGCATATCGATACCGAGAAGAAGGACACCAGCAAGCACAAACCACTGATAGCGATGTATAAAACGTTCGCGCTTGGTCATGGCCGTCTGCCGGCGTGCCTTGGGAGCAATTTTTTCGGTATAGATGCGGTCGAGTTCAATGGCGCGTGTGCCTGCTGGCACATAGGCTCCACCCGTCAGGCGTGCCATCTCAAGCAGGAGATCGGACTGCATACGAGAACAGCACCTCATGGCCCTGGTACTGCATGTAGGTGCGCTGCCCGGTCGTCCCTGGTACAGGCACGCGTGTCCCGCTGACCGCATCCCCCACCCCAATCGTATAGATGCTCACCTGTTCAGCAGCAGCGGCTTTGGCGGCTTCTAGAGGGAAGCTGTCGTGATCTTCGCCATCCGTGATAAGTATAATATCCTTGTAGTTATTGGCCAATGGACCGAAAGCACTCAGAGCTTTGCGGATCGCATCGCCAATCAAAGTGCCGCCCCGGGTCACGGTGTGCGGCCCCACCTGGTTCAGCTGTTGCAGAAAGAACCCATAATCCAGGGTCAGTGGACATGGCAGGCTTGCCTGGCCGGCAAAGACCACCAGGCCAAGACGGTGCCCGCCCTCTTTCTGGAGCACCTGCACCAGGTCTTTGATGTCACTTTTGGCGCGTGCCAGCCGGTTGGGGACAACGTCCTCCGCGAGCATGCTGCGCGAGACATCCAGCACAATCATGATGTCGCGTCCCTGTCGTTGCACTGCTTGCCACTCCTGCCCCCATTGCGGTTGCATCAGCGCCAGCACCAGACAGCCGACCGCCCCAATGAGACACAGCGCTTTGCACCACTGACGGACGCGGCTCAGGGTGGGCACCAGGCGTGGAGTCAGCACGACATCCAGGAACTCCGCCAGCGCCTGGCGTTTGCGGGCAAAGGCGTAGATGTACAACGCCAGGAGCGCCGGCAGCAGCCATAAGAGGTGAGCATAGGCCAGAGCGGCAAAACGCATGCGCCCGTCCTCCAGCTACGGAATCTTGCGGAAGCGCGTGTTGACGAGCACCATCTCCAGCACCAGGCATCCCAGGGCCAGGCATTAAAAACAACGGGAACAGTTCAGCGTATTGCTGGTAATGTTCCGTCACGTTGGTCGTCTTCTCGAGCCGATCGATCTCGGCGTAGATCGCCTGCAGCGTCGCACCATCCGTGGCGCACGGAAGTATTGTCCGCCGGTCAGTGTGGCAACCTCGGTGAGCATGTGTTCGTCGATGTCCACCGGCATACGCTGCAGCACCGTCTGGCCGTTGGGGAGCGCACCGGGATCATGGCCACACCCCGCGTACCCGCCCCAATGGTGTAGATTTTGATGCCGAGGGCCTTGGCGATCTGGGCCGCCTGGAGGGGCTCGGTCTCCCGGCGTTATTGACCCCATCGGTGAGCACGATCATGATGCGGCTTTTGGCCGTGCTATCCTTCAGGCGTTCGACGCCCAGCGCCATCGCTTCGCCAATGGCAGTGCCATCTTCTTCGGGCACGCTGACAATGTCAACCTGGTCGAGCAGGAGAGCAAGGTGTCGTGGTCTAACGTGAGCGGGCAGAGACTATCGGGATAGCGCGCAAAGGTCACCATACCAATGAGGTCGCCAGCGCGCCCTGAGAGGTTTTTGCCGCCCCCGACAAAGCCGCGAAACGTCTGCTTGACCGCGTCCAGACGACTGCTCTGGTGTCCGTCAACCTGTAAATCCAGGGCCGCCATGCTGCCGGAAATATCCACGGCCATGAGGATGGCAATGCCTTCACTGGAGATCTTGATAGCCTCGATGCCGTGCTGTGGACGGGACAGAGCCAGGATGCACAGCACCAGTGCCAGGGTACGCAAGCAGGGGAGCACCCAGCGCAAGCGCGTCGCCAGGGAAGGGGAGAGCGCTACGAGGTCCGCGATCGAGGAATAGCGCACGGCCACGCTATACCGCTGCTGTTGGTATAGATAGAGGAGGACAGGCACAAAGAGCAGTAAGAGCAGCGCATAGGGACTGGCCAATCTCATAGGACAGGCTCTCCTGACTGTGGCACCGTCACCAGGACGTGCATGTCAGCCGTGTGTTCCACGAAGGTTTTGGCGCTCTCGAAGGTCTCCTCCATAGCGCCTGGCGTTGGACGGTGGCGGGCAAATTTGACCAGGTCGCAGTGCTGTAAGAACGTCCCGAGCAGGTCGCGGTGGGCCGCGATCAGCCCGCCGATGGCCAGGGCGGAGACGAGGAACTCTTCCGTGGTCTGTTCTGGGGCGCGCAGGCCGAAGCGCAACTCGACATACCGTCGCAGAATAGTGGACACGCGCACATAAAACTCCTCGATGCGTTCCTGGCCCATGAGGTCCTGATGCTGCACAATGTTCCAGGGCCGCGAGGGCGAGCACGTGGGCTGGGCGCTGGACCAGCGGCACGGCCGCAGCGCGCTGCCGACGTCGATACCACCACCAGCCGCCAGCGAGGAGCCCCACCCTCCAAGCCCGCTGGCGACTATCCACACCCAGGGGGTATGCCGCGCCGTAGCAGGGGCACTGGCGGAGCGATGTCCTTGACGGCGGACAGATCGGCATCCGCTGGGACCAGCGCAGTGACCGTGATAGAGAGTGGATCGGTGGCCAGGGGCTGGGTTGTGTCACCTTCCTGGACCTGCACCGTGAGAGACGGCACCGTGAGGCTGCCGCTCGTGGTGACTGCCAGGCTATACTCGCGCTGCCATTGCTGTGTCTGTGGCGTCAGGCTCAGCGGGCCGGTGGTGCGATGCTGCACCACCTCAAAGGGCCCCAGGGTCTTGGCCACGTCTGGCAGCATAATACGCACCTCTGGTGGCGCTGCAATGGTCAGGGTGAGTTTTAACGTGTCCGTCAGTCCCATACTGGGCCGGTCTGCCATGAGCGTCAGGTGTACTGCCCCGAGGCTTTTATGCTGCTCGACAGGCGGTATGGGAGCAGCCTGGCTCGCTGGTGCTGGCGCGGCAGACAGAAACGCCCCATAGCCTATGCCACTCAGCAGCAGCACCAGGAACGGCAATCTACAAGACTACGAGCCGCGCGCCTCGTCTCACCGGCGTCGCTCCCGTTGCCGAAAGAACCGCATAAGAGGATGGATGTACGGTTCATCCGTGCGGACCTCAATGGCACTGATGCCGAGCGTCTGGAACAACTGGCGGCGTCGCTCCACTGCCGCGGCCCGCCGTTGTACATAGGCCTCGCGGACAGCGCTACTGGCGGTGTCCACCACGATGTGGGCTCCAGTCTCCAGGTCTTGCAACGCCAGAAAGCCGAGACGTGGCAGGCTGAGTTCACGCCTGTCTGTGATACTAATGGGAATGATGTCATGACGCCGATGGGCAATGCGCAGAGGAGTCTCGTAACCCGAGGCCAGGAAGTCTGAGACTAAAAACTCACCGTCCGGCGCCGACTGATGGTATGGAGATATTCGAGAGCCCGTCCCCACCTCCGTCCGCCGCCCTTGCGGCTGGAAGTATAACACTTCCCGAATGACGCGCAGGACATGGCGCCGGCCCTTCTGCGGTGGGAGAAATTTTTCAATGTGGTCGGTGAACAGGATGAGCCCGACCTTGTCGTGGTTCCGAATCGCGCTCCAGGCCAGCACGGCGCAGAGTTCCGTAGCGATTTCGGTCTTCAGGCGCAGCACACTGCCGAACTGCCCAGAGGCACTCAGGTCCACGAGCAACATGACCGTCAGCTCGCGTTCTTCCACATAGCGCTTGACATACGGCTGTCCCCGACGCGCCGTGACGTTCCAGTCAATGGTCCGCACCTCATCCCCAGGCATGTATTCGCGGACCTCATCAAATTCCATGCCACGCCCCTTAAGAGTACTGTGGTAGGCGCCAGCCAGCACATCGTCCACCAGACGACTGGTGCGGATATGAATGCGTCGGACCTGTTGTAAAATGTCACGTGGTAACATAGCAGTCGTTCGACGTCCTCGTGTGCCAGGAGAGGGTAGGGCACGTGTACGGCACCGGAGGTAATCAAAAATACGTTGGATCAGATCCTCAGCCGTGATCTCTTCCGCTTCTGCTTCATACGTGACGAGCACGCGATGGCGCAGCACGTCCATACCAATTGACTTCACATCTTGTGGGGTCACGTAGCCTCTGCCCCTGAGGAACGCATAGGCTTTGGCTGCCAGTGCCAGGTAGATCGTCGCCCGCGGTGAGGCACCGTATTCAATATAATCACCGATCGCCAGCTTATACGCCTGGGGCTCGCGCGTCGCAAAGACGATATCGACGATATATTGCTTCACTTTGTCGTCGAGGTAAATGGCATCCACGACACTGCGCGCGGCGAGAATGTCTGCCGTGGTCACGACCGGTTTGATATGCGGGATAGGCGATTGCGTATGCGCCATGCGCTCCAGGATCTGCAGCTCCTCCTCACGCGAGGGGTAGGTAATCTTCAGCTTCAGCATGAAGCGGTCCACCTGTGCCTCCGGCAGCGGATAGGTGCCTTCGTGTTCCAGCGGATTCTGCGTCGCCAGGACGAGAAAGGGCTGTGGTAAGGGAAAACTGGCGTCGCCTATGGTCACCTGGCCTTCTTGCATGGCTTCCAGCAAGGCGCTTTGCACCTTGGCAGGCGCCGGTTGATCTCATCCGCCAGGACAATGTGCGCGAACACCGGTCCCTTGCGGACCTGAAAGCCGCCTGTTTGGGGCTGGTAGATGAGCGTACCAATGAGGTCCTGCCGGGAGCAGATCAGGGGTAAACTGAATACGCTGATAGTCTGCCTGCAACGCCTGCGCTAGGGTCGTCACGGCGCGGGTCTTGGCCAGCCCCGGCACCCCTTCCAGGAGCACATGCCCATTGGCCAGTAGCCCCACGAGCAGGCGCTCGAGCATCGATTTTTGCCCAACGATGACGCGCTCCATGGCCTGCATGACGTCTTGTACAAATCGACTGTGCTGGGCGACTAAAGTACCAATCTCCCTCATATCCAGGGCCATGTCTGTTCTCCTTGCATGACTGCAGCACCCTCGACAAGGGGCAACACCCATGACAATATCCGAGGGTAGTGTCATTCTTGTCAAGAAGCAGAAACATATAACAGAAAACACATTGACATGTGACAAAAATCGCCTATGCTTGGCCATTCTTTGCAAGAAAGAGGTTCCATGGAACTGTGCTGTTGTACGCAGATGCACTTGGCAGGTCCCGGTAATCTCGCCTTGTGAATCATACCCAAAGGAAAATTGATCAGATCATGGTGCGCACGATGTCGATTCCCATGTTCTGGGCCTTTTGTGGTCATCTCCTCAAGGTCGACGATGACGCTTAGTGTGTAGGAGAAGAACATGGGTCAGAAACTGTATGTTGGTGGCTTGCCTTATTCAGTGACGGAAGAACAGCTCCAAGAGCTGTTTTCAGCACATGGTACGGTTGAATCTGCCCGCGTCATTGCCGACAAATATACCGGGCAGTCACGGGGTTTGGTTTTGTCGATATGAGTTCGCTCGGCTGAGGCGCAGCAAGCCATCAAGGCTTTGCATGGTTCGCAGCTTTCAGGCGGACCCTGGTCGTGAATGAAGCCCGGCCGCAGGAGCAGCGTCCCAATCGCAACGGCGGTGGTAACAGGGCGGCGGCGGTGGCGGCGAGCGGCGCAGCCGCTGGTAGTTCCCTGCCTTTCCTAGAGGACCAGGGGTGTACAGAATGTGCATCCCTGGTTCTCATGTGTTTAAACGTTGACGTCCTACCTCTGCACCTACTCTTGCCACAATGCCTCTATGCTTGCCTACGTTCTATTTGGTATTACCGTCATCCAAGACCAGGAGATGGAGTTCGCCAGGCCCATGCACACCGACGGTGAGCTTTCAGCTCAATGTCTCCTGTGCGGCTGGGGCCAGTCACAAACGACACACAGCTGGTAAGATATTGCTGCGGGTCAGTTCCCGCCGCCTGCGCCAGCAGGAGATAGTCGGCCAGGGTAGCAATGACCTGGGAGGTCCGTGCTACGGCCACGTGCACGGGTGGCAGGAGCGAGACACCCCGCATCTGGCCAGCTCGGGCCATGAGCACCAGGGTGCCTGTTTCGGCAATGACATAATCTACGCCAGATAAGCCCAGATCAGCACCTGCCAGCCATTCCCGTAACTCCTGACGCCGTGTCGTCATGGCCGCCGCACTGGTGGCTTCTCCAGCAACTGTGCCTGGAGGAAGCGCCGTGGTATGGACAGTGATACCTTGCTGGTGCAGGGCAGCATCGACCTCGAGCGCCTCCAAGAGATCCGACTGCCAGCGTACCACCAGGTGTGCGTCCTTCTGTTGCGCCAGATGCGTGATATACGCCACGGCCTCAGGTGCCGAGTGCACGTGCGCTACGACGCCACCTGCGGCATCCAACTCCTGCTGCACCTGCGCCATCAACGCCGGGCGCTGCGCTGCTAGACGCGTCTGGAGCTGGGCGGCAGCCTCGGCTACGTCGGTATCACTCCACCATAAGGGTGGACGTGACGACGAGGGAACTGCGTCCTTGTGTAAGGCACGCCGCACGCGGGCCAAAAACGCCTCCTGGCTACTCATGCGCCATGCCCTCTGCCGGAGGAGCACCGTGAGCCACGGGCCGTTCATGCTGCAGGGTCTCCTGCCAGCGCTGGCGAAACGACCGCGCTGCGACCGCTTTGAAATCCCGCGACTGGGTCCAGCCCGTAAAGGCGCCGGCAGCCTGAGAGCCAGCCCTGCTTGACGAACGGCTTCTGCGCCAGGGCCGCCAGGGGATGACTGCCTCGTAGAGGCGTGGATGGCGCATGATCCAAGACCACAGCGTGAAGAGCACCCGCTCTGCCCAGGGGGTATCGTGACGTTCAACCAACTGCTGGCGCAGATTGAGCAACAAGTGCGGGATGTTGATTTTCACTGGACACGCCTCGCGACAGGCGCCGCAGAGGGTGCTGGCATCGGGGCAGGTGCTGGGCCGTATCCAGGCCTGTGGAACATCGGGGTCAGCACAGCACCAATGGGACCCGGATAGACCCAGCCATAGGCGTGGCCACCAATATTTTGATAGATCGGGCAGACATTCAAACAGGCGCCGCAGCGCAGGCAGTACAGTGCCTCGCGATTCGCACTGCGTAGGATCGCCGATCTGCCGTTGTCCATAATCACCACGTGCAGCTCTTCCGGTCCATCAAGGTCGTGAGCTCGACGTGGTCCCGTGAGCATGGTGACATAACTGGAGATTTTTTGCCCGGTGGCGCTGTTCGTCAGCACCTTGAGCATGACAGCCAGATCAGCCAGGCGTGGAATGATCTTTTCCATGCCCATCACGGCCACGTGCACGCGTGGCATGGTCGAGGAAAGACGCCCATTGCCCTCATTGGTGACCAGCACGATGGAACCGGTCTCGGCAATAGCGAAGTTGGCCCCGGTGATGCCCATGTCAGCGCGGAGGAATTGCTCACGTAAGGCCCGGCGGGCGATTTGCGTCATCTCCGGAATGACTTCGGTGTAGGGAGTGCCTAATTGCTCATGCAACAGCGTGGCGATCTGCTGTCGCGTCTTGTGGATCGCCGGGGCAATAATGTGCGATGGTGTCTCGCTCAGCCAGCTGGATGATGTATTCGCCAAGATCCGTTTCGACCACTTCGTAGCCATGCTGCTCCAGATGCGGGTTGAGGTGAATCTCCTCAGTGGCCATCGACTTGCCCTTGACGATCACGTGCGCGCCGATGTGCTGTGCAATGCCAGTGATGATCTGGCGTGCCTCAGCCGCATCGCGCGCCCAATGCACCTGCACGCCCGACGCGCTGCGCCTGCGTGGCGAAGCGTTCGAGGTACTCATCCAGGCGCGCCATGGTGCGTCTCTTTGATGGCGCGTGCCTCTGTCCGCAGTTCCTCGGCATTGCCCAGGGCTGCCATGGCAGCCACGCGGCGCGGCACGAAGTTGGTGACCAGAAGTTGCAGGGCCTGCTGCAGAGGGGCATCCTTGAGCGCGTGCCTGGCATGTTCCTGAAAACCCTCAGTACCGAGATGCTCGGCACCGCCGCGCGGAGCTGTATGGCTTGCTATGTGTGTAGGCACGGGCACGTCCTCAGGGCTCAGATGCCTGCGTGCGTCTGTGGCACTGCCGGCGTTGAGGAGTTCAGCCAGGTGCATGATGCGGATGGTTTCGCCCTGGCGTCGTAGGCGACCGGCAATGTGCATCAGGCAGCCAGCATCGCAAGATACCAGGGTGTCAGCCCCAGCGCGCTTCAGGCTGGCGATCTTTTCTGCAGCATGGCATCGGAGATTTCCGGGTATTTCACGGCAAAGGTGCCGCCAAAGCCACAGCACTGTTCTGCCAGATCCATGGGGACGAGCTCAGTCCCCTCAACCTGACTGATCAACCGGCGTGGCTCCTCCGCTACGCCGAGTTCGCGCAGGAGATGGCACGAGGCATGATACGCCACCTTGCCATGGAACACGGCACCCAGGCGTTCGACTCCCACCACATGCACGAGGAATTCCGCGAGTTCGTAGGTGCGGGCCGCCAGGGCTTCGGCCTGTTCGCCCAGCACCGGGTCATCCGCAAACAGTTCCGGATAAAAGACCCGCCACATGGCCGCACACGAGCCAGAGGGAACAATGATGTACTCAGCATTTGCAAACAGGACGAGGTTGCGCCTGGCGACGTCTTTGGCCAGACTGGCGAAACCCCGCATTGAACGCCGGTTGTCCGCAACACGTCTGGCCAAGAGGGAAGTCAACGGCAATGCCCAGACGATGCAACAGACGCACCGTGGCTTCGCCCACCTCGGGATAAGAACACATCACCCAGGCACGTCACAAACAGGGCCACGCGTGATGGTCGCGGCCGCTCCGCCAACCTGGTCATCCTCGCTTCTCCATGTCGCGTCTGGGCAGAGCGTAGCCTGCTGGCATCCCTATCGGGCATCCGTAAGTATGTATGAAGAGATTACAGACCTTGTTGTTTGTCCTGGTCAATTTGTCGGAACAGCTCTTGGAATTGCTCGGCCAAGCGATCGATTTCCGCGCTTGTACTGCGCAAGCGCTGTCGGTTGAGGTATTGCAGAGAGACATAGCAGAGAAGGATCCCCAGGAGAATGCCTAAAATTAAGCCACTGATAAATACCTGAATAGACATGCGCTGCGCTCCCCTCTCTCTCGCGCCAACTGCCCTTGAGAGCCGCGGCAAAAATCATCCTTGACGGATCCGGTCACATTAACTACTATCCCTGGCGCTGTTCCTCGCCGACGTAGCTCAGCTGGTAGAGCAACTGATTCGTAATCAGTAGGTCGTAGGTTCGAATCCTATCGTCGGCTTCTTCCTTCCTGAGGATGTCCCACACTATAGAGCATTTTGCCAGTCGTGAGCAAAGCTTGCCTCTTATTGACACAGCAGCACGCCTTCCGCACTCACTTCGCGGCTGTGTGCATCTCGGCCAGTGAGAATCAAGCGATACCGAAAGTGGGTGATCGCACTCGTGACCCATAAATCGGCATAGGAGAGATGCTGCAAGGGCCCTAGAGCGCATGTCGAGCGCGCTCTTCTTTTGTATCCAGGAGCCGACCGTCCATGTCGTACCACTCACCCCGGTATTGCATCACGTGCACAGGCTGTGCTGCCACTTCACGCACGGCCACACTAAAATACCAGCGCTTCTCTGCCGGATGGTTACGATAGACTGGATTTGGCCAGAACGTCAGACTGAGCCCAGCCACTGCCCTGGTCTCCTTCTACGTCGGATCCTGCTTCGCTACCTTTATGCAGAGCATAGCATACTGCCATGATCTTCTGAAGCGGCAGCGAGCAATTTTTCTGCCGGCCCTCATCATGGTCATGTGCGGTGCTGGGGTTGGAGGTGACGCCGCCAAGGGTAGGCGTCGTACATAGGTGATGACATCCCACATCTCCGTGGGCGTGAGTACTGACGCCCAGGGCGGCATGGTAAACCAGCCGCGCTTGTCTTTGACCCCGTCACGCAAGGCCCGAAAAACTCCGTATCGCTCAGACGCTGCATGGTCGCGAGGTCCGTATGGTCTGCTGGCTTATGGCCGATACTCTCCATGTACGCGTTGTTGTCCCCCTTGCCCTGCCGACCGTGGCAGTGATAGCACAGGCGTTGATAAATCCGTTCGCCATTGAGAATCGGCACCGCGTAAGGCGACACTCTCTGGGTCGGTGCCGGTCGGGAGCGGTATCTGGGGCAAGCGCGGTTGGGGAGTCAGGGGTACTGCAGAGGCGGGTGCCGTCGACTGTGGTGTCGGGGTTACGAGCCATACCACCAGGGCGAACACGCACAGCAAGCCACAGAGTAGGAGAATGATGCGTGCGGAAGCAGGCGGCACGGTAACCTGTCTCCCTGTGAGTAGGGCCATGATGCTGCTGCTGACCGGCTGAGAAAAATCTGCCAAATCTGGGCGCTATGTCGTATGATTATAAAAGATGTCACTATGAACCTGCAACAGAAAGGGAGTTCTTATGTCTGGTGTCCGATGTAGTGCGCGGGGGGACCCGCGGCATCTGCCAAGAATCTCGCATAGTAGCATTGCCCCTTCACTTCCTCACCGACATACTGCCACACGGCAAGCCTACTCATGCATAGCGAGCCTCGGTACAACTGTCCAGCACAGGTGGAGACAGCTCCACGACCTCTACGATAACCGCCAGGCCATAGGAGGCGACGCGCGTGGCGACCGCGCCTCAATTTCCGTCCCGTCTGCGCACGTGACACAACACACGATGGGTCGATCCAGACGGTTGCATATCTTACACCAATACGAGGTCGAAAAGGGGACGTACGATGGCTATCGCTACCTATACGCTTGCCGAGTATATTCAGGATCTTCGCACCGATGACCAGCGAGACCCAGGACCCCAACGAAATCATTGCGCGGGTTGGTCCGCTGGCAGAGCGCGCTGCCCTATCCCGAGACTGGCTCAAGCCACACCATTACGAATGTGACCCCGAACAGGGCTTCGGCGTGCATCTGCTCCATGAGGAACCGGATCATACTCTGGCAGTCTTTGCCATTGCCTGGCTCCCCGGACGCGGGGCACCGCCCGCATAACCATGGCACCTGGGCGGTCGTCTCTGGGGTCGATGGGCTGGAAACGAATGTCTTCTGGAAACGCGTTGATGATGGCACGCGCCCTGGCTACGCGGAGATCCGACGCAACGGCGTGAAACTTTTGGGGCTGGGGAAGTGGTGGCGTTTCTGCCCCGCGAAATCCACAGTGTCGTGAATGAGACGCAGGTGGTCACCGTCTCGCTCCATACGTATGGCAAGCATCTCAACTACACTGGACGCTCACAGTTTGATCCAGACGCAAGAGTCGAGAAGCCCTTTCTCGTGAAAGAGCAGTAGGCCTAAGAGCTGCTTGCTCCATCACCCTTGCCCCTCGTGTGCCGCTACGGTTCGGCACTCGCTGTGCAGGAGAGCCGTTGTACTCCATACTAGAGGGAGAAGGTTGGGATGGGGGAGAAGCCCGGTGTGGAGCTGCACCGACTGCACCCTACCTTCGCGCCCCGTCTCAGGGGGAGAAAGGCTGGCAGGGCGGGCACCAAAAGCTCGCGTGACCCTATGACGTTTCAGACACCCCGCGGCGTGCCCTTGACAGTCCGCACCATCTGGCAAATCGATAACGGAAGGAGAGCGCCCAGTCAGCGGCTTTTGAGGGCGCGGTAGGTCACGCGGCCGCGCCGCTCAAGCATGGCAATGGCTTGATCTAAGCCACAAGCTCCATCAAAGGTCATGGCTGACCCTCCGCCGCGCTAAGGCACAGCCAGGCATGGCTTCGCTCGCGAACAGCTCGAGCGAACGACAGGCTTCCTGGTGGCTGAGATCGCCCCAGTGGAACGAGCCGACGGAGCGTAGTTCGCACCGGTCTCCGCCGCGATAATGCTGCAAGTACTCCCGTATCGTCGCTGGCGAGCCAACGACCAATGCCCCGCTCGCAAACGCGGTGTCCACGTCGATTTTGGCCGAGCCGCGGAATCTCCTCCGGATCCACTCGGTCCTCCCGGCAAAGGTTTTAAGAAGTGGGTGCGATATGACGCGTAGGCAGAGGCGCGCCCGCTCGCGGGCTGGCGTCGTCGCTCTCGGCCACATAGACACGCTTGATGGCACCATACAGCGGCTCGTCGCGGCTCAGCGAAGCTTTTTGACTGCGACTGCTTGAAGGCGGCGACGTATTGTTCCATCAACTCACGGACACCGGCCAGTGGCACCCGCTCCCCACCGACGAAATTCATGCCCCGCTCGCTCGCGTGGAGGGCGCTTCCGGCATACCAGAAAGGCGGCAGCGGCTGCTGACACGGCCGCAGCTCCATCCACAGATCCTTGAAGTTGTAGAACTGCCCGCTGTGCGAGAGGAATTCACATTGCAAGCCCTTGAGAACTAACTCCAGCGTCTCCTCGAAGCGCGCATCGTTCTCACTGGCGTCGCCGCCCCATGCGCCACTCCTGGGCTCGACTCCGTGCCGCGGCCCACCCCCACTTCGAAGCGGCCATTGCTGAGCTGGTCAATGAGACAGATCTCTTCAATGAGCCGGATGGGGTTATGCAGCGGCAGCACATAGACGAGTGTTGACAGGCGCAGTCGCTGCGTCCTCTGGGCCACGGCAGCGAGATAGACGGCCTGGTTGGGCGCCAGGCACAGGGGCGAATGATGGTGCTCGGCCACATGGTAGCAGTAGAAGCCGGCGGCATCCGCAGTGGCGGCAAACTGCAGCCGTTCCTCATACTGTTGGGCCTGTCCGACATCGTTTCTGCGCTCGACATGATCGAAGATACCGAAGCATCACCTTGCTCCCTAGTACAGCCTGGCGGAAATATGTATCCCGTCTAGCTGGGAGATCGTAAAAACAATGTTTCCCCGCGCCAAACTGGCGCGTATTTGCGTACGCAGTACTAGTGCCTAGGTGGCGCTCGTGTTGATCAGGTCACTTGCTGCTTGCGCCGGATATTCAGCGCGCAGGCGTTCGTTCAGCGGAAACGCCTCGCTCAGGCTCGCACCGGCAGCGACCTCTGGTGCGCGAGAAGGTGTCGCGCAGTTCCTGCTCCAGGGTCGGCCTCCGCCGCTTGCGCCGCGACTGCCTGGGGGATGGCGACCACGCCCTCTGGATCGCCCACCAGGATGTCGCCGGGCGCGATCAACACCCCGGCGCATTGCACCGGGATGTTCAGGTCCGAGACGATATGGGCCTGGCCGAAGCTCGCCGTATGCACGCCGCGCGCGAACAGCGGCAGCCCCACTCCTGCATGGCTGCCAGGTCGCGGACCGCGCCACCGGTGACGACGGCGACACCGCCACGGGCCACCAGACGCGTCGCGAGCACGTCGCCTAAGACGCCAGCGGACAGCTCCGCCGCGCGCGTCAATCACCAGCACCTGCCCCGGATTGATCGTCTCAAAGGCGCGGCGATGCAGGGACGTCGCCGGGCTGGGTCTCGCCCGCATGACGTCTCGCGCGCTGGCAGGCGGCGCATCGTGAAGGCTCGCCCCACAAAGCGCTGCACCTGCGTCCGCGGTGACACCCCGGTCAGGTAGGTATGCTGGAAACCCAGGCGGTTCAGGATCTGGAACAGCGTGGCCACACTGACCTTTGCAGTTGCGTGAGGACCTCATCCGGGCAGGGGACAGCAGCAAGGCCCAGGTCGGCGGTGGCAGGAGTCTACGCTTGTCATACTGATTCTCCTTACCAATGCATGGCGCTACGCTGGAGAGGCGACGGACACTCGCTTCAGGAAATCGATGAAGATGGACGCCAGTTCCCCTTGCTTCTCGTCCCAACCTGCCGTTGCGACGTCATCCTCCGAGTCCTGTGGCATGAGGATATGCAACTCGCTGTTCGGCAACAGCCGACTCGCATTCTCACCCACGCGCCGGGGATGCGTCCGATCATTGCCGGGAATCACGCAGGTCGGCACGGTGATCGAGCCGAGGGCTTCGGCGCTTGCCCCAATGACGGGCAGGTCAGCGTCCCGCAGAAAGTACTCGCGCCAATGGGCCATAACGTTGATAAAGCGCTGCGCATCCAGGCCCAGGAGGCGGTCACGATTGGCAGGATTGCTGGCAATCCGCTCCCGGAAAAACTCCGTGTCGCAGACCGCCGACATACCGCCCCGCTGCGCTGCCTCAATGAACTGGCCATAGTAGTTGTGCGCCAGGCGCTGCGCCGCGAAGGGTCCGCCTGTCACCCGCCATAAGAGCAGCGCCCGGACGGCCTCCGGATGACGCAAGGCGAACAGCAGCGACAGCCGACAGCCTGCAGGAACTGCCACCGACGTAGACCGGCAAGGCCTGGAGCTGGGCGAGCAGGGCGTAGAGATCATCGGCCCAGATCTCATACTCGGATGCGTCGCCCTCGATGACGACATCAGAGGCACCGCAGTTGCGGCGATCATGCAGCAGTACACGATAGCCGGCTGCCGCCACCTGCGGTGGCGAGCGGCATGACACCGCTTAGATCGCGGCGGCCACCGGGGAAAGCGCCACCCAGGGGCCATGCTCGCCAAGAACCTGGTAATTGATGTGCACGCCTCGTATAGCTGGCTATGGGCATCGATCTTCCTCCCGTTTGAGGAGTGGCATATGGGGATTGCTCTCGGATACGGCGATGATGCTCCTCTTCCGGGCACCTGTCAATGACTGTACCTTCAGGTGCAATCAGGTGATCTTCCCAGCGCGGGCGCAGTTATGCTACGATAGGGACTGCGCGCTGGTCCGTGGCAGCCCGCAACACAGAAAGGGGCGTGATGACCTTTGAAGAAGTGCTGGATCAGGCCATCGCCATGCTCCAGCGCCGCGGCCGCCTGACCTATCGCACCCTGCAGCTTCAGTTCCAGCTTGACGAGGCACACCTGGAGGCCCTCAAGGACGAGCTCATTTACGGCCAACGCCTGGCGGTGGATGAGGACGGCCGTGTCCTCGTATGGACCGGTGACCACGGGCACCGCGTCTCCAGCCGCCGCAGCGCCAGCGCAGACACCGGCGCAGCCGCCGCTCGCCTACACGCCCCCTATCTCGCCGAGAAGATTCTGACGTCCCGCAGTGCCCTCGAAGGCGAGCGCAAGCAGGTCACGGTGCTGTTTGCCGATCTCAAGGGCTCCATGGAACTCCTCGCCGACCGCGATCCCGAGGAGGCCCGGCAGCTCCTCGATCCCGTGCTGGAACGCATGATGGCCGCCGTGCATCGCTATGAAGGCACCGTCAACCAGGTCATGGGCGATGGCATCATGGCGCTGTTTGGCGCGCCGCTGGCGCATGAGGACCATGCGGTGCGGGCCTGCTATGCGGCCCTGGCCATGCAGGCCGCGGTGAAACAGTACGCCGCCGAGGTGCAGCGCAGCCATGGCGTGCCCGTGCAGATCCGCGTCGGGCTGAATGCGGGAGAAGTCGTGGTCCGCGCCATCGGCAGCGATCTCCATATGGATTACACGGCGGTGGGCCAGACGACCCACCTCGCCGCCCGCATGGAGCAGATGGCCATGCCGGGCTCGATTCTGCTGACCCAGGCGGTGCTGAGTCTGGCCGGAGGGTACGTGCAGGTCACGCCGCTGGGACCCGTGCCTGTCAAGGGCTTGGCAGCGCCTGTCGACGTCTTTGAGCTGGTCGGTGCGAGTGGCATCCGGCGGCGCTTGCAGGCGACGGCGGCCCGGGGGCTCACCCGCTTTGTCGGCCGCGACACGGAGTTCGCGGCCCTGGTGCAGGCCCTGGAGCGGGCTGGAGGCCGGACACGGGCAGGTGGTCGCGGTGGTCGGCGAGGCCGGGGTAGGCAAGTCCCGCCTCGTCTATGAGTGTGTCCACTCGCACCACACGCAGGGCTGGCGGGTGCTGGAGAGCGCGTCCGTGTCCTACGGCAAGGCGACACCCTACTTCCCCGTGCTCGACCTGCTCCGGCGCTATGCCCATCTCGACGAGCAGCGACGACCCTCGCACCATCCGGGCCAAAGTGACCGGGCAGCTCCTGACCCTGGACGAGGCCCTCCAGGACGCCATCCCGCCGCTGCTGGCGCTGCTCGACGCGCTGCCGGACGACAGTCCCTTCCTGACCCTCGACCCGCCGCAACGCCGCCAGCGCACACTCACGGCGCTCAAACGCGTGCTCCTGCGTGAGAGCCAGGTGCAACCCGTGCTCGTGGTCTTTGAAGACCTGCATTGGATCGATACCGAGACGCAGGCCCTGCTGGACAGCCTGGTGGAGAGCTCGCCGACGGCGCGGCTGCTCCTCCTGGTCAATTATCGCCCGGAGTACCAGCACGGCTGGGGAGCAAGACGTACTATGCGCAGCTCCGCCTGGACCCCTTGCCGCCCGCCAGCGCGGACGCCTTCCTGCAGGCCCTGCTCGGTGACGACCCCGGCCTGGAGGCGCTCAAGCCGCTGCTGATCGCCCGAACCGCGGGCAATCCCTTCTTCCTGGAAGAGACGTGCGCACGCTGGTGGAGAGCGGCGTGCTGGTCGGCGAGCGCGGGGCGTATCGGCTGGCCCAGGCGCTGGCGACGCATTCAGGTGCCGGCCACGGTGCAGGCGGTGCTGGCGGCGCATTGACCGCCTGCCACCGGAGGAGAAGCGCCTGTTGCAGACCGCTGCGGTGATCGGCTATGAGGTGCCCTTGCCGTTGCTGCATGCCATTGCGGAGCGTGCCCGAGGCGAGGCTGCTGCATCGCGGCCTGGCGCACCTGCAAGCCGCCGAGTTCCTCTACGAAACCCGGCTGTTCCCCGAGCGTGAGTCTATACCTTCAAGCACGCCCTGACCCACGAGGTGGCCTACGGCAGTCTGCTCGCAGGAGCGGCGGCGGGTGCTGCACGCGCGGCATTGTCGAGGCGCTGGAGGTCCTCGCTGCTGAGCGGCTGGCCGAGCACGTCGACCGCCTGGCCCACCACGCCGTGCGGGGTGAGGTGTGGACAAGGCCCTCACCTACAGCCGGCAGGCCGGGGCCAAGGCCATGGCGCGCTCGGCGCACCGCGAAGCCGTGGAGTGTTTTGAGCAGGCGCTGGCGGCTCTGGCGCAGCTCCCCGAGCGTCGCGACACGCTGGAACAGGCCATCGATCTGCGCTTCGACCTGCGCAATGCCTTGCAGTCGCTTCGATGAACATGCGCGGATCTTCGACTACTTGCACGCTGCCGAGGCCCTCGCCGAGCGGCTGGACGATCCCCAGCGGCTCGGACGGACTGCGCTGGCTATCTGTGCTTCTATTTCTCGGCCATAGGCGAGCATGACCGTGCCATAGCGGCTGGCCAGCGTGCCCTCGCGTTGGCCACCACCAGTGGCGCGTTCGACGTCCAGGTCATCGCCCAGGCCAACCTGGGCTTAGCGTACTATGCCGCTGGGGACTTTCGGCAGGGGCTAGACGTGCGCGCGGCGGGTGATAGCGTTGACTCCCCGGCGAGTTGTGCTCGGCGCGCTTTGGCCTCCCTGTCCTGCCCGCCGCGGTATTCCGTGGCTGTGTGGCCTGGGGTCTGGCCGAACTGGGGGACTTCGCCGAGGGAGCCAGCATGGGGAAGACGCGGTGCGGCTGGCCGAGGCGGTTGCGCAGCCTCAGCCAGTATGGCCCTTGCACTGTGGTTTGTTGGTTTGGTCTACCGCCGCCAAGGAGACGTCCACACCGCGATCCCCGTGCTCGAACAGGCTCTAGCGCTTTCCCAGACCGCCAACATCCTCGTCTTCCCATCATCGCCTCCCTCTTGGGTGCGACGTATGCCCTGGCCGGGCGTGCTGCCGAGGCCCTGCCGCTCCTGACCAGATGCTGGAGCGCGTTGCCACCGGGAACCCCATGTTCTTCCACTGCGCTCGTGCTCACCGAGCTGAGTGAGGCCCTGCTCCTCGTCGGCCGTGTGGACGAGGCGAGCACGCTGGCCGAACGCCTCTCGAACTCTCCCGCACCCACACCGGACGCGGCTACCAGGCGCATGCGTACCGTCTCCTCGGCGACGTTGCCATGCGTCGTGAGCCCCCAGACGTCGACCAGGCCACCGCCCATTACCGCCAGGCTCTCGCCCTGGCCGAGGAGCTTGGTATGCGCCCGCTGCAGCGCCCACTGCCACCGCGGCCTCGGCATGCTGTATGCCACGACCGGCCAGCGAGGCGCAGGCCCGCACCGGAGTTAGCCACGGCCATCGCGCTGTACCGCGCCATGGACATGACTTTCTGGCCGCCCCAGACCGAGGTGGCGCTGGCCCGAGGCGGAATAGGGATTGGACGAGAGAGAAGACGCGCTACGAGAAGGGGGCGATGGGCCGTGCTGATACTGGGGGGCGAGGTATAAGTGAGCACAGGCGCGCACATGGCGGCAGTAAGATGGACGCCACGCGCTGGCCAGGCTTGAAACATGCGCGTGCAATTGCATACGTAGCAATACGTAACTGAACGAAGGCA
>ERZ1370068.10471-contig-9168_pt1 | contig 32761 bp, 50 predicted proteins | sample MGYA00561227_ERZ1370068 | MGnify/ENA primary metagenome ERZ1370068 (study PRJEB38410, sample SAMEA6850437) | metagenome | study: Metagenomic assessment of the ecological functions of the soil: analysis of the soil microbiota associated with the...
GCTTACGTATTGCTTGTATTTGTAAAAGTCGAGTGAGGGTAGCCTGATCGAAAATTCTACATAGTCGCGATCAAAATATCGTCCTGATCATGTGGAGAAGGCGGCTAGACCATGCATCCGCATCGCGAACGAGGCGAGAACGATGACGCCGAGCGCAAGCCAAAACGGTTTCGGCTGGCCCATCCAACGCCATCTCGCCCGGGCGGAGAACAGAGATGGAGCTGGCCTCTCGCCCTCGCCCAGCACGTTGGCAGTCGCGAGAGAACAAGGCAGCGGGAGGAGCCCGAGGAAAAACTCAACTCTCACCGGCGCATCCGGCCGCAAAGCGATATCGTAGCGCAGCAACAGTAGCGTCAGCGGTAGCGACGAGCGCGCGCAAATGCAAGGCGGCGTCCATGCCCAGAGCTCGCGCCATCTCCCAGTTGTGCCGCTTTGGCCAGCCGCCGTCCGGACCAGATCCAGCCTAGAACACCGCTCGCGGCAAGTTATCAGCATGAGAGCAATGCCGGCGGATCAGTCTGGTGCGTGTTGCCCTCAACGCTCGGTAACCCTGCGGGTGAGGCCATTTTCGGCGGAAGCGCCCTCAGTGGTCGCCTGGCGCAATTGTAGAGCACCAACCGTCGTCGCGAGGCGCGAACTCGGCAGCACCCAGGCCGGCGATCTGAGACGATCGAACTCTGCTACCCGCAGATTGCCGCCGGACGCGGAAAGATACCTCCGCGATCAGAGCTGGCAGAGCATCCAGCCCCTGCACCTTTGGATAGACAAGTAGGTCGTTTCCCCGACGCTTTCATCCATCGCTTGAGATGGCAGGAAGTGAATCGTTTCGGAGACGAATCGGTAAAGCCTCCTTGAGAAAGTGCCCGCGTTAAAAATTACCGAGGAATGCTGTTAGCTGCGATTTGAAGCCACGGATCAGTATTTCCGTTTGGCGCGTCGAAAATGCCTCGGAACGTCGTATCGCGGGCAGCCCCGGGCAAGCCTCGTTCCGTCATCCACTTTCCCTTCACCGGCTTGTTGGACAAAGCAACTCGGCGGCAAAGTCACAGGCTGCAGTGAGCCCGGTCCGCTCCGATGGCAAGCTAACTTCGGCGCGAGGCCAGCGCGCATCGTCCATTTCCGGATCGGTCCGCGGGATCAGGCGGGAATCGTTCCAGGCGTCAAAGGGACTCTCCAACTCTTTATCAGAGGAGAACTCCAGTCAGCTCCCCAGTGATTGGCTCGATTGACGTGCCTCCCCGATGCATCAAGCTTGGCTCTGCCTGAAAATTGCCCCGGGTGACATTCACGGGCAATACAGTGTTTGTCCCCGGGAGAAGATTGTGGGTGATATCGCAAATCACCGATCTTGCTCCCGCCTGCGGAGGTTAAGCCAAGAACCGCCGCTTAGCCTGGCTCGGTTTGAGCGGCTTGACGCGGCAGCCGCTCGCCGTTGACATCGAGAGCTTCTTTGAACCCATCAACCCCGGCGATTTGTAACCTGGCGCATTTCGGCGGTTTCGCCTGCAGATAAAGGTTCCCGCCTGACGAGCAAAACATTGTTACTCGGCTCCGACGCCCGAATCCATGCGGTGCAGCGCCAAAATCGAGGTAATGGTCGGCGGAGGCGGCATGCCACGAGCCGCGAGCCAGCCGGCAATAACCAACTAACGCAACGCGTAATGAAGACAACAGCAGGGCGGCCTCAGCCCGTGGACTTGTGACTGGCACCATTACTGGAGAACTCGGAAAGGCGGTGTCCCCCATCTATAGTAGCTCACCAGCAGAGTGGTCTTGGGGAAAGCGCTCGGTACCCGTGCTCGCGGTCGCGCGGTTTTGCGGAGGCCATTGTAAAATACTTCCGGGCCTCATCTCGATGGCCCAAGCCGCACCAACAATCGCCGAGATCGCTCCTCTATGCCGGAATGAGTAGACACGGCTGCGTGGCTCATCTTGCGAAACACAGGCTCAAAATACTCCCATCGCCTGGCGAGTAGTCGGCCATACGGTGGAAGGTCAGTGCTGCTCTAAATCTCGAAAATCCAAGCTAGCCCGTGTCCGGAGCAGCTCGTCGCCAGACGAGCCAGCACCGGCACGCTCTGGCCTATCTCCTGTTGTTATAGCAGGGGAGGCAAAGTAGCGAGTTGCGAGGCGCGGGCCTTCTCGATGAGCGCCACGCGACGCAGTTGTGCGGATCGCCTCCGTCTCGCGGCTTGACCATAATAAAAGAGGGCTCCTTCGGTCAAACCACGCGACTGGTGGTGCCACGGCGCGGGGCAAAGAGGATTTCCGGGCGATCCGGCGAGCTGCATTTTCTGATACAGGTGCCAAGCTGGACGAAACAGGCTGGTTGGTGCGCAGCCATTCATCAATCGCCATCGCACGACGCACATCCTTCCGCAGCATCCGCGAATGCTCCGCGTGTTTCCTTTCAGCTTGGGCGGAGGCCAGAAGGCGCTCCGCAGCTATCGGGCGCCAAAGTTGCAAACGCTCCCCCAACACCGCCGATAAGGATGCCAAGGTTTGGCGAACGCAGGTGGCACCGAGTTTCGTCCGCGTCCAATCGTTCATTATTTGGGTACAAGACCAGCAGCGCAGATCCAGGATGGCACCCTCGGCGCAGAAGACAGATCCACCCGGAACCGAGAGCTGATGCGGCGCCAGCCGAAAAGCGCCCGGCTACCGGGCCTTCGACAGGCCCGGAAGAGCCCGGCGTGCCGGCGACCGGATTCGGCGGCGTCTGGAATGCTGGCAAGCGACTCTGCGTGATAGCAGCGCCGCAAATCTTCCCACCTTCCAGAGCTACTTTCAGCCGCCGTTTGGTCCCCACGACGTAACCTGGAGGAAAAGGTCATGCCAACCCAGTAACAGACAGCGTCCCCGGCACAGAACACCGCCAGGCTCCCCTTATCCACCAGGCGGCAAAGCCCAAATGTCCGGCCACTGCGACCGCCGCGGTCCCGCAGGAGAAGAAACAAAATGCCGCGGCCAGAGGCAGGCGCGGAGTGCGCGAAGGGGAAATTCAGGCCGTTGGGGCGCCGGCGGCGTCGTCACCGGGTCAAACCCCAGGTGGAGCAGAAGATCACGAGCGCGACCACCCGCAAACCGTCACTGAACGGCCAGTAGCTCTATCCTCAACGCTTGCCCCTCCAGCTGACGCGGCGATCTACTGGGAGCTAAGCGCATAACAAAAACCGAGAGACCCTCTTCCCGCATAAGGCGCAACTCATCCTTCGAAAAAGTCCGCAGCAAAAACAGAGCGGCGAGATATGCGACGCCAGCCGCCGCAGCGACTGGCAATGCCTGGGAAGAGCGGAAGCTGCCGAGCCGGGAAAGGATCGCCGCCATGAAAAGGCCAGCCAAAATCGGTTTCACTAAGAAATCGGTCATCCGAAGCGGATGGCCTTTCGCTTGAGAAAGCAGGCCAGGATCGCAAAGGCTGCGCAATCTCACTAAACCACCGCAACCACGCAACCGCCGATGTAACCCAGACTCGGGACGACGGCCAAGTCTCCACCGACACGCATGAGAACGCGCGATGCCCAATCGCCAGGCAGAAAAACGGAGTTAGCCGTCAGTGCTGCATAAATGAACGGCGAGAGTGCTGAGACGAACATCGGCACAAACGCCACTCCAAACCACTGCATCGCGGGTTCCGCACCGATGAATTTTTGCCGAGTAGGCGTGAGGATCAACATCCGTGGCCAAATGATGAAGAAGACCGCTCCCGGCACGCTCAGGCAGCAAAACCATTTCATCGCTCGATTATAGAACTCTGTAAACTTCTCCGCTGTGCCTTCAGCTTGAGCGAATCATTGCGGGGTAAAGCGGTAGGGCAAATGCCATGGAAACCGTCCGCAATCCAAGCAAGATTCGGTATGGTCCGCTAAACAGGCCTAACGCATTTGCATCGACCAGCCACATCAGGATCAGGACGTCTCGCCTGCCAGGCGAATCATGGCGAAGCACCAGCCCGCTGCCAAGCTGGTACTGCCTCCGCGAGCATAGATTTCCAAAGGGCGAGATCTATCGTTGGCGAAGCCTGGACAAACCGCCAGCTCACAATCTGCCAGTTGAAGAACCAGAAGATCAAAGATGCGGCCAGCTGCGAAAGGACCACTCCCCATAGTCCCCAACCGCACACAAGACTCAATGCAACGAAGCCGGCGAAAAGTCCCTTTGTGAAGAGTGAAAGCCGATGGCATTGAACTCCATGGCTTCGATCGCCCGCAGAACGGCGGAATAGCTGATCGCCTGTAGGAGTGTCAGACTGGCGAGACCCATGACGAAGGATTGCGCCTTGTTCCTGGCGGGAGATTCAGTAGTAGCACGGTCCCGAGAAGAAGGAGGGTCGATAAAGAAAAGAGAGCCCACATCAGGCCCCTTTGGCGCTTCCGAGTAAGTGTCCCGGACGTTATCGGGATGCCGGGCCACTCTCTGCGCGTAAGGATGTTCGTAAGGCCGAAATCAGCCAGAAACTGGAAAACAATGGCGAACGACAGCAGGTAGTTGGAAGGTACCGAAATCGTCGAGCGACAGACCGCGCGCGGCCAGCAGAACGGCTAACATCTGCAGCACCGCGCCCAGTCCGCCTGCCACCAACATCCAGGCTATATTCTTCCCAACCCGTTGAGATGGCTTCATCGAGACGTTTTCCACCCGAACTCGGTCATTATCCACCAAATCAACGGTTCCCGCGGTTGCGACGAGGCTCCCTTCCTTCAACCCGCTGACGATTTCCATCATTCCACCGGCTTTCAAGCCGACGCGCACCGGCGTGAGAACTGCACGGCGGTGAGAGTCAATCACGAAGACACTGGCATTCTCACCGAATGGATTTATGACGGCCACGGTGGGAACGGCCAGTGCGGTTTTTTCTATCCTGACACGCATGAAACCAGTGAAGCCCCGGCTTTAACTTCAAATCGGGATTGTGAACGGTCACGTAAGCCGTAAAGGCACGAGTCTTTGGTCGATGCGGGGATCGACATGCTCGATCGTGCCCTTGAAATGTGGTGGTGGGGTATGCTGAAAGAATACTTCGGCGGGCTGTCCGTCCGTGGATGCGGCTGACCGATTCGTCCTGCACCTGGGCCAGCAGGTAGACTTTCTCCAGATCGCCTAATTGCAAAAGTAGCTGATTGACCTCGACGCGCTCGTCGGAATTGACGAAGCGAGCGAGCACGATGCCATTGACAGGCGAGGTGAGTCGCGCGGCTTCGAGATCGAGTTGTGCCTTAATCAGTTTTACATTCGCCTCCTGCGAGCGCAGCTTGTTTGGCAGCCAGCGTCACGCGTGCATTGTTGACTTCCAATTGCGGTAGCCATTTTTTTGCTTTCAAAACTTCCATTGACTTTTCCTCGGCGGCAGCTTTTCCTCCGCAACGCGCGCCGATTCCGACTTCGTGCCCGGGCGGACTCCAGCGCGGCCTCCAACGGTGCCCGTTCATCCTCGACGAGCACTGCGCCGGATTGGATTGTATCTCCGACATTTACCAAAACCTTATGTATCTTGGCAGCGATACGGGAGGTGAGCGTGACGGTCTTGTACTGCAGCACCTGCCCGGCCGCTCCGACAGTTGTTTCAAGCTTGCTGACTTTTGCGCGCGACGCGCTAACCGGGATTGGCAGTGATGCCTTTCGTGCCTCAGCAGCGGTGTAGCGTCTCTGGTAATTTCTGGCTTTCCATACCAGCCACGAGCGCAACGAGGAGAAGTGCGATCAACAACAGCCTACGAAACGAGCGTGAGCGGGTTCTAGCCATGGCGGATTATGACAACAAGCAAGCAGGCAAGTCCACCAAATTTTACGGAAGCGTCTTTCAGCGCTTTTCGAGCGTCGCATTGAAGAAGACTTCCGCGTCTTTGACGGCGTCCATCAGTATCCCTGGTGCCCTACCTGGGGCAGGATCTTCAACGTGGCGTTCACACCGGCTTTTTGCAGCGCCTCGTAAAGGCGCTGGCTTTGCTCCACTGGTATCACTCTATCACCCTCGCCATGCACGATCAGAAAAGGCGGATCATCTTTTGAGACATAATGGATGGGGCTGGCAGCTATCGCCTTCGCTTTATCTTTTTCGAGCGGCCCGCCGAGCAACCCTTCAATGGCAGACGATGCGTTTGGGACCGAGATTCGTGCATGGCCGGCAGATCTGCCGGGCCAGCCACATCGCACACCGCTTGAACCCGGCTCGAATACTGCATATTATCCCCACTCCCCTCCAGCTCCGGCACCCCGCCGGACGTGCCGAGCAGCGCCGCCAAATGTCCACCCGCGGATATTCCCCAAACGCCGATCCGGTCGGCATCGAGATTGTAGCTTCGCCGGCGTTAGCGCGAAGCCAGCGCACGGCAGCCTTACAATCTTCGATCTGCGCCGGAAAAGGTGCAGTGCTGCGTAAGGCGGTAATCGATGCTGGCCACGGCGTATCCATCCTGCACCAGAGCAACAGCTGGACATTGCTCTTTTCTGCCCCTGCGCCAGCGCTCCGCCATGGATCCAAACGATCACTGGCAGCGGACCCGAGACCTTCTCCGGACGATAGAGGTCGAGCGTGAGTGCTGCGCCGTTGACGGTTTGTATACCAAATCTCGGCTGAATCGCGGCATCGGCAACCTCCATCATTGGCTGACGCCAGCGCCGTGCCGGGTTGCGCCGTCGACTCCACACAGGGCCGCGACGGCGAGTGCGTAGATTAGCCATCGATGCTCGCTGTCGCATAAGCCGTCTAACATGTCCGGTGTCATAGTGCCAGATGCAATCTTGCTCAACAAAATCGGCCCGCCCCGCCCTCAATTGTTCAAAGGTCTTAAAACGTTCCCGACATCTGGAATTGGGTATGCGTGAAGCTTTCACCCGTCTCCGACAGCGGCGTTTCTCTTTCGCATAGGGTTTGTTCAAACAGCTTCTTCCTCGAATTGGTCCAGCTCAACATCAAAGGCAATAATGCTCCATCATGAGGTCGATTGAACCTTCGGTTCGACCATACGGACGACCTCGCGCGTTCAAAACGCTTTTGATTCTACCGACCATCTCGCCTTCGGCGGCTGAGGAGCAACTCGGCGATGTCGAGCACCTTCACGTTTTCCCCTCCTTGCGTGCCCGCCATGCCGTCGGTCATCATGTTCAAACAAAACGGGCAGGCCGTGGCGAGCGTGCGCGCGCCGGTCGCGAGCGCTTCCTGCGCACGCAAGACGGAAACGCGCTGTGACGGTGCCTCCTCGAACCACATCCGACCGCCGCCCGCACCGCAGCAGAAGGTTTTTTTCCCGCAGCGAGGCATTTCGCGATACTGCGCGTCGTTAGGCAGCGCCGATGACCGCTCGTGTCGCATCCACTTCCCCGTTGACGCGAGCCAGGTAACACGGGTCGTGCAAGGTGATCGGCTCGCCGTTGCTTCGCGCCGTTGCTCAACCGTCCCGCCCCGACCAATTCTGCGAGCAGCGCCGAGTGATGTTGCACTTCGTACTGCCCACCGAACTGCGGGTATTCATTCTTGAGCGTGTTGTAACAATGTGGGCACGGTGTGACGATCTTCTTCACCTTGCGGCGGGTAAGCGTCTCGACATTGGTCTGTGCGCGCTCTTGGAAAAGGAACTCATCGCCGATTCGGCGCGCAGGATCGCCGGTGCAAGTCTCCTCCTTGCCGAGCACGGCGAAGTTCACTCCTGCGTCCTTGAGCAACTGCACCGTCGCACGCGCGACCTTCTGCGCGCGCGGATCGAAATGACGCGGCGCAGCCGACCCAGAGCAGATATTCAAAGCTCGGATTCGATTCGGCCGTCGGCACGTCGAGGCCCTCCGCCCAAGCCAGGCGTTCGGAGTTGGACCGCCCGTAGGGATTCGACTGGCTGCCGATCTGTTGCAACGCTTTCGCCGGTGGCCCGGAAAGTTTTCCTTCTCCGATCAGATCGCGCCGCATGTCGCTGATCAAATCGACATGCCCGATCAAGACCGGGCACTCCTGAACGCACGCCTGGCACATCGTGCAGGCCCAAAGCGTTTCATCACGGATCGTTCGGTGCACGTCGCTCGCCGCCTGACGACATCAAATTTCGCAAATCGATCACGACGGCTTTCGGCGAAAGCGGTTTGCCGGTCGCGGTCGCCGGACACGCGTCTTCGCAGCGACCGCACTCCATGCAGGAATCAAGGCTGAGCAGTTGTTGACGGTTGAAATCCGCAAGGTCGTGGACGCCGGTGCGACCCGTCTGCTCGACCTCTTCCATCTTCAACGGCACGAGCGTGCCCATGGGCCGCTCGGGACGGAGCGGCAATGTTGAGCGGGCCAGTGATCACGTGGAGGAACCGATTCACCGGAATCGTGGCGAAGAACGCCGCCACCAGAATCGCGTGCAGCCACCAAGCCGCCAGGTGCATCGTTTGTGCGCTGCCCACGTCGATTCCGCGCAACAATGTGACATCGATCAACCAGCCGACGATCGACCAGTGCGCCACATCCGGCTGCACCTGGGTGTAATGCATCCGCAGTGCTTCCACCGCGAAACCGGTGATGCCTAACGAAAGAAGCAATCCCAAGAGCCACCAGTCGCTTCGGATTATGACCAAGGCTCGGCTTACGTCGGAAACGCGCGGCGATACATTGCCAGCAGACAGCCGATGATGAATGCCACGCCGAAGACGTCCATCGTCAGTTCATAGATCAGGTAGTACCAGCCGTGGTGAAAGTAGTATGGCCCATCGTAGGCGATTCGCCAACAGCGTGGTGCCGATCGTCAGCACGACGAACCCACTGAATAGCAGCAGGTGGAGCAAAGCGCCGAGCGATTTCTGATGAACGCGTTTTTGCGCCAGCGCATATTCGACAAGCCGCCGACTCCACACACGCCAGTCACGCTCAAATCCGCCCCGCTGACCTTTACGCCAGAGCCAGACCCGGGTCACGACTTGCCACACGAGCACGGCGATACTCGCCGCGATCATGATGAAGAACACCACTCGCATCCATGGCGCGATGTTGCCGAACACTTCGCGCGTGGCGTTATTCATACATCGGTCATCGCATTCCTGGCTTAGGCTCGGCGAATCGATCTCGATGAGTTGTGGGACGATCTGATACAGGTCGCCCACCAAGGCGTAAGTCGCCATCTGAAAGATCGGCGCGTCGGGGTCTTTGTTGATCGCGACGATGATCCGCGAATCCTTGATGCCGGCCAAGTGCTGAATCGCGCCGGAGATCCCAAGCGCGATGTATAACTCGGGCGCGACGACCTTGCCGGTTTGTCCGATTTGATAATCGTTAGGCGCCATCCCTGCATCGACTGCGGCGCGGGTGGCGCCGATTGCGCCGCCTAAGGCGTCCGCCAATCCGCCGACCAGACGCTCGAATGTTTCCGTTGTCCTTCAGCGGCCTGACCGCCAGATACCACCACGCGGGCTTCGGTTAGGTCAGGCCGGTCGGACTTGCGCTCTTCGCGCGAGATAAATTGCATGCCGTTGGGAAGCGACGCGGCGTCGAAGGCGAAGCGTTTGATCGGACAGGGCGCTGCGTCCGCCGCAGGGGCTTCGAAGGCCGTGGCGCGGACTGTGAGCACGCGGCGGTCGCCCTCCACCTTCACCGTGGCGAACATGCTGCCTGCATTGATGGGACGCCGGTAGGAAATCGAGCCATCCATTTCTTCGATCGCGACCACGTCGGTAACCATCGGCGCATCGAGCAACGCAGCAGCGCGCGGCAAAACGTCTTTGCTAAACGTCGAGGAAGTTGCCGAGGATGGTCTTCGCACCATGCCTTTCGCGCTGCTTCCGCGATCACTGTCGCGTAACGGTCGGCCAACGGTTCCGCCAATGCCGGGTCGTCGGCGACAATCACTGCAGACGCGCCGTAGCGAAACAAGAGACGCGGCGATCCCGTCCAGGCCGTGGCCGAGCACGAGTAGCGCGTACTCGCCACCGAGTTGTCGCGCCAGCGTGATCGCGTGCAACGAAGGACGCTTCACCTGTTGGCGATCGTGTTCGATCAGTATGAGGGACTCGGCCATACTAAAGCACCTTCGCCTCCTGCTTTAGTTTGGCGATTAATTCTTCGACCGACTCAACGCGCGTGCCAGCGGCGCGCCTGGGCGGACGCGCAATGGAAAGCACAGTTGTAAGCGGGCGCACAGTTACTCCCAGTTGATCGCAAGTTAGAACCTCAATTGGTTTGCGGCGCGCCCTCATTAAACCGGGCAGCGAGACGTAGCGCGGTTCGTTGAGGCGAAGGTCGGTGGTGATAATCGCCGGCAGATCGACTTGCAACTACCTCAAGGCCGCCGTCGGTCTCACGCGTGCAACGGGCGCGCGTCTTGTTGTCCAGAAACTCAATCTTCGAGACGAACGTCGCCTGCGGCCAGCCTAACAAGCCGGCCAGCATCTGACCGACCTGGTTTGAGTCATCGTCCACAGCTTGCTTGCCCATGATCACGACGTGTGGCGCTTCCTTCTCGACCAGCGCACGGAGAATGCGCGCCACCGCGTAGGGATCGAGCGCGCGGGAATCGTCGATGCGAATGGCGCGATCGACGCCCATCGCCAGCGCGGCGCGGATTTGTTCGTCGACCGCCGGCGCTCCGATCGTGACGCCCACGATTTCCGTCGCTTCGCCGCGTTCGCGAATCCGCAACGCTTCCTCGATGGCGATCTCGTCGAATGGGTTGATCACCGACTTGGGCGTCGAAGCCGCTGCGCCCGCGACGGCGGCGTCGTTAGGGTCGGGCACGCTCTTGAACGGAGGACTCAGCGATCTCGGTGTCATCGCAGTCCGAGGGCACGTCGTGCCGCACTTGCGATTCACACGCTCCAGCCAGCATCGAGGCGATGATGTTGCGCTGGATTTCGCTCGTGCCCGAGTAGAGCTTGCTGCCGATTGCGTCGCGCAATTCCCGCTCGACCTCGTACTCGGTCATGTAGCCGTAGCCGCCGTGGATCTGGATTGCGTCCTCGCAGCATTTCACCCAGCAATCGCTGATGTGCAGCTTGGTCATCGCGGCCTCCAGTACACGGCTCTTGCCGGTGGCCGCTCAACCACGCGTAATGGTAAAGCATGTGCCGGGAGCTCTCGACCCGCACTTTCATGTCCACGATCTTGCTCGCCACCAGCTGGTATTTCCCGATCGACTGGCCGCCTTGTTTGCGCTCGTTCGCATAACGGATGCACGTCTCCAACAACCGTTGCATCGATCCGACCGCGCTGGCCAGGATGCAGCCGCGTTCCCAAGTCATCGACCGCGTGAACAGAAAAGCGCCCCCGCCCTCTTTGCCGAGCAGGTTTTCTTCCGGCACCTCGCAGTTTTCGAAAAACACTTCCGCCATCGGCGACGTGCGCACGCCCATCTTCTCGAGCTTGCGCGCGACGTTCATCCCGGGCGAATCTTTCTCGACCAGGAACGCGCTGAGTCCGTCCGGGCCGCGCGTCTTGTCCACCGTGGCAAACACGACGAGCACGTCGGCGACGGGCCCATTGGTGACGAAGATTTTGCTGCCGTTGAGGATGTACGCTGGATCCTTTCTTGACGGCGGTCGTAGCGAGGCTGAATGCGTCGGAGCCGCTATTCGGTTCGCTCATGGCGTTGCCGCCGATGAGCGTGCCGTTACAAAGGCCGGGCAGATATTTTTTCTTTTGCGCTTCGGAGCCGTTGTAGATGAGCGGAATGATCGCCGTCCACATATGCGCGTTGATGGAGAAGAGCAGGCCGTTGTCCTTGCAAGCGTACCCGAGCCGCTCGAGGGCGCGCCACGGTGGTGAGTGGATCCATGCCGAGCCCGCCGTACTCGGTGGGGACGGGCAAGCCTTGGATGCCGAAATCACCGCACTTTTTCCAGGCGTCGTGGTTGAAAACGCCGTCGCGGTCGTTTGCGATTACGTCGTAGTTGAGTTGCTGGCTGGCAAAGCGGCCGACCGCGTCCAGTAGCTCTCGTTGTTGGTCCGACCAAGCAAAGTCCATCGCGTTGAGTTCTCCAGTCGGCCTGTGTTTACCGCTTGTCCCGCTCCCGACCAGCTTCGGCGAGGCCGCTGCCGTGAGCCGCGGGCGTCACGCGGGAGATGCAATTAAGCCCCGATTCTACAAGGAAGCGGCAGAGCGGTCAAGCAAACGCCCTGTTGGTAGTGTCCTAATTTGAAATTGTTTTATTTCGGGACTAGCACTTCGGCGTTTGATCGTGAATTTTGCCGCTTCCAATTTTTGACTAGCAGGCCGCTGCCCACGTCAAAGCACGCTGGGAGATTCCGCCCGTAGATTCTGCGCGGGCGCCGTCAAGTGGCGATTGCGAGTAAGGGACTTGCATTTAACAATGCACGAGAATCAAAAAGGGGATGAGCGCGATATGCCACTGGGGGTTGGCATCGGTGGTGCGCCGTTCTGGCGTGAAGGGAAATCATCATGGAAATACCACCGAAACTCAGCGCACGAACAGCAATCGCGAGTTCTTTGCCACCAACTAACTGATCCCGATGTGGCGACACATTGACTCGCTCGGCGTGATCCGCCTAGTTGCGTTTTGGAGACCGACTTGGGTATCGGTGAGGACGAAGAACTAATTGTGGAAAATCTTTGAGACCCTGCGGAAGCTGGGAGAGTTAATTGCGACTAAAACGTCGCCTGGTCCGACAGCCGAAGCCAAACTTCCTTCAAATTAGGACACTACCCCCTGTGTCCAATCGGTAGCTGTCCGGGCAAGATCTACGCGTATTGTTTAACCAAGCTATTGCCGAGCACGACAAGATTACATCAGACGGCGCATGGTCAGCTCGACACGTCTTTTTCGAGCCTCTGCCGCAAATCTTCCTGCGAAAGCTCGCTTATTTTTGACTCGTCGCTAAGCGCTTGCTGCCAATGCCGCGTTACGTTCCGCATCTCGCTTAACCATATCGCCGAAAACAACATCCCATGGGCTATGGCAACTGGGATGATTGAAATCCGGGCGATCGATCACCAGTTTTTGGTATCGGTGAAATTGTTTCGGATCTTCGAGGACTTTAAAAAATTCATCAAACTTCTCATAATTTTCAAAGAAATCTCCGGAGAGCATGTAATGGCCGGCAGCCATCGCGCTCTCATGGGCCTTGTGTGCCAATCCATCCGATCCGGCCTGCGCCCATGTCACAGCGTGAGGAGTTATAAAGAGACGAATCATGCGGTGAACGAAGTTATAAGCTCCGGTGACCAGCCTGTAGGCATTTTCCATCTCCGCATTGCTGCCGTTCAGCCCTCAGTGAGCTGCTTATGGATTGCCGCGGAAACAAGAAAAGAGGTTTTGATTGAAAGAAAGACGCCGCTGGAAAAAATCGGGTCGATGAAGCCCCGCGCGTCTCCGACCATGGCGTAGTTCGAACCGTAGTGGTTCTTCACTTCGTAGGAGTAGTTTCCATTGATTAACATCGGGAGAAGCATTGTGCTGCCTTCCAGTAGTTCGCGGCAGAATTTCGAGCGCAGAAGCTCTTGCATGCAAAGGTCGTATGCTCCAATCCGGTTGAACCCGCCTTCGTCAGCTTGCCTTGTTGATCGCGGAGATAAGAATTCTGCGCAACGAAGCCGGCAGTGATACGGTTCTCGGTCCGATCGGAAATACCCAGATCCAACCTTTTTGCTCGAGACCCATGTAAATAATGATCGAAAGTCCTTCTTCAAGACCGCCTTTAAGTTTAACGTTGCCCCAGTGCGACCAGATCGCGGTCCGATCCAGCTCCTCCCGGGCTTTTCGCGAGCCATGTTTAGGTGCCGATGAAAGCGTCTCGTCCGCTTGCGTCCACAAGAAAGCGGGCCCGATGAACGCTTTTGCGACCAGCCGAATCCAGGCTTGTCACCGTCACTGAATCGCCGGCGCTAAGGTCCGCTTCGATAACCCTTGTCTCCTCTCGAACCTCAGCGCCGTTTTTCGCAGCATTTTTAAAAGGATTTGATCGAAGTCACCCCGAATAACCTGGAATGAAAGGTACGTCTCGTCTTTAATGACGTGATCAAAACACCAGGTGGTCGATATATTGCCGTCGCGATCTATAAAACGGACACCGGGTTTCCGAACGAAAGTTCTTCTTCATTTGGTCGACCACTCCGAGATCTTTCAAGAGGCAATAGCAAAACGGCAAAAGAGATTCACCGACGTGTTCTCGAGGGAATTTCTCCCGTTCGAGTAATAAAACGCGGTGATTCTGGCGGGCGAGCAATGTTGCCGCCGTCGAACCGGCTGGCCCGCCTCCAGTCAACAATAACGTCGTGCGAAGTTTCTTGTTCCATAGTTTCTTTGACAGAGTCTCGCGCTGTTTCCAATGTCGCGCCGTCTTCGGCGCGCCACTGAGGCGGGAGACGTGATAACCAGCGACTCTACAGGCTCGCGGCGGAGCGGTCAAGCAAGCGCGCACCAGCAGTAGCGTCCCTCTGTATTGGAAGGCGCAATAAGGTTATACGCTGGCATCAGATCCCGAAACCAGGTCGCGTTTTTTCCTATGATGATCGCCGAAGTGCTGTTTGTCGGCCGGTGGCAAACGGCACACAGCTTTTCACCATCCCAACCGGCTCATGCCGAGGTTCGGGATGAGATGGCGAATCTTTGACGACGAGTGTCACCATGCGATCGATTTGGGGTGAACGATTCTTGCGCCGTCGCGTCAGCGGTTGTTTGATCCTCTCCTGGCGGGCCGATTTATTCCGGCCTTTTTGGAAAAGATTTGTCTTGATCACTATCGCCGCGACTTGTCACTCTCTGGCCGGAATGCATTTGGAGCTGCCGCGGAGGTTCGACCTTGGGCGCTCTACGTTTTTAGATTGATGGTTGCAGCTAGAGAGCCCCCAATGGCGAGAGACCGGCATATGTTTGTCGCATCGGCGGCACAATCGCTGATCTTATGATTAAGATAGTCGCATTCTGTGTCTTTCATTTCTTGCGGATTGTCCGAGCGCGTACTTACCGCTGAGCGTGCTGAGTTTCTTGCTGTGGCCTCTCGCAGCAGTCTGAGACTTGTTGCACCTTCGCCAGCGCACGCCCCTGACCTGTTGGCGTGGCTTCCGGAGTGCATGGCGCCCCAGGCGTTGGCGCTTTTGTTCTGCGGCAGAGTCTTGGCCTTTATCATGCGCAACTGTTGTATGTTTGGCCGGGATCGACTCCGCGACTGCGCGCCTGGCTGAGCCGATGTCTCAATCGAAGATGAGAAGGAATTGACACCTATAGTCAGGTTGTCGAACAACGTGAACCAACTTGCCAACAATACCGTCAAGGTTATCTACTGCGTTGGTCTCTCTGAACGAGACCTGAGATACATGCCCAACGGCGTCGCCGGGCGCCAACCGCGCCGCTAACACGTGATGCAGTCTCGAGTTCACAGCCAGATACGACTTGACTAATTCCGCGTGCCCGCTCAGATGCAGCCCTGTGGCCTACGTCTTACACCAACTACTGACCGAAAGCGCCACCCGTAGGCCCGACGCGGAAGCGGTGCGCCTTCTCGATCAAGCGCTCACTTATGCGGAGTTGGAAAGACTCAGTAATCAACTCGCACATGCGCTGATCCAAGCAGGGGCCGTTCCCGGCGATCGCATCGGGATTTATCTTCACAAGTCGCCTGCCGGAATAGCCAGCATGTTTGGAGTTATGAAGACCGGCGCGTGTTATGTTCCGATCGATCCAAATGCTCCCGGCCTGCGCAGTCGGGGAGATCGCGCGGCAATGCAGCTTCCGCGCGCTGATCACGAGTTCTTTACTTTATGAAAAACTAGCGCCGCCTTTCATGATGAATGTCCGATGGCAGCCATTTTCTTCATCGACAAATCGCCCGATAAGTCGGTTCCTGCCCCGGCGTTTATCTTCGCTGATTCGCCGCCCAGCCAGCCGGCTGTGCCGCCCGTGGTCGATGTTATCGACCAGGATTTGGCCTACATTCTCTTTACCTCTGGGTCCACAGGCCACCCTAAAGGCGTCATGCTTTCCCCATCTGAACGCGCTGACCTTTATCAACTGGGCATGTGACACCTTCGCCATCTCTCGCTGCCGACCGCCTATCCAGCCATGCCCCGTGGAACTTTGACCTGTCGGTTTTTCGACATCTTCGCCGCGATTAATGCCGGTGCTGCAATCTCGCTTGTGCCTGAGGGATTGTCAGCTTTCCCCGTGCAACTGTCTTCGTTTATCCAGAATCAAAGAATCACCGTCTGGCATTGCTCTGTGCCAATGGTGCTCACAATGCTGGCTACCCACGGCAAACTGCATTGACCGCGACCTGAGCCGCCTCCGGCTGGTACATCTTCGCAGGCGAAGTTTTCCCGATCAAACACCTGCGCAATCTACGCCGAATGCTACCGCAACCGCGGATGGCTGCACCTCTACGGGCCGACAGAAACAAATGTCTGCACCTGGTGACGAGGTCGGCCAAATCCCCGAAAATCAAACTACGCCGGTCCCAATCGGCAAAGCCTGCGCCAATATGGCGGTCATCGCCATCGACGAAGCTGGCACGCCTGTACTGGAGCCGGGACAGGAAGGGCTGCTTTACGGCCGCGGCTCGAACGTCGCGCAGGGCTACTACGGGCGCCCGTCGGAATCCGCCGCCTGTTTCATCAGCAACCCGTTCGTGTCAGGCCGCGATGAAAAACTGTACTGCACCGGCGACTGGGCAACAATCGATGAGAATGGGGATTTTTGTTGATCGGACGCAAAGATCACATGATCAAAACGCGTGGCTACCGTGTTGAGCTCGGTGAGATCGAAGCGGTGATGGTCGCGCATCCGGCTGTCAACGAGGCAGTGGCTTTACCGATTCCGGACGAGGCAATGTGGCAATACCATCCATGCAATTGTGACTATTAACGATAGCAAATCGCTGACTTCGACGGAGTTGAAGCGGCATTGCGCCGAGAAATTGCCGTCTTAATGGTGCCCGAAGAAATTGAGTTTGTGAGACGCTACCGAGAACCGGCACCGGAAAGATTGATCGACAGCGTCTCCATCCGAGACGATCAGACGCGCGCGGTAAAATGACGGCAAGGCGCAAGCGCTTCGCTAGGGAAGTGTTCTCAAAAGCGTGCTGCGTGCGTAGAAATCCAGGGGCTCGCCGAGATCATCGCTTTTCGTCAGACCCATGGCGAGCTTTCTACGGGTCTGATTGCGAATGAAAGGCTGTTTAATCCGCGTAGCATCCGTCCGGTAGCATCGGATAATCCACCCCTGAGAAGACAGCAATAGAAACGATAATTAAGTGATTCACGGAAAGTGTAGCAGACGGTTCATTCGAGTAATCGGAATCATGTTCCATTGGTAGCCCGGATTCTGTAATATTTGGCAGCAGGATCAAGTCCGGTTGTATCGGGATAGCTTTGCACGTCTTGCCCACTTGCGCGATCTGTGAGTACAGCACCACCTACCAGCCTCTTTCGTCTCAATCTTGTATCCCGTCTCAGAAGCTGAATTATCAATCCAGGTAAGGTTGATTTGACTTGATGACACTGCCGTTGCAGTAGCAGCGGTCAGCTTTGCCAGAGGAGTAGTGCCACACACTTCGCTGAATAGGAGAGTCTCCAGCGGAGTTGGTGGAAACCCGGTAGCAATACAAAGTACCATCCGTAACACTGATATCGCTGTAAGTTGTTGCATTGGCTCCCGCTGTTGTAATCGTTGTATATGTGCCGGTAGCACCTAGCTTGCTGAACCTTGAAACCCGTTTCATTGTTGTGAGCTGTCAGTCCAGGCGATAATGATCTTGCTTGACGAAGCGTGGTAACCGTAAGTCCTGATGGTGCGACGGGAATACTGAAAGAGCGGTGCGTTTTCTCACCGCTGTATACAGATCGACGGAATCGAATTCATAAGCTGCGCACTCTGCAGTAATACTCGTTCCCGAGACTCAGACCTGTAGCATGTAAGAGGTTACATTCGGACCAGTGACCGCAATCTCCGTGTAGTGTAGATTATCAACAGGGCTTTGCTCGATTCGATAACCAGTCTTCAACCAATGCGAGTTATCAGTCCAGGTAAGATTTATTTGAGATGATGACACCGCGGTGGCGCTAAGACCTGTATGAAGGTCGCATGGTAGTTATGCCATTGACTTCATTTGAGTAGGCAGAATCTCCAGCCGGAATTGGTGGCACAGACTTTGTAATAGTGATGCATCCCGCATCCAAGAGCACGCTTCGTCGCTATCCGTATAAGTTGTTACCATTGGCTAACGTTATCTTAATGGTTGTATATGCACCTGTAGCACCTTGCTTTCGTTGAATCTTGAAGCCCCGTTTCATTATTAGAGTTAGTCAGTCCAGGCCAGACTGACTGAGCTCGAAGTGACGGTGGTAACCGTAAGTCCTGATGGCGCGACGGGAATATTAGAGAGAGTAGTGGCGTTTGTCTCACCGCTGTATGCAGACGTCGTAATCGGAACTGTGAGCGCGCACTCTGTAGTAATACTTCGTTCCCGCATTGAGACCTGCAACATTGTAGGAGGTTGCATTCGGACCAGTGACGCAATCTCGACGAAGTGTAGATCATCAACAGGGCTTTGCTCCGATTCGATAACCGCTTTCACCCAAAAGAGTTATCAGTCCAGGTGAAGATTATTTGAGATGCGATGACACCGCTGTGGCGCTAAGACCTGTCGGCGGTCGCATGGTAGTTATGCCACTGACTTCGCTTCGAGTAGGCAGAATCTCAACCGAATTGGTGGCACAGTACTTTGTAATAGTATTGTAGTCCCATCATAAAGAGCACGCTCGTCTATCCGTATACGTTGTGCGCATTGGCTGACGTACTGTGTCTGATGGTTGTATATGCGCCTGTAGCACCTTTTGCTTCCGTTGGAATCTTGAAACCCGTTTCATTGTTAGAGTTGTCAGTCCGGGCGAGACTGTATCTGAGCTCAGAAGTGACATTGGTGATCGTGAGTCCTGCTGGCGCGACGGGAATACTCGAAAGAGTGGTGGCGTTTGTCTCACCGCTGCATGCGGACGTCGCGATCGCATTGCAAAGCGCGGACTCTGCTTGGCAATACTTCGTTCCCGCACTCAGACCTGTGGCACTGTAGGAGGTTGCGTTCGGGACCAGTGACCGCAATCTGCCGTGTAGTGTTGATTATCAACAGGGCTTTTGCTCTGATTTCGATAAACCAGCTTTCACTCAAAGAGTTACTATCAGTCCAGGCAAGGTTTATTTCGAAGATGAAGACACCGCCGTGGCGCACAAGACTCCGTCGGCGGTCGCATGGTAGTTATGCCATTGACTTCGTTTGAGTAGGCAGAATCTCCAGCCGAAGTGGTGGCACTGAACTTTGTAATAAGTGTCGTGAGTCCCATCTTAAGAGCACGCTGTCGCTATTAGTCCGTATACGTTGTCGCATTGGCTGACGTACTGTGTTGACCGGTTGTATAACGCTGCCTGTAGCACCCGCTTCCGTTGAATCTGAAACCCGTTTCATTGTTAGAGTTGTCAGTCCAGGCCAAGGATCGGCCGAGCCCGGGCGACGGTGGTGATCGTGAGTCCTGATGGCGCGACGGGAATACTCGGGAAGAGCGGTGGCGTTTTTCTCACTGCTATATGCGGAACTCGCAATCTGCATTGTGGAAGCTCGCATTCTGTAGTAATAATTTCTGTCTCGCACTCAGACCTGTAGCGGGGTAGGAAGTTGCGTTCGGGACAGTGACCCCAATCTGACTGTAGTGTTGATTATCAACAGCGCTTTGCTCGATTTTATAACCACTTTCAGCCAAGGAATTATCAGTCCAGGTCAGTTTATTTGAGATGAAGACACCGCCGTCGCCACAAGACCTGTCGCAGTTCTGAGAGGTAAAGCTATGCCATTGACTTCATTTGAGAAGGAGAACTCCAGCTGAATTGCGCAGACCTGTAGTAGCATTGAGTCCCATCCAAGAGAGCATTATCGTTATCCGTATACGTTGTCGCATTTGCTCCTAGCGTTGCAATTTGGGTATATGCACCTGTAGCCCCTGCTTTCGTTGAACCTGAAACCTGATTCATTTCCAGAGTTGTCAGTCCAGGCGAGACTGACTGAGCTGATGTGATGGTAGTGATCCTAAGTCCTGATGGCAAGGATGAATATTAAAAAGAGTGGTGGCGTTCTTTTCACTGCTATACGCGGAGGTCGTGAAATCGTACGGATGCTCGCACTTATAGTAATATTTGGTTCCTTCACCGAGGTCCTGTAGCGCTGTAGGAAGTTGCGTTCGGGCCAACGGTGCCAATTTCGGTATAGTGCAAATTGTCGACAGCGCTTTGCTCGATTCTATAATTATCTTCAGTCAAAGAATTATCAGTCCAGGTCAGGCTTATTTGAGGATGAAGACACCGTTGCTGCCAAAAGACCTGTTGGAGCTCAGCGTAGTTATGCCACGATTGCCTGAAAAGTCAGAATTTCCAGCAGTATTGGTAGAATAGATCAGGCAGTATCGAGTCCTGCTCCAGCAAGGGCGCTGTCGTTATCCGTATAAGTTGTGACATTTGTTCCAATGCTGCAATGTCAGCGTGTGCCTGTAGCGCCTTGTTTCGTTGAACCTGAAACCTAGTCTTTGAGTTTCAGAGTTTTGTCAGTCCGAGGTTACCCACTGAGCCGGATGCGATCGAGGTGGAAGGTAAGTCCTGATAGTGACGGGAATATTCCAAAGAGTGGTGGCGTTTTTCTCGCCGTTGTGCGGAGATCGCAATCGCATTATAAGCTCGCACTCTATACAATATTTATTCCTTCACTTAAACCTGTATCGCTGAAGGTAGTTTGATCCGCGCCAACAGTCCACTGCCAGTAAATATCAACAGGGCTTCGTTCGATTCTTAATAACCAAGTTCACTCGCTGAAGTGTATAGCCCAGGTAAGGTTTATTTGAGATGAAGATACCGCGGTTGCCGTTAGAGCATGTAGGGCTGTTTAAAGTTGTAACGGCCGATTCTTCGTTGGAATAGGTTGAAAAACCTCCCGGATTGAAGCGGATTCCAGCCGATAATAGTATTGCGGTCCCATCAAGCAAACCACTGTCCGTGAACGCAGTGACGTTAGCTCAGAACGTTCGTTCAACAAAGCACATAATTGCTGTTGGATCCAACGCTGCGCTCGATCCGCGTTCGACTTCGTTGATTGCAGGGTTACTCCACCCAAGGTCAATGGTCGATGAAGAGGTGGTTGTCGCTGTCAAACCAATTGGAGGAACTGGAATGGAGGGGATCGTTGTTAAAATGGCTCCCCACGCTTGAAGCACTGGGCTAGAATGGGAAGACCGAGTCGATTGCGTAGGTCCCGATGAAGTGTGCGCCAAAGTTGAACCCTCTTTCCAATCCCAATCCAACATGAATCGTCCGGTCGCTGGATCGATATACGGACCTTGTGCTCGTGTAGAAACGAAATCCCACGGTCGAAGTCGAGATAAGAATGGTATCCACTGTGCTCCATTTGACCTGGGATCTGACCGCTGAGTATTGAAGACCGCAGGACATTACGCCGAAGTATTGCCGGGATACTGAGCCGCCCCGTAAGCAATTACCGAGTCCAAGGTATCATCTCCGTCATCCGTCGGAATTGGTCCGCCATGCGCCAGGATGAATGGCGTATTGCGGGAAGGCAGCTCCGTATTGATCGATAATCCATTTGACCCCAGCTTCCCAGTTCGGTAGTCCACCGAGGATATTAATGAAGTAGTCCATATCGTATGGCGTGAAAGCAGAAATACGCTTCCGCTCCGACCAGGGCCGCCCATTGCTGACGTAGGCAAACATTCGGGTTGGTTGCCGTAGCGCGCGCAAGTGCTTGAACGAACGCGCCCCATTTCTGCTGAAATACCGGGTCCCACGGCAGGCGGCATCGGCCTCAATCTGTGCGGTGGTGATCGCAACTCCCGTAGCTGATGCCGTCGCGGGCGCAGAAATGGTAACATTGCTGCTCGAATTAACCGCGACGATAGTAGCTCCGGCCGGTATGCTGCCCCCTGAATATCTGTAAACCTACGCTATGATCAGGATCCCAGGCGGCCGTATCTCCGGCACTTTTCATCGTAGTGGATCCGGCAGTAGTCACTCCATCTGTGATCGCCGAATAACCAATATTGCTCGGTTACCATAGAAAGCGGGCGCACCTGCGTCAAAAAGCCACTGCGGACTCGTCACCCCGGCCGTTACACGATATGGAAACTTTTTCCCGTGAGCGGCTGCCCGGGCCACGCCTTGATCGAGATAATCCCAGTAAAAGTCATCTGCGTCTAGCGTGCTCGTGTGGCTCGACTCTGTCCCAGTGCGTTCGCAGGGCAATGCCTTGCACGTCTGGGTTTGTCAGTCCCTTATCCTTATCCCAATTATACGCGGGTTGTCCGGCGGGACCGGCATTCTCCAGATAAAGAAGCCCGATCATTGGCGCAGGCTGCGACTGCGCATCGGCGTGGTTCGAAGCGCAGAGCAGAATCGCGGTGACGATGGCCGAGAGAAAGCCGACAAGTGGTCGCACACACATGACGTCACTTGGTCTGTTTATTCCCTGGCGTTGGAAAGCGCTTTCTCGGGATCGCACGCAGCCTGGCAGTAGCGCAGCAGCACGCCGAGCGAAGCCGGCATTCTGCAAGATCGCGTCGCAGGTTGTTTTCGATGAGCGGTTAAAACGCGCGGATTAGAGAAGGGTAATGCGGAAGAAGTGGAGTTCTTTTTCATCCGGGGTGGGGGTATGTGGGTTTTCGCCTGCCTCGTCGCCCAGGTTCATTTTGCCGAAGACGGGCTTTTCTTAGGTGATAGGACTTAGGTCAAAAACGGACCTTCACAGAAAACGACGAAAACGTGTCAAGCATTTTCTTAGGTAAATTTCCTAAGGATTTTACGCTTATTAAGGTTTCTTTGGCGGCGAGAAACTCTGATTTGATCTCCCTTTCCAAAGTGCGCACCAACGCGACGAGCAATCTTAAACCCGCGGGAAAAAAGACGAGCCGTGATCCACGTTCGCACCTGCATTCCTCAACCCGCGTGCAGATGTCGCTTCGGCGTGTAGCCAACTGTTCAACTGCAGAAGCCAGGCAGGGGCGATCCGAGCGCCGATGCGCGGTCAGGTAGTTCGCTGGTTGCGACGGCAGACGAACCTCGTGGATAACGCGGATGCTGCAGGGCGTTCGCATCGGTGAACGCCCATGAAGTCCGGATGGCATGCGCCCGGCGTATTGCGAAGATTTGCCGCCCGCGGATCACGCTAATTCGACGCTGCGGAACTTCTGGATTGAGGTGCCGTGAAGCCTCGCGCCAAGGCCGAAGAAAAACCCAAGAAAGTAACCATCGGCAAGGGCAAGAAAGGTGGCAAGCAGCAAAGAGGTATTGCCACCGTATCAGCCCGACGCTGAACGAACAATCGCGGATGGACTCAACCGAGGAACTGCCGGTAGCAGCGCCCTTGACGGAGTCAAGCTCGCGCCAAGTCGTACTGTGGTCGCCGCCAAGCCACGCACAATGTAACACTGAGGTGACGGACTGCATTTTGACTTGACGAACGAATCGGATCTTCTCAAACTGATCTCTCGCAAAAAAATATGAACCCCAGAGAAAAAATGAAATCGCTGCCTGTGATTTTTCCTTCATTTAACGGAGAGGCCAACGCCCCGGCTGGCGTTGAGGATGCCTATCGGCGTCCTGAACTGCTTTCGGTCTATTTTGGTCGTGTTCAACGAGGGGCGCACAACTTGAAAGAGCTCTTGTCCGGCCCTCTTTCGCAGCCTCGGCAGGTCTCGGCCTTTCCTTACGAGGTCATTGTTGTGACGACGGCAGCACCGATCAAACGGGCGAGATTGTCCGGCAACTTGCGCGGCCGCAGCTGCGCCTCATCCAGTTGCGCCGCAATGCCGGTCAGACGGCGGCTCTCATGGCCGGGATTCGTTTTTCCAGGGGAGATATCCTCATCACCATGGATGGCGATTTCAGAATGATCCAGCCGATATTCCGAAGCTCTTGGCCAAACTGGATGAAGGCTACGATCTCGTCTCAGGCTGGCGGCAACAGCGGCAGGACGCCGCGCCTCCAGCGCAATCTGCCAAGCTCGCTGGCCAACCGGCTCATCTCGGCGGTTTCGGGAATTTATCTGCATGATTATGGATGCACCCTGAAAGCCTATCGGCGGCAGGCGCTGCAAAGGCGTTCAACTTTACGGCGAGATGCATCGTTTCATTCCGATTTACGCATATTGAACGGGGCGCGCGTGACCGAGATTCCAGTGAGGCATCATGCGCGGCGGCACGGCATTTCCAACTACAGCTTAATACGAATTCCGAAGGTCTTGTTCGATTTGTTAGTCGTGGTTTTCCTGCATCGCTTTGCGCAGCGACCGATACGTTTTTGGCGGGGTCGGTTTAATCAACTTTGGCGGGCGTGATCGCCGGCAGCGCGGCTCTGTATTACAAATTTGTTAATCATGAAGCCTTCATCACAACGCCGCTCCCCTGCTCTTTGTCATGGCTTTTATCACTGGGGTAATGTGTTTTCTCATGGGCTGCTCGCTGAATTGCTCGTGCGCATCTATTATGAATCGCAGAACAAGCCGACTTACATGATTTCATATTCCGGCGCGGAGCAGGGTGCCGACGGTCTTTCGCGCGCATCGGAACCGCCGCGCGGCGCAGGCGTTTCCTCGTTCGTGAGACTCGCCGGGCGCGCTGATCTTATGTGTGGCATCTGCGGTTTCGTCGGTTCCGGCTCAGGCGAGACGCTGGAGCGCATGTCGATCTTGCTGAGGCATCGTGGCCCGACGATTCGGGACCTGGATGTCCGCAGTTCCGCCGGTGCATCTGGGCCAGCCGGCGCCTGGCCGTGCTCGATTTGCCAGGCGGGCATCAACCGATACTGACGGATGACGCACAATTCGTCATCGTCTTTAACGGAGAGATTTACAATCACCGCGAGCTGCGCGCTGAACTGCAAGAGCGGGTCACAAATTTCAGAGCGATCATTCCGATACTGAGGTTATCCTGCTCGGTTACCGGAATGGGGATCAAGATTGCCCGAGCGTCTCAATGGCATGTGGGCCCTATGCGATTTACGATCGCGCGCGCGGCCAGCTTTTTGCAGCCGGGATCGGTTTGGCAAGAAGCCATTCTTTTTACACCCGCACGCGCGAGTGGATTTGGTCTTCGCTTCCGAGCTGACTTCGCTGGCGGTGCATCCCGGCGTCGAAGAACGGTGTCGCGGCCCGCAGCTCCAAAAATATTTTGCCTATGGCTACATTCCTGCGCGCCCATCCATTTTGGATGGAGTTTTCAAACTTCCGGGCGGTTGTTCGCTTCTTCTCGATGTCCGGTCGCTGGATTATCGGCGTGGAAAAATACTGACCTGGTGCTCGAGCCGTTTGAGCGTCTGCCGCGAATCCAGAGGAAGAATGGGGAGCAATTGCGCGAACTGTTGGATCGGGCTGTCCACCGCCGATTGCTCGCGGACGTGCCGGTCGGCGTTTTCCTGAGCGGCGGATCGACTCGTCGGCGGTCACCGCGTTTGCCTCGCGCCATGTTCCCGTGGGGCAGCTGAAGACCTTCAGCATCGGATTTGCCGAGAAAAGTTTCTGACGAGACGAGCTACGGAGCGGTTCGATAGCGCGCAATTCAAGACCGATCATAAACTGGAAACTCTTTCCGTGGCGCGCGCCCGGCAATTGGTCGATGAATGCCTGACTCGGTTGGATGAACTGATGGCGGACAGTTCGCTCCTGCCTACCTACTTGGTGAGCGGCCTGGCGCGACGAATGATGACGGTGGCGCTGGCGGGCGACGGCGGCGACGAATTGTTTGCCGGTTACGATCCGTTTCACGCACTCCAGCGGGCGCGACTTTACAGCCGCATTTTTCCACAGCCGATTCATGCCGCAATCAAGGCAATCTTTCGATCGTTTGCCGGCTTCGCATGCGAACATGGCACTCGACTTCAAAATCAAGCGAGCGTTGCGCGGATTAAGCCACGACCGGCGGCTCTGGCTGCCAGTCTGGATGGCGCCGCTCGACCACGCCGGCCTGCAGGATCTTTTCGGCGAACCGATCGATCTCGAGGAAGCTTATACTCGGAAGCGATCGAGCAGTGGGAGAATTGTCCGCAAACCGACCTGGTCGACAAGACCATGCAGTTTTACACCAAGCTTTTATTTGCAGTGATGACATCCTGGTGAAAGCCGATCGCGCCAGCATGATGCACAGTCTGGAAGTGCGCGCGCCCTTTCTAGGACATTGAGCTGGTCGATTTCGTTAGGCGAACTCCCCAGCGCCTATAAATCTCGCAAAGGCACCACCAAATACATTCTGAAGAAGGCGCTGAAGTGCAGTTTTGCCGGCGGAACCCTCATCGGTCGAAGAGGACTCGGCGTGCCCGTGGCCCACTGGTTTCGAAAAGGGGAGCTGGGACCTGGTCCGAGGCGCCTCTTGCTGCCTTGAACTCGGCTGGTAAAACGGAGGGCGGAAGCGCATCGCCCGGCCGAGCGGATGAGTCCGCCTTCTTTGGAGTTTTTATGTCTTGAAGAAATGGGCGGAAACGAACCGGGTCCCCCGCAAGTCGTCCATTGCCCCAAGCACAGGAGAGTTGAGACTAACGCCGGAGAGTTGAGAGAAATCAATCCTCTGAGAGAAACGGCTTGCCTGAAACACGAGTAGCGGCTTCTATTGCCTCATTAAATAATGAAAACTGATGTGCTAATAATCGGCGGCGGGCCCGGGGGTCCGCGATGGCAATGTTCCTCGTGCGGGAAGGAATCAAGCCAGTCGATCCTCGAACAGGAAGAATTCCCGCGGCTTTCACATTGGCGAATCGCTGACAGGCGAAGCTGGCTCAGGTGCGTTCGGACGACTCGGCTTTGAGGATGAGATGGCAAAGAGCATACCCAGTCAAGCACGGCGTCAAGGTCTACGGCACGACCGGCGAGAATTCCTGGTATGTCCCCGTTTCGGCCCGCGATAAGGACTGGAATCTCTCATTGGGAAACACGTGGCAGGTGCGGCGGAGCAATTTCGATACGATGCTGCTCAAGGAAGCCGAGAAGCGCGGAGCGACCGGTCATGCGAGGCACGGCGACAAAGCCGCTACTGGCCGATGACGGCGCGGTGCGAGGCGTGACGGTCCGCTGGCCTGACGGCAAGAGCGAGGACATCGAAACGCAGGTAGTGCTCGATTGCTCGGGCCAGGCAACCTTTCTCGCCAACCAGCGTGCCACCGGTCCGAAATATCTTGGTAACTACTGACAAAGCAGGTCGCCTTCTTCTCTCAAGTGACCGGCGCCGTCCGTGGCTCCGCCGCTTCGGGCGAAGAGTCGAAAGACAACACTGCTGATCTTCTACGCGAAAAAGTTTCACTGGTCGTGGTTCATTCCGCTCGACAAGGACGTTGTCAGTGTGGGAATGGTCACGCCCAACGCGGACTTTCTGGCTAAAAAGCAAACGCCCGAAGAGTTTTTCCGGAACGAGCTCTACGACATCAACCCGGAGCTTCGGAATCGCATACCTAAGCTGAACCTGGTTGAGAAGGTGCATGTTATCCCCAACTACTCCTACCAGGTGCGCGGCTTCTGCGGGAAAGGCTTTATCTGCATCGGTGATGCGCACCGTTTTCATCGATCCGATATTTTCCTTCGGAGTAACCGTGACCATGCGCGAAGCGGAGTTCGCCGCGCCGCTTGTCCGCGAGCACTCGAGGGTAAGAGGCGGAAACGGGGAAAACCCGTTTGCGCGAGACCATCAGGTTTTCTGCGAGAAAGCAATCGATAATCTTGAAGACATGATCGATCTGTTCTGGGAACAGCCCTTCGCCTTCGCGACCTTCGTCTATCACCGTTACCCGGACCAAATTGACTGACGCCTTTTGCCTGGACGGATTTATCCAACTGAGCGCCAGCCTTCACCAGCCGTTGTCGCTTTTCAGCAAGATGCTCAAGCGCACGCGCGAGTATGATAATGGAGATGATTATTCTGTGCCAATCGGCTTCGCGCTTTCACCCCGGAGCGGGCGGCAATCTGGGAACCTAATTCCCCGTCGAAACGACCGAGCAATGGATGGGGGCACGGTGATTTCCGGTCTCTTGTAAACTGCAACCAATCAATACCAGGCAAGAAGTGGATAATTTTTCGCAAAAGCGCTTGGCAACGATCACGCGTCTGGCCAAAATAAGCAATATGATGGAAATACCCCGAGACTCAAAGAGCATAGATAACAATCGCGGTTCTTTGCCACCAATAACTGAATCCCGACGAGCCGCTACAGCTTGACTCGCTCGGTCTGATCCGCCTGGTCGCATTTTTGGAAAGTGACTTGGGTATTCGGGTTGAGGACGAAGAGCTCGTAGCAGACAAACTTCACGACCCTGCGGCACGCTGGGAGAGTTAATTGCGACCAAAACGCCGACCGCACCGACAGCAGAAGTCTAACGCCTTCGGTCCAGGAGGGTATTCCGACGTTTTCGGATCAAACCCGCAGAACACGTGATCGCTCGGACGCCAGAGGGCTGCAGCTTTACGCGGGCGCCAATAAAGCCGACGGCTTCTCTGATGTTGCGTTTTGCCAACCGGTTCGAGCTCTTTAGCAGAGCGCCCTTCCTCAGGCGCACCCGAGCTCAGCTTCAGCTTTCGGCATTAGCTAAGTTGGACTAGGCAGGCTTGTAGTACCATCCAGAGGGCAACGCCGCTATGCCTTCGTGCCCCTCGACCTGCGTTGATTAATGCGGGTTCGGCACGCTCGATGACGAAGGATCTAGTCGATCGGATCGCTGTGGTTGAGGGGGGCAATGGGCTTTCTTCAATACTCACTCGTTCAATGCCGGCCCGTGGAAAACTCTCCCTGCGATTGTGCATTTCAACGAAGCACGTCATGACACTTCCATGTTTCAGTGTTCTGGCTAGACTCAAAGGATTAACAGCTACCCAACTGCAGGCCTAGGTCACCAGTTGGCTGGATGAGTTAAGTCGAAATCGCACGGCGCACACATTTGTTTCGTGACAAAGATGAAAAAACTCGAGGGCAACCGACACGATTTCAACCGGCAACGTTCGTGCTTTCACTCTGTGGCGGGTAGGGGCATCCGACTCTCGCTCGGTCGTTGCTGACCGGCCAAAGTCGATGGCTCTAATCTCGGGGACGCCTTTTCTTCAACTGTTGCTCGAAAGGCTCGGGTCTCAGGGAGTCGATGACGTGGTTTTGGGAACGGGCTACATGGCAGAGAAAATTGAGCGCTACTTCGGGGATGGAAAACAGTTCGCCTTGCGTATCCGCTACTCCAGAGAGCATGAGCCGCTGCGGCACCGGCGGAGCGCTCAAGCTTGCTGAACCACTCATCAGTGACCCGGTTCTTGTTCTTAACGGCGATAGCTATGTCGAGTGGACCTTGTTCCAGTGCTGGAACTGTTCAAAACCAAAGATGCCGATGTGGTCATCGTGCTGCAAGCAGTCGCCGACGTCACTCGCTAGTGGAAGCGTGGCGCTCGATCAGGACGGCCGCGTTACCCAGTTCGTTGAAAAAGGCGTATGCGGCGGGTCCCGGTCTAATCAATGCAGGCGTTTATTTGCTTCGAAAACAGATCGTGCGCGGTCTGCCAGCCGGCACAGCGATCTCGCTGGAGAAGGAGGTATTTCCCCGCCTTCTCGACCGCCGGGTGTATGGGTTGGTTTGCACCGGGCTTTTCATCGACATCGGAATACCGGATGACCTGCGCCGAGCACAAGGCTTGCTAACTCCGCATCACGCCCGTCAATAAGCCGTCTCAGACTTAGCGGTTTTCGAGCCGCTACCGGCCTGAAGGGCGACCTCGCAATTGTCCTCGTAAAGATCTTCGTCAACGGCCAAACCATTCACTCAAACATTATCATTCGGCCGAAACGGCACCTACTCTAACTGTTAAGATCCGTTCTTCGTTTGCACGGCTCAGGATGTCAAACGTGGGCGCGCGCGTCATCTCGTTGCTGCTACCGCTTTGTCATCAAAGAGATTCAGCAACGGTATCGTCATCACAGTCGTGATGATCGCCATCAGCACCAGCATCGTGAAAATGGGCAGGGAAAGGATACCCAGATCATAGCCGATATTTAGCGACGATTAGTTCCAGCAAGGCCACGCGTGTTCATCAATGCACCCAGCTTCAGTGACTCCCGCCATGACATCTTCATCATCCGACTAGCAAGCGATGTTCCTCCCAGCTTGCCGACAGTAGCTACCGCGATAATTACAAGGCAAATTAGCCAATCCCACGAGCTATTCAGTAGACCGATCCGCGTGCGCAGACCAATAAAAGCGAAGAAGAGTGGCAGCAGTAGAACGGAACTGAAAATGTTCGACCTCGTAATACTAGCTTTTGGCGAAAGCCGCCACCGGCAGGGCATTACGATGCCGGCTAGGAAAGCACCGAAAAGTGCGTGGATGCCGATGATTTCGGCACTCAGCGCCGAAAGGAGGACAGTTCCGAAGACCAGCGCAAGGACTCCTTTCGTTGGCCTCCGACTCGTGCAAGAGTGATTGTCCCAGCAACCGGCGCAAGAGCGGCTTGACGATGAAAATCATGGCGGCGACATAGACCCCCACCAGTAAGAGGCTAAAGGCGGCGGTCCTTAACGTTCGCTGCGCCGGCGATTGCTACGACAAAAGCCAGAATGCACCACGCTGTCACGTCTCGCGATTGCGGCGCAAAGCGTCGCAATTTGGCCTAATTTCGAACGGAAAAGTTTTCGATCCTGCAAAATGCGGACGAGCATCGGGAAATGCGGTGATGCTCATCGAAATGCCCGACAACGAAGTGCGAACGGCGTAAAAGAGGCACCCGACCGGCGCGTAATTGCTGTACAGAAACAACGCCAGCACGACTCCGAAAAGATAAGGGATGAGAATGCTCGAGTGGCCAATCACCAAGAAGCGGTGCGCGCTATCACCGGAGCTGCGATAGGTCCAGTTCCATGCCGACTGCAAACATGAAAATGCACACCCCGATCTGGCTGCAAAGAGCCTGAGCGCATCGAGAGACGCTGGCGCAAACACAAAAAGGAAAGCTTGCGGGGCTACCAGGCCGAAGAGAGATGGACCTAAAAGAATACCAGCCGTCATTTTCGCCTAACACCAGGCTGTCCGCAGACGGCAAAAGCCCAGCCCACTGCGGAGGAGACGCTGAGGATAATCGCGAGTTGGAGGATGAGGCGGCTGAGTCCAGTGCTGGCGTTATGCGCGAGGGCGGCGAGAATCGTGGGGATGGAGAACGGATCGCATCTGCGCGGTGGACACCTTCCTGCGCGACCGCGATGTGACGCGAAGCAGTTGCAGGTGGCGCGAAGATGCGCCCCGCGTAGAGGGAAAAGAGAATTCCAGCTCCAACTATGGTAACAACGGCCACGTAAAGCCACGCTGTTTCCTAAACGCCGAGAAACCAACCGTCGAGGCAGGTTGCGCATGATCCGTTTCGCCTCCGTTCGTTTACGACTCGGCTGACCTTGGCGCGCTTTCCCGAAGAGCGTGACAAGCGGACCAGTCATCACGGTAGTAACGAGAGCCATAATGACGAGCATGGTGAAGATGCGCTGTGAGAGGATGCCCATGTCGTAACCGATATTGAGGGCGATGAGTTCCATCAGTCCCCGCGTGTTCATCAGCGCGCCCGAGTTGAAGCGACTTCGCGCCAGTTCATCCCTGTAAGCCGGGCCGCCACGGCGCTTCCACCGAGCTTTCCCGGCGGTGGCTACCGCGATGATGATCAAGCAGATGCAGCCAACTCCTGAGCGTCTGTTGAGCAGACCGACTTGCGTGCGCAGACCGGTGAAAGCGAAGAACACGGGCAGCAGCAGAACGGCGCTCAAGTTCTCAACGCGTACAACCAACTTGTCGCGAAAACCAGCTGCTGTTGGCATGACGATTCCTGCCAGAAAGGCCCCGGAACAGCGCATGAATCCCGATGAGTTCCGGTGCGTCAGCGCACGAAACAGATTACGACCCTAAAAACAACAGCCAACACCGATTTGCTCGGATTAGGGACGTTCCAAAGCTTGGCTGTCCAAGCCAAATTGGCAGCTTTGGTTTGATCACGAACAGCATGAGCGCGATAAAGACCTAAGTACCAGACCGAGGTTGAAGGCTGCTCCACCTACACTGGTGGCTCGCGCGATAGCCACCACGAAGGCCGAGCACGCTCCATGCAGTCACGTCGTCCACGGCGGCGCAGGCCGTGGCAGTGCTTCCGGAGCGACGTTCTTAAAAATACCGCGGTCTTGCAGGATGCGAACCAGCACAGGGAAGGCGGTGATGCTCATGGAGATGCCCATGAACAGGGCGAAGGCAAGAAATGAGGCCCCAGGTTGGGCGAGGTGGCTGTATAAGAACAATGCCAGAGCTACCCCCAGAAAGTAGGGAATGACGATACTGGAATGACTGACGACCACGGCAGTCTGCGCCTTGTGCCGCACCTCCGGACACGTCCAGTTCCATACCCACGGTAAACAGAAACAGACATACGCCTATCTGACTCAACAGCCTCAGTGCCTCCAGAGATGAGGGAGCGAATATGAATTGAAATGCGTTGGGTGCCAGCAGGCCGAAGAGCGACGGGCCTAGAAGGATGCCCGCCACCATCTCCCCTATGACCGCGGTTTGTCCACAACGAGTAAAAAGCCAAGCAACTACGCCAGAAGCACCAATAATGATGAAGAGCTGGAGGAAAAGCCGGCTTAGTGGATTGGTCGCATTCTGTCGCAAAGCCAGACTGCACCGCACGCGAAAAACGAAGAGCCGCTAACAGCGGTTGAGTTCGGAGCAGTTGCCGCGACAGATCCATTTGAGCAGTCGAGAAACGGGCGAAGGAAGTTGAGTGCCTGCATGCAGGATGAAGAGCATACGTAACTGAACGAAGTACAC
>ERZ1370068.2615-contig-1753_pt1 | contig 32758 bp, 43 predicted proteins | sample MGYA00561227_ERZ1370068 | MGnify/ENA primary metagenome ERZ1370068 (study PRJEB38410, sample SAMEA6850437) | metagenome | study: Metagenomic assessment of the ecological functions of the soil: analysis of the soil microbiota associated with the...
CTAGTTACGTATTGCTCCCACGACCGGAACGTCCGGATAGGAGCAAAACCACCCGAATAGCGCGCGAGCTGGGGATCCGCCCCGCACGATGCCCCAAAAGATTCTTGCCGGTCGATGCGCTGACGCGCAGCTTCGCGGCGATGTCGTCGAAGGTCAAAGTCGACCAGGTCATCCTCGTCGCGCGCGCCGAACCGCGCGTTTGCGGAGGCTTGCGGGCTCGGGCTGAAGAAGACACCGGTCGAGCTCGCGGTGGCCTACGACGGGACATTGCGTCACCGACGCCGCCGAGCGACGCCGCCTTTGCGCGGCGCGCGTCCGGAATCCGTCGCTCCGGAGATGTCGCAATCCGGGCGTGCTGATTGCGCGCCCGGGCATCGGCTTTCCGGCGCCCGTCCACCTCGAGCGCTTCGGATCACCGGCCCGCCTGGCGGTGACGGACGACCCGCGGCTCGCCGCGGTCGGGCGGGGCCGGCATGCTGGCGCTTGTCGTTTCGCCCGGGTCAGCTCGGGCAGGCGCTCGCGCTCGGGACCGTCTCGCTGCGCCCGCCGCGCAGCGTGCAGATCCTTCTTTCCGGGTCGCATGCGCCCCTTCGTCTGCGCGCGCGACGTCGCGCTCGAGCTCTTGCGCCGCGGGCTCTGGGCGAGGCGATCCAGCGCATCGAGGTGCAGCACCACGCGCCGGTGGTGCTCGAGTTCGCCGGACCGAGCGCGCGGCTACTCTCGGTGGCCGAACGCGCCGTGCTCTGCAGCATTGCCCCCGAGCTCGGCGCGTCCGCCGCGCTCTTTCGTGAGCGACGAGAAGACGGAAGTTTTCCTCCGCGATCAGCGCCGGTCGAAGGCGCACCGCACCTTGGTACCGGATCCGGGCGCGCCCTGCGACGAGGTGATGTCCATCGACCTTGCCGCGGTCGACCCGCTGCTCTCCGACGAAACGGGCCAGGTGCGGCCGGTTCGCGATCTCGCGGGCAAGACCGGTGAGCCAGGTGATCCTCGGCGGCGACACGGGCGCCACCCTGCGCGACATGCTCGCGGCTGCGATGCTGCTCAAGTCGAAACGCGTGCCGCCGCGCCTCGACTTCATCGTCGCCCCGCCTCGCGCCAGGTGCTCGAGGTGCTCGGGCAAGCGGGCGCTCTCGTCGATCTCATCGCCACCGGCGCGCGCATCATCGAAGCCGATCGCCGCGTGGTGACCGGGCGAGATGTACACCGCGGTGCCCGGCCAGCTGTCGCTGCGCACGAGCGATCGCGATCCCAGCGTGCCCCACGCGAAACCCGCTTCGTCGTCGCATCGGCCGAAACGCTCGCCTACGCGGTGGCCACGGGCAACGTCGGCGATCCGCGTTCGTTCAAGCGACCGGTGCGGGTCACCGTGCCGCGCGCCCTCCCGACCGACGACGTGCTCATCCTGCGCGAGCGCCGCCCCGACGCGGCGCGGCCACGAAGCGGCCGCCACTTCGCCGATGTCGACGCCCCCGTCGTGGAGCGGAGGCGCAAACCTCGAGCTCGTCGAAGGCGTCCCGTCTGCCGTCGGCGTGGCCGACGACCGAATGCGCGCTCCTTCTGTCGACGCTCGACGAAGTCCGTCAGGTCGCGGCCCATGCGACCGGCGAAGGCCCGCTCAAAGCCGTCATCGCCCCCTTCGTTCCGAGTGGGCTCGTCGCCATCCTCGCCGGGGCGGGCATCCTCGCGCTCGGCGCCGAAGCCCGCCGTGCTGAAGTCACTGAAAGGGCCAGAAGACGATCAGCGTCTCCCCGGTGACGGCGGCGACCGACGGCGCGGTCGTCGTCACGACGCAAAGCAAGGCCAAGGTCAACCTTCTTGGTTGGCGGTGGGAATCGAGCGCAGCTGGACCTTCAGCGGCACGTCGCGTCCCGACCCCAGCCGCCAACCGCGGTGCGGACAACATGAAACCTTGGCGAGGCTCACCTCTTCGTCATCTTGTATCGCGCTCGCCTCGCGGCTCGCTGCCGCTCAAGGCGCGCCTCCATGGCGGTTCCGCGCCGCCACCGGGCGCACGAGCCCAGACCGCGCCCAGCCGATTCGGCAGGCGGGCGCTACCGCAGCAGGGTACCCGCCGCCAGGACCGGTGCATACCCCAGCCAGCGCAGACAGCCGCGCGGTACCCGCGCAACAGCAGGGAACGGCCGCGGCAACCGCAGGCCGGGCGCAAAGCGCGCGGCTATCCGGAGCCGTACGATCCGGCCGCAAGGCGGCGCCTGCCGCAACCGCTCGAGGCTGGCGCTCGGCGGCCCGGCAGGGCCGCGACCAACGAGCCGGCGAGACGCTCCGACGACGACCTCGGTCACCACGGGCAGCTGCACCTTCGCGCCGGAGTTTCTCACCGGGTACCGCATGCTCTATCGGTACGACTCGTCGCCGCGCTGCGCGCCTTACGACGCCACGAAGAAGCTCGAGCGATCAGCAGAAATTCTGCGGCTATCAGTGCCGCGCCCGACGGTCGGCTTGTGCGGTCGGGCTTTGCGCTCGTCGACTTCTTCGAGTCCCTTTGCCTTCGTCCGGCTCGGGCTCGCCAACGAAGCGGACGGAGACCAACCAGGGAAAGCTGCTCCAAATGGGCGTCGGGGCGCGCCTCTACACGATGGCCGAGTTCGCGCTTCAAAGTCTTCTTCTCGCCCTGATCGGAGTCGACGCCACGAGCTGGTCCGTCAGAGCCGATCGGTTCCGGGCCGCGCCGGCTCGCCGGGCTACGACGATGCGCTCGGCCGGGGTGAAGACCGGGGTCGTACAAGACCGACGTCCTGGCGCACTTCGATCTCGGGCCGCAGTACGACTTTTCGCGTAGGGTTCGGCGTCTACCTCGCGGGCGGTCTCACGCTTCAAATGGTGCGCTACTTCGGCGTGACGGCCGACGTCGCCGATCGGCATCCAAGCTGCGGGCACCCGTAGGCCTCGCTGATGACGACCCGCGCGCTCGCACAGACGTACGAGCCGAACCCGCTATTGGCCTACGTCTACCGTCGCTTCTTCGAGCACATCCAGGTCGACGAGACTTGGGTGGCCACGGTGCGCGAAGCGCCGCCGCGCGCGGCTCGGTCGTCTACATCCTGCTCGCAACCTCTCGTTTCTCGACTTTCTGGCGCTCGATCATCTGACCAAGCGCCACGGTCTGCCGCGCATCCGCTTCGCCAACGATCTCGGGCTGTGGGTGCTCGAACCGATGGGCAAAGGGTTGGTTCAGCGCGCTACCGCCGCACAGCCGCGCGGCGACGCCGCCGACAGAGCTGACCCAGCGTCGATCGAGCAAGGAGGCTCGGCGGCACTCTTCCTCAAACGCCCGTCGGCGGTGCTCGACGTGACCGGGCGCAAGGTCGGGCCGCGCCGCTCGCTGTCTCGGAAGGCGACGACCTGATCCGCGCGCTCTTCGACGCTGCAGCGCAGCCGTTCGACGCCGATCCTGCTCGTCCCCCAGGTGTTCGTGTGGACCAAGAGTCCCGATCGCCGCGAAGCGGAGCGTGGTCGACGCGCTCCTCGGGAGCGCGCGAATGGCCCGGAAAGATCCGCACGACGATGCAGTTTCTCCGAAACTACAAGCAACGTCATCTTCCGCGCCGGCGAGCCGGTCGATCTCGCCGAATTCCTCGAACGTCGACGGAAGCGCGAGCGCGAGGTCGGCGCAACGGCGGTCACCGGCCGAGGACGACGGCGCGCGCGTGCGCCGACTCACGTACGCGCTGCTGCGCCGTCTCGAGCGCGAGCGGCGCAGCCATCGTCGGCCCGGTGCGCAAGGCCAACGATCGCATGCGCGAGCGAGATCATCAAGAGCCCGCGCCTGCAAGGCATCATCCAGCGACCTCGCCGGCGAAGGCGAGAAAGAGCGGCTCGTCCTCAACAACCGCGCCTACGGCATGCTGCGCGAGCTCGAGTCACAGCCCGATGCCGGGCGTCATCCGCATGCTCGACGTCGCGCTCGATACCGATCGTCAACCGCATCTACGACGGCGTCGAGGTCGACCAGAGCGGTCTCGAGCGGGTGCGCGGCGGCGGCCAAGCGCGGAACGCTGGTTCTTCTGCCGAGCCACAAGAGTCACCTCGACTACTTGATGCTCTCGTTCGTCTTTTATCACGCGAACCTCGCAGCTTCCGCTCATCGCCGCCGGCGACAACCTCTCGTTCTTTCCGCTCGGCCTCATGCTCCGGCGCGGCGGCGCTTTCTTCATCCGCCGCTCGTTCAGCGGCGATCGCCTCTACGGCGCCGTCGTCGACGCCTACGTGCGCCGCCTCATCCGCGAGGGCTTCTCCATCGAATTTTTCCTGAGGGCGGCCGCTCGCGCACCGGCAAGCTCTTGCCGCCCAAGCTCGGCCTCTTGAACATGGTCGTCGAGGCGGCGCATGGCGGTGCCGAACAAGGAGCTGTTCTTCGTCCCGGTGTCGATCGGCTACGACCGGCTCGTCGAAGGCTCGTCGTACGTGCGCGAGCTCACCGGCGGCGAAAAGCAGGAAGAGGACGCGCGCGGCCTGCTCAAGACGACGGGCCTTCTGCGCGGTCGCTACGGTCGGCTCAACATCCAGTTCGGCGAGATCCTGTCGCTGTGGGACATCCGCGCCAACGGCGATACCGCGTCCGCGTCGCGACGAAGAGCGCAGCGCCGCCATGCACCCGGCCAAGCGCCGCGCGCCTCGTCACCAGGCTGGCGCACCGCGTGATGGCCGAGATCAACCGCGCCACGGCGGTCACCCCGGCGCCGTGGTGGCCACCGCGCTGCTCAACCATCCGCATCGCGGCATCTCGCACGGCGAGCTCACCGCCGATGTGCGATCGTCTGACCAAGGTGCTTGAAGCGGCTCGGCGCGCGCATCTCGCATGCGCTGCTCGATCGCACGCGGCGAGCTGCGCGAAGAGGCCATCCGCGAAGCCGCGCAGCTCTTCATCGAGGCCGAGACCGTCGTCGCCACCGTGCCCGGCGAAGGGGCCAGTCAGGCGCGCAGCAGGCGCGCCAAGATCTACACCGGACCCGACGTGATGTACGTGGTGCCCGGACGACAAGCGCCTGAGCCTCGATCTGCTCGAAGAACATCATCGTCCACTTCTTCGTTCCGCGCGCGCTCGTCTCCACCGCGCTTTCTTCGTCGGCGCGCTGAGACCTGCCGGCGCCGCGGGCCCGCCGACGCTCACGCCCGCCTTCCGCGTCCGACGCGCCGCCCGCCGGAATCGCCCGGCTCCCGGATTCTCGCCCGTTGCCGCGCGCTACATTCGAAGAACGGGTGCGGAGCCTCTCGCGCCTTTTCAAGTTCGAGTTCATGTTTCGCGCCGACGCGACCTTCGAGCAAAACTTCGCCGAAACGCTGGGCGAGATGGTGGCCGCGGGCGAGCTCGCGCTTGCCCGCGAGCGGGGACATCGGGCCGGCCGCCGGGCACGACGGCTGGAGCGGCGAGGCGTGGATCGACTTCTACGCCTCGGTCGCGCGCACCTTCCTCGAGAGCTACCGCGTCGCCGCGCGCGGCTCTGCCGATGCTGCAAAAGGGCCCCGCCAGTCAGAAGGACTTGGTCAAACGCGCTCTCGCGGCCGGCGGAACGCATGTTCTTGGCCGGCGAGATCGAGCGCCGCGAGGCGGTCACGCGACCGACCATCGCCAACGCGTACCTCGCCTTCGCCGATCAAGGCTATGTCTCCGTCGTCGCAGGGCAAGATCTCGCTCGCCGAATCCTTCTCCACGGCCGCCGCGGTGGCGGCCATCGAGTCGAAGAATCGTCGGGTACTCCGGCGCCGAGGATCTGCCGTGAACGGTCGAGGTTCGGCCTGCGCCCTGAGCGCCGTTCTCTCTCGGTAGCTGCTCGTACACCCCTTCGCCACTCTCACGCCCCTCTGTGCAGGTTCGGTGGGCACACCGACGCACGGCGTACTCTCCGCTGCCGCCGAGCTCCCGATGTCCGGCCCTGGGTACCGCTGGTTCAACCCGATCGGTGACATGCATTACGGCGTACCCCGCCTGGTGGAAGCCCTCGCCAGCGCCGCCGCCGAAGTCGATCGCGCAACGCGCCCGGGGGGCGCCGCCTCATGGTCGGCGATCTCTCGCGCGCGCACGGGCGGACGCATCTCCGCGCCACGCTTCGCACCGCATCGGGCGCGACGTCGACCTTCTTCTTTTACACCGAGACGCCGCGGGCAGAGCCCATCGCCAACCGCCGGCTTTTTCAGGTTCGGCCCCGATGGTCTCGCCTTCGTGTCCGAACGATCGCGGCGGCGGGCGCTACGTCCGTCTCGACCTGGCGCGCGAGTGGCTTCTCATCAAGGCGCTCTTTGACACGCGCCGCAAGCCAACGTGCAGTGGATGTTCGTGAGCTTGCCGGTCGAGGCGCTCATCACCGACTACGCGCAGAGCGCGCGGCGAAGACCCCGAGCTCGTGTGGCACGCCGAAACGGTGATGCTGCAACCGAGAGACAGCCTCCCGCACGACGATCATCTGCACCTTCGCACCGCGTGCACTGCCGGACGAGGCGGTCGTCGGCTGCGAAGGCGGCGGGCCGTATTGGCCCTGGCTGCCCCCTCTGCCCACGGCACCTCCACCCGAAACCGACGACGCGCTGGCGGTGGCGCTGCTCTGACGCCCATCGAACCGAGGTGCGCAGAAGTGCGAAGGCCAGCCCTTTCGTCAAGGTCCCACCTCGGGTCCGACGAAGCCGCGCGCGGTTTCGCCGCCGAGCCGGCGAGCGACAAGCCGCTGCGCTAGCTCACGCATGACGTCGCGCTCCTCAGGCCGCGCCGGCCTCCTGTTTCACGCCGACGCGCTCGACGCTGTGCCGCGCGTCTCGAACGCCGCTCGTTCGACCTCGTCTACATCGACCCCCCTTCAACGTGCGGCGGCGCCGTTCGCGCGCGCGCACGCAGCGCGGCGAAGCGCGCGGACGGCGCACCAAAGGGAGCGGCCCCGAACGCCTACCAGCGACGCGTGGGGCGGACGAGCTTCCTTGCTTTCCATGCTGCGCCCGCGCCTCGCGGCGCTGCGCGAGTCGGATGAAGCCGCAGGCGTCGTTGTGGCTCCACCTCGACTACCGCACCGGTGCATCACGCCAAGGTCATGTGCGACGAGATCTTCGGCGCGGGCGCATTTCGCGGCGAGATCGTGTGGGTGCCCGGGCAACGGCGCGCGCGGGCGCGGACCGAGCGTTACCCACCAAACCCTGCTCATCTTCAGCCGCGACGCCGAGCCCTCGGCGCGAGCCAGTCTGGAATGCGGACGACCCCGCCCTGCGCGAGCCGTTTGCCGCCACCAGCTTGCAGATGCACTTTCGGGCACGGAGCACGCCGACGGGCGGGCTTTACCGCGAGCGCACCATCGGCGGCAAGACGTACCGCTACTTCGCGCGACCAGGGGCGCAAGCTCGGCAGCGTGTGGAGCGACATCCCGGGAATGAACGCCAACACGCCTCTGCGCAAAGAAGGCACCGGCTATCCCACGCAAAAACCCGAGCGCCTCCTGGAGCGCATCATGCGCGCCGCCAGTCGGCCTGGACAAACCGTGGCCGATCTCGATGTGCGGCAGCGGCACGACGTTGGTCGTCGCCGCCCGCCTCGGCCGCCGTTTCGTCGGCGGTGACGCGAGCGCACCTCGCGATCGAGACGCGTCCCGCCGTCTGCATCGCGAGGGCGTGACCTATCGACCGCCCGGCGGCCGTTCGCCGTACGACGCGGACAGCGCCGTCGAAGGCCGGACGGCGCTGAGAACAGTCTCGCGCGGCCTCCGCTGAGGTGGCGCTACGCCGGCACGCACGACTCCCGCCAGACATCTCGGTCGCAGAGTGGGTTTGCTCGGGGAAGGCCCGTGCTAAGCCCGGCCCACACCGAGGTCACCGAGAATGCATCCGCCCCCGATCCCACGCCTGGCTCGGTGCCCGCTTGGGCCGTTTTCGCGGCCGGCACCGCCCATGGCAAGCCACTGCGGCAGGCTCACGACACGCGCGCCAAGCACGCGCAAAAAGGCAACGCGGCCGCGCCTGTCCAGGCAAGGCAAGGCCGGGCCCGCGTCCAAACCGGACGGTCAGCCGCGACCGCCGACAAACCGGCTAAGGCCTGCGCCACCGCCAGCGCCCACGCTCCTCGTTCGCTGCATGTCAAAAGGCGACGCTCGAGAACGGCCTTCGCGTGGTGATGAACGTCGATCGCACCTCGCCGACCATCGCGGTGGCCGTCATCTACGACGTCGGCGCGCGCAACGAAGAGCGCGGGCGCGTTCGGGCTTCGCCCACCTCTTCGAGCACATGATGTTCGAGGGCAGCGCCAACGTCGGCAAGGGGAAGCACTTCAAGCTGGTCGTCCGCGTCACGGCGGCACCCTCAACGGCACGCACGTCGAGCGATCGCACCAACTACTTCGAGATGCTCCCTCCAACGAGCTGCCGCTCGCGCTGTGGCTCGAAGCCGACCGGATGAAGTCGCTCGACGTCTCCGCCGAGAACTTCGAAAACCAGCGCAAAGTGGTGCAGGAAGAGTACCGCATGCGCGTCTCCAACGTCGCCTATGCGCCGGCGCAGATCCGCCTCGACTGAGCTCGTGTTCAGGGCTATTGGCCTTACGAGCACGATGCCATCGGCTCGATGCAAGACCTCGACAACGCGCAGCTCGAGTGGGTGCGAAGCTTCCACGACAGCTACTACGCGCCGAACCTGGCGGTGCCTCTCCATCGCCGGTGATTTCGAGCCCGACGAGGCGATGCAGCTCGTGCACCGCTTCTTCGACACCGGCAAAAAGCAGGAGAAGGTCGTTCCCCTACGAGCCGGGCGATTTCCCCGAGCAGCAGGCCCGCGTACGGCGTCGCTCGAGGACTCGCACGCCAAGACACCGGCGTTCTTCTACGGCTGCGCGATCGTGCCGGACCGCGAGCCCGACCATTATGCCCTCGAGCTCGCCATGAGCGTCCTTTCCGACGGGAGAGCTCGCGGCTGCATCAGAAGCTCGTGCGCGACAAGGCGCTGGCGCAAGAGGCGTGTGGGATGGACCAATGACCATCGCGGCCCCGACGCGGCTGGCCTCAAGTGAAGCTCGCCGAGGGGGCGCGCATGGCGGACGCTCAGAAGGCCACCGACGCCATCGTCGACGCCGTTCGCCAAGGACGGCCCCGACCGAAGCCGAGATGGCCAAGGTGCGCAACCGCGTCGAGGCGTCGTTTCTCTTCGGGCTGCAGTCGAATCTGCAGCGCGCCAACTCAGCTCGGCCAGTACGAGCTCTTCTACGGTGACGCGCGGCTGCTCAACGGCGAGCCCGCCAAGTACTTCGCCGTCACCAAAGACGACATCAAACGCGTGATGGCGAGATACATCGTTCCCGCGCGACGCACGCCGTGGTCGAGGTACGCCCGACGGGGATGGTCGATCCACCGCCCAGGCTCCGCGCCCGCCTGCGGCGGCCCACGAGAAGGAGATCGCCGGCCTGAAGACCGAAACTGCTCGACAAGGACCGCGTGACCAAGACCACCAAGTGCGTCACTCGGCAAGGAAAAAGAGGGCGGCTTGCACAAGCCGAAGCGCGAAGTAAGGAATGGCGATGAAGAAAACGCATGCTCTTCTCGCTCGCTCTCGTTCGCCCTTCCGGTGGTCGTCGGCTGCCGCTCGCAGCCGCCGGTTTACCCGCACCAACGTCCAGATCCCGGTGCCGGACGCGCTCCCCAGGATCAGACGCTCGAGCCGGCCCGCGAAGTCGCCGCCGGAGTCGGGGCCGCCCCGCGAAACGCCGTTCCCCAAGATCGAGCACCAGGACCTGCCGAGCGGGCTCGCGCTCGACGTCGTGCAGGCGCGCACGCTGCCGCTCGTGCAGATTCGCGTGCTCGTGAAGAGCGGCGCTGCCGCCGACGGCGACAATACCGGGCCTCGCCAACTTCACCGCCAAGATGCTGAAGGACGGCGGCGCCGGTCGCTATTCGAGCAAGGATCTGCTGGCCAAGATCGAGACGCTCGGCGCCGATCTCGGCGTCGAGGTCGGCCCCGACAGCACGGTGCTCTCGCTCGGCGAGTTCCAAGGCTCATTTCGACGAGGCCATGGACCTGCTCGGGAGCGGTCACCCGCGAGCCGCGCTGGGACGAGCAAGAGTTCGGCAAGCTGAAGAAGCGCCAGGTCAAAAGCCGGCCGACAAGGCCAAGTCGAACGGCGCCTGGAGCGCGACGATGCTCGCTCTGGCAGCGAGCTCTACCGACTGCCCACCGGCGTCCATCCCTACGCTTCGTACGACGCGCCGGCCGTGCGGAGCTCGCCGAGATCACGACCGCGCTCTGCCGCGATTTCTACAAGAAGAACTTCACCCCAAAAATCACGACCATCATCGTGGGCGGCGACATCGACGTCGATGCCAGCGCGCAAAGCGGTCGAGCAAGGCGTTCGGCAGCTGGAAGGTCCAGAGGTCGCCGCGTCGACGCTTCGCCGAGGCGAACGCCCCCGAGCGACTCAAGATCTTCTCGCCGACCGCCCCAAAGAGCGCGCAGAGCGACGTTTACGTGCGGGATGCTGGGTCCCGTCGCGCAAAGGACGATTCGTGGACTGCGGTGAAGGTCGCCAACCAGGTGCTCGGCGGGGGCGTCTCGGGGCGGCTCTTCCTCGACGTGCGCGAGAAGCAATCGCTCGCCTACAACACGCGGTCGACGGTGGGCGAGCTCGCGCGCGGCCCGGTGCGCGATCATCGCCTATGCCGGCACGCAAACCGCGAAGACCGGGCTCGCCGTGCAGGCGCTGCTCGACAACTTGAAGCGCATCTCCGCCGAGGCCGCCGCGGAAGACGAGCTCAACACGGCGCGGCGCTACCTGGCCGACATCTTCGCAGTGCGCATGGAGACGGTCGGCTCGGTGGCGGACATGGTCGTCGCGCTGCGCGGTGCTCGGTCTGCCCCGACTACTACGACACCTATCGCAAAGAGATCAGCAGCGTGACGCGGCGAGCAAGCGCAGAAAGGCCATCGCCGAGCACGTGCGCGAGGGGCACGCCGATCATCGCCGTCTCCGGCGACGCCGAGAAGATCGGGCCGGTGCTGAGCCATTCGGCGACGTCGTCGTCAATCCGGAAAAGGAATTCGAGCGTGGAAAGCGATTCCCATGAACGCCAAGGCGCCCATCGAGCTCGAACGCGAGACCGGATGAACACGGACCGCCGTGGCACGGATTGACGGCGGTCGGCGTCGGTCGTTAGCCGGCGAGGCGGTCCACTGCCGTCACGCGCAGAACGAGCTGGCGGGCTAAAATTCCGATTGTTGGCAGAGGCCTGAACGGCGGCCAAGAGACCCTGGCGCCGTCTCCGGCGGCAGGTGGCCGATCGCGTCGAGGTCGGTGAGCAGGGTGCGCCGATTCGATGCGCTCGCTCCACCGCTGAACGCATCGTTGAAAGGAAGGAAGTTTGCGCGGCCCGCTCGATCGGCCCGCGGCTGGCAAGTAAGCGCGAACCTCTTCCCGAAGGCGACGTGTCGAGCCAGCTGGCTCCACGCAACGGAGCAGGCGATCCTGCTCCCTCTTGCTCGAGGCCGAGGATTTCCTGCAAATGGCTGGGGCCGACGTGGGCGAACTGCGCCAATTCAGGACGCCTCTGGCTGAGCAAATAGATGGAGACGGCGCGCGAGAGCTGCGAGGCGTGAAAGGGCAAGTCCGGGTGGCTCGATAGTTTGCGAAACGAGGTGTTCTTGCGCCCGTGCGAACGCCATTTGGCGCAGTCTCCCCCGTAAATGCGCTCTACGATCACCCGCCGATGCGAACCATCAGCTCGATCCCTTTGACGCGGTAGAGCTGGCGCAAGTCGCGCACCAGCATCGGATGCGCCGGGGGTCGGCGGTCGATCGATGGCCGGCGAGTCGGATCCCCGTCGTTCAATCGCGAGATGCGACGAGCCTTCACGAGAAGCTGCGATCGGCGTTTCTGCTAGCACGGTCATTCCCAGATGGCGAGGGGTTTGACGACGTCGCCGCTGAGAGCGTCGACGCGCATCGCGCCGGGCGGGTCGCCCTCCATGCTGACGACTGCGGTGCGCTTTTGCAGAGCGCCCACGTTCGAGAATGTGAGGCCGGGTTTCGTCACAAAATGCGCACGGCCGTGTTCTTTAGGCGAGCCGGAAAAGCTGCAGGCGCACGACGTCGCGCTCGACCACGACGGGCGCTGCACGCGCTCTGCGACAATGCGCCCACGACCCGTCATGCACGCGTCGAGCAAGACGCCTTCTGCGGCGAGCCCAGCAAGACCGGCGAACGCAAGCGGAGCGGTAAATCACGTCAAACTGCGGCGCTGCTGGCGCAGAAACGGACCGCGGCGTGCGTGACTTCAAGCGCGCGAGGGGCTCAATCCGACGGCATCGTCGGCCCGGCCACTTCCGCGCGGCGCTCGATGTAATCGATGGACCGGCGCGTCGCACGGGCGTTTTCGCGCGGAACGGTCGGTCACGGCGAATGGCGACCGTGCGAGTGCGCCTCGTCTGCCCCGCCCGAGGCACGATTCCCAGGTGGTTACACATAGAGGAACCTACCGATTCCCTTAGAGCTTTCCGGCGCCCGGCGCTCATCCGGTGGGGAGAAGCCGGGGAGAGCTTCCCAACAACCTGTCGATCCATGTGTTCACCGAAGATCCGTCAGGTATTTTGCCCAAATTAGCGCTTATAACCCAAAGCCCGAGATATATGCTATTGATTGCCCAGCCACCACCTGTAGCGTTAGGGATGCTTCTCTCACGGGCATGCTTCCACTGCGCGGGATGTTCTGAGAGGGACTGGTGCCAGTACAGCGGATGGAGATGGCAGGGGCATGTCGCTTGGGGCGTCGCGGCGGCAACTTGGCATGGTTCGTAAAGCGCCCGAAGAACGGATGGCGGACCCCGAGGGGAGCCGCCGAGCCCGGGCCGCGGCCGTTGAAACGGGCGGTCTCATCCGGGGGGGAGGCGGGCTGGTCCTCGCCATGCGGCTCTGTGCTATGCGAGGTCGAAGCCGGAGTCGCAGCGGAAGCTCGGAGGTAGGTCAACATGGCGCAGCCGACGTTTTGTCTGGGGACAGCGGTAAAGTAAGCGGCAAGCACGCTGGAGCGTCAGTCCGGCGGCCGGCAGACAACCGCAGAACGCGTCGCATGAAAACCCGCCGGCCCATGCGCGCGAGACAGCGCCCTGGCAGCCGCGCACGGCTCGCTCCTCGCGCGCCGCCACGTGCCCCTCGGGCCGAGGAGTCGACGCGTCCTTCGGCGCGCCCCTCCAGAGGCCGTCCGCGCACCCTCGCGCGGCGGCGTTCGATCGCGCGCCGCTGTACGGCGACGCCGGCTGGCGGCCGCCCCAGTTGACTCCATCGTCTGGGAGCGGCGCACGCAGCGTCATCACGAACCCCGACGGCTCGGTCGTCTTCAAGATGGAAGGCGCCGAGATCCCGGCGGCTGGTCGCAGCTCGCGACCGACATCGTCGTCTCCAAGTACTTCCGCAAGGCCGGCCTCCACGGCAAGAAGGAGGTCGGCGAGACCAGCGTGCGGCAGGTGGTGTACCGGCTCGCGCGCACCATCCGCGAGGCGGGCGAGACGCGTCGGCGGCTACTTCGCGACGAAGAAGGACGCCGACACGTTCGAGGCCGAGCTTTCGCTATCTCCTCGTGAACCAGTACGGCGCGTTCAACTCGCCGGTGTGGTTCAACTGCGGGCTCTTCCACGCGCTACGGCATCGACGGGCACCGGCGGCAACTGGGCGCTGGAACGCGCAAGGCCGAGCACGGACGAGATCGTCGAGACGGCAGCGCGCCTACGAGCGCCCGCAGTGCTCGGCGTGCTTCATCCAGTCGGTCGGCGACGACCTGATGGGCATCTACGACCTCGTGAAGAACGAGGCGCGCCTCTTCAAGTACGGCTCGGGCACGGGCACGAACTTCAGCGAGCATCCGCGGCAAGCAGGAGAAGCTCTCCGGCGGCGGCACCGAGCTCGGGCCTCATGAGCTTCCTCGAGGTGTTCGACCGCGCGGCCGGCGTCGACCAAGTCGGGCGGCACCACGCGGCGCGCCGCCAAGATGGTCTGCCTCGACATGGACCACCCCGAGATCGTCGACTTCATCAACTGGAAGGTCCGCGAGGAGAAGAAGGCGCAGGCGCTCATCGCGGTCGGGCTTACGCGTGCGACTTCAACGGCGACGCCTACCACACGCGTCAGCGGGCAGAACTCGCAACAACTCGATCCGCGTCACCGACGAGTTCATGCGCGCGGCGCTCGGCGGCGGCGCGTGGCAGACGCACGCGCGCACCACCGGTGAAGTCGTCGACACGCTACAAGCGCCAAGGATCTCTGGAACCAGGTCGCCGAGGCGGCGTGGGCGCTGCGCCGATCCGGGCGTGCAATACGACAGCACCATCAACCGCTGGCACACCTGCCCCAACACCGGGCGCATCAACGCGTCGAATCCGTGCTCCGAGTACATGTTCCTCGACGACACGGCGTGCAACCTCGCGTCGCCTGAACCTGACCAAGTTCCTCGGCGAGACGGCGTCGTTCGACGTCGAGGGCGTACCGCCACGCCATCCGCATCTTCTTCGTCGCGCAGGAGATCCTGGTCGACTTCTTCGGCGTACCCGACCGCAGCCGCATCGCGCAAGAACTCGCACGACTACCGCCCGCTCGGGCTCGGCTACGCCAACCTGGGCACGCTCCTCATGCTGCCCGGCATCGCCGTACGACTCCGACGAAGGGCCGCTCGATCGCCGGCGGCGCTCACGGCCATCCTCTGCGGCCACGCGTACACGGTCTCGGCGCGAGATGGCGGCGCCGAAGGGCCCGTTCGCCGGCTTCGCCAAGAACCGCGAGCCGATGCTGCGCGTGATGCGCATGCACCGCGACGCGGCCTACGCCATCGATCGCGACAAGTGCCCGGAGCCGCTCTGGCGCGCGCGCCGTCGCAGACTGGGACGACGCGCGTGCGCCTCGGCCAGCAGCACGGCTACCGCAACGCGCAGGCCACCGTGCTCGCGCCGACCGGCACCATCGGCCTGCTCGATGGACTGCGACACGACCGGCATCGAGCCCGACTTCGCGCTGGTCAAGTTCAAGAAGCTCGCCGGCGGCGGGTACTTCAAGATCGTCAACCAGTCGGTGCCCGAGGCGCTGCGCCGCCTCGGCTACTCGCCGGCCGAGGTGCAGGAGATCGTGGCCTACGTGTCGCGGCACGAACACGCTGCTCGCGGCGCCCCGCACGTCAACCGCGCCGTCGCTCAAGGCTGCGCGGGCTCACCGACGACGATCTCGCCAAGATCGAAGGCGCGCTCCTCGGCGTCGTTCGATCTCGACCTCGCCTTCGGCCCGTGGATCTTGGGCGAAGAGACGTACGAGCGCCTCGGCGTTCCCGAAGACCGCGTGACGCGTCCCGGCTTCTCGCTGCTCACGTACCTCGGCTTCTCCGCGCGCCGAGATCGACGAGGCCAACGACGTCATCATCGGCCGCATGACGGTCGAAGGCGCGCCGCACCTGCGCGACGAGCACTACCGGTGTTCGACTGCGCCAACCGCTGCGGCAAGACCGGCCAGCGGCTACCTCGCGCCGATGTCGCACGTGCGCATGATGGCTGCCGCGCAGCCGTTCCTGTCCGGGCGCCATCTCGCAAGACGGTGAACCTGCCGAACGAGGCGACCGTCGACGAGGTGCGCGAGATCTACGAGGAGGGCTGGCGCCTCGGGCTCAAGGCGGTCGCGCTCTACCGCGACGGCTGCAAGGCGTCGCAGCCGCTCTCGCACGAGCGAGGCAAAGAGTCGGACGCCAACGACGAGGCCGACCAAGACGAGCCTGCGGCCGGCCGCGCAGATCGAGCTGCTCGCCGGCATGTCGCCGATGCCCCGCACGCCGCGCATCGCCGTCCGACGCCTGCCCACCGGCGACGCGCGTGCGCCTGCCCAAGAAGCGCCACGGCTTCACGCAGGAAGCGCAAGGTCGGCGGGCACAAGATCTTCCTGCGCACCGGGCGAGTACGAGGACGGCACGCTCGGCGAGATCTTCATCGACATGCACAAGGAGGGCGCCGCCTTCCGCTCGCTCATGAACTGCTTCGCCATGGCGGTGTCGGTCGGCCTGCAGTACGGCGTGCCGCTCGAGACGTTCGTCGAGCAGTTCACGTTCACGCGCTTCGAGCCGCAGGGCGCTCGTCGAAGGGCACGCCGAACATCAAGTTCGCGACCTCGATCGTCGACTACCTCTTCCGCGTGCTCGGCGTCGAATACCTGCACCGCTACGATCTCGCCCAGGTGCCGCCCACGGCCGCCGAGCTGGGAGGAACCGACGCCGACGATGCCACGACGGAAACCGGCGACGACGTCGTCATCGGCTACGATCGCGCCGGGCTTGCCGCGAGGATTTGTCTCCTCGCGCCCCGCGGAGCCGCACGACACGCTGCGTCCTGGGCCCCGAAGGCTCGATGGCGCCGCTCGACGCGCAGCTCGAAGAGATGATGGGGGACGCGCCCGTGTGCGACGGATGCGGGCACATCACGGTCCGCAACGGGGCTTGCTAAAGTGCCTGAACTGCGGAAACTCCATGGGTTGTTCGTAAAAGCCACTCGTCGCGCGCGCGCCAGAAGGGCGCACGACCAGGTCGAGAGCCGCGCAACAAAACTCAGGAGACGGTGCGATCGCCGCGGCGGGTTCGATCTTCTCGACCCGCGGGCGATGTAGGCCCTGTGGCGACGTAGGTCGTTCGTCTGGATAAACTGCCGCCTCACGCGGCGTTTTGCTGTAAAACGTCTCACGCAGCGAAGTCGCAACTGACGTTGTCGTCTTGACTCGAGAGGGAAACACCGTGCGCTAGCGAGACCGCGCTGTCTTGTCGATGCTTGGCCGCTGCCCTGCGCTCGCGGCTGGCTGTAAGCAGCAAGAGCCGTGAAGAGGCGGAACCAACGCCCGCCGCCGCCCCTAGCGCGGCCCCCGCCGCGCCGCACCGTCGGCCGGCTCCCGCCGGACCAACGCCGCCCGCGATCGACATCCCGCCCCCGTGCAGCCACAACGTGCCGTGCGGCTGCGCTCTGTGGGTTCGACAGCCGGCTGCCAAGAAGGCCGCGCCCGAATCGGTCAAGGCGTGTTGCGCGGCGCTGCGCAAGGAGGCGACGACGGCCGCCGACAAATCGCTCTACACCACCGCGGCGGGCACCTGCGATGCCATCGAGAAGCTCGTCGCCGCCGGGACGACCAAGAAGCCGCGGCGCTCACCCAGCTTCGAGCGGGTCTCAAGGGGCAAGCTCCCGGCCGGGCTGCGACTGAAGTTCGCCGACGATCTGGCGACCCACGACCTTCGTGTCGCTAAACCCCGGTGCCACCGGGACCAGGAGCTCCATGAAGAAGACGCTCATCGCCGTAGGTTATCTCCCGCTGCTGGTCGGTTTGCTCGCCGCCCTACCCGGCTCGTCGGGTGTAAGAAGAAAGAGAGAAGAGATGCCCCCGGCGCCTTCGGCTGCGCCCCGCCGCCCGCACCGGCACCGGTGCCGACGCCCGTCGTCATCGCGCCGGAAGAAGACGCAGGGGCCCCCGTCGACGACGCGGGCGGCGACGCGAAAAAGCCGGCCGGCAAAGCCGCTCCGGCCGACGTCGCAGGTTTGCGCGCGTGTTGCACTGCGCTGCAGCAGAATGCGTCGTCGATGCCGCCGCCGAACAATGCTTACGCGCTCCAGGCGGCGTACACTGTGCACGTCGCTCGTGAACAGCTTGGCCGCGGGTACCACCACGAAAGCGGGTGCTCTCGGCGCGATTGGCGGCGATCATGAAGGGTGCCAAATACCGCCGGCCTGCAAGTGACCTAGCACGACGCATACCGCGAGCCGATCTGGTCAAGACGACCGCGGGCGTTCGCCTTGCTGGTTTTCTTCATGGAATTCCGCCTGGTCAGTCAAGCATTCGAGGTTGGACATTGAAAAGCGCTCCGATGATCGATCTGGCGGCGAGAATCTGACAGCGTCGTTGCTACCGGCGCTACGATAGCGTCTTGAGCGAGCAGTCCCGCCTCGGAACGATTACGCCGTCTTTTTCGGGCTGCGCGGCGCTGCCCGCGGGGTGACGACGGGCATCGGCGACGCGATGCCGCGGTGCTCGCGCCGGAGCGCTGAGGCGCTCGTGTGGACGATCGATGCCGCGGTGGAGGGCGTGCACTTTCGGCGCGACTGGATGTCGCTCGAAGACATCGGCTACCGCTCGCTCATGGCGGCGGCGAGCGATCTGGCGTGCGCATGGGCGCGTGCCCGCGGGGTCCTCTCGGCACTCGTCCTTCCCCGCGATTTTAGCGACGAGGAGCTCGATCGGCTGGCGCGCGGCCAGGCCGGAGCCGCCGAATCGCTCGGAACGGCCGTCATTGGCGGCAATTTGGCGCGCGGGGGCGAGCTGTCCATCACCACGACGGTGCTCGGCTCCGCAGAAGGCCGCTCCTACGCGCGGGGGCCGCGCCGAGGGGATGTCGTGGCCATCGCCGGGGCGCTGGGGCTCGCGGGAGCCGGCGTCGCGCGCGCTCGAACGCAGCTGCGACTGCTGGCGGCGGAGGGCCGGGGGCCGCCGATCGAACGCGCGATCGCGAGTATCGGCGACCTCGGGCCCTGCATCGAGGCAGGTCTCGCCGGCAGCGTCCCGCGCGCAGCGGCCATCGACGTCTCGACGGGCTCGCCTTGGACGTCGGCGCGGTTGGCGGCGGAGAGCGGCGTCGGCATCGTCCTCGACGCGGACAAGGTGCTGGCGCGGGAGGGCCAGAGCTCGCGCCGGCGGTGGCCGCCGCTCGTCCGCTCGACGCGCTCGATCTCGCCTCTGCACGGCGGCGATGACTACGCGCGCATGGTCGCGGTTTTCCGCCCGGTGCGCTCCTTCGCGATTTCCGGGCGATCGGCGCGTGCCAGGCCGGTAGCGGGCTATGTTCTTTCGCGCGGCGGATGGCGCGTCAGCGCCGCTCGAGCCACGCGGTTACGACCATTTCGGGCGACTGAGCGCGCGGGCGGCTTGGAGCGGGGCGAAGAACTGACAGCTGCAGAAGTCGACCTCGACGAACACGCGTTTGGGGTATTTGCCGACGAGGCGCGCGCCGAGGTTGAAAAGCGCGATCTGCCAGCCAGCCGTATTTCTTGCCGAAGTGCGTCGTACACGCGCCCGATGAGCGCCTTGTCGTCGACGATGCGCGCGTTCGTGTCGCCGCCATTCGCCGAGGATGTTGCCGCGGACATCGCAGGGGCGACACGCGCGCGCGGCGAATTGCGCAGCCGTTTGAGCTTGCCGCCTTTGGCGTCGCTAAAGCAGTAGAGTTTGCCCCCTTCGGCCGCGAACCACACCGGGGTCTTGACCTCGGCGCCGCTCTTGCGGAAAGTCGAAAGACTCATGTAGCGGCTCTTCGTCGAATTCCGAGATATCCACCCCGTTTTCGCAGTTGCCGCGGGCGCGACTTCCAACGATTTTCCACGCCCTGCCTTCGCGTGTAGCGGCTAGAACTGGCGGCGAGCGCAAACCGTAGCGCTCTCCGCACGCTAGGGCCGAGGGCACGGTTGGTGCTTATGCGTCCACGATCGGACCGATTCGCTCGTTTCGCTTCGCCCACGCAACGTTCCCCTTCATCACTGCGCTCACCATCGCGTTCCTTTTCGACCACCGCTCGTATCTTTGCGTAGCGCTCTGGTCGCATGGGCCAGACGACGGGCGCTAGCGCCGCCCGGTGAATCGCCGGCCGACGGCGGTCGGCCCTCGGCTACAGAAAGCGCTCCGACGGCGCCCCCACGGAGAGCGCCGCGGCTACGCGACGCCTAACGCAACCGCGACGCCCCAGGAGGGCGCGACCGCCCCCAAAGGAGCGCGCCGCGCAGCGCGGACGGCGCCGAGGCGTGCGGCGGCGGCGCCGTCCGAATACGACGTTCCCCCTTCGCCGGGCAAGCGACCGGAAAACGGCTATTGAGCGAGGGCGAGCCGCGATGGTTCATCTCGACGAAAAGCGACCTCGGTGCGCCTTACGTGAAGCCCTACTTTTCAGCGGGTACGGGTTGCCGCATTGGATTTGGGCCGGCGTCGACCTGAACCTGATCACCACCGGTGAGTTCACGCAGGTGTACGGCGGGGTTCGAGCCGACGTCGCCCGTGCTCGACTTCGCCTTTGGCGTGCAGCGACACGTGGTCTTTCGGCAAAACCGTTTTTGGCGCCGAAAGCGACGTTCAATCGTGCGCGACGTTCTCAATGCCCCGGATCAGAAATCACGCTACTGGGCGTGGGAAGCGGAGGTCGTCGGCGTCGCGCCTCTCCTCACTCGGCGATCTTGGTGGACTTCATTCTCGATGCGCATGCTCGACGTGCCCGCGCGGAAGCTATCTGTACGAAGAATCGTATCGTGCCGTCGTTGCCGATCCGATGTACCGCCATTCTGCGCGTCGCGGCGGTCGCGCGGGTCATGCGCGAGGGGGCGCTCAAGTTCGGTCCGCTGGTCGAGCACGTCTTCGCTACGGGCCGCGATGCCCCGATCACGCGCGTTGGTCCTGCCGGTGCGCTACAGCTCACCGACCATCTCGAGTTGAACGCCGCGCTGACGCTCGCGGTATCGAGTCCGGATTCGCTGGGGCTCAGCTTGGGAGCCTACGGCGTGGCTGGTTTGCGCTACCGCTGGGCGACGGGGGAGCGCGCTCCCAAATGGCCGTGGCAGGGCGAGCTCGTGCCGTAGTCGCGGAGTTCTCGCCTTGCGCCGGCGGTGGCGACGCTGACCCACAAAACGCCGACCACCGAACAGCACGTCGCGACATGCCTGCTCGGTGGTCTCTTCATTCCACAGCGAACTATCGACCGGTGAGAAACAGCGCCGTCTACAACTTCTGCTTGGCGACGTCGACCGACTTTTTCAGCTCGTCGATCTCCTTGTCCACCTTGGCGCGGTACGAATCGAACGTCTGCGGGGACTTGGGTGTCGAGGTCGCTTCAGATCCGTATCGAGCGCCGACGCGTTTCGGTGTCGACCACCTTCATCGCGTCGTTGAAATCCATCTTCGCCTTGGGTTCGGCTTTCTGTGCCTTCACTTTGAGGTCGTCGATCTTGTTGTCACGATCTCGTTGACCTCTTTTTGCGCCTTCACCTGAAAGTCGTGCGCTGCTTGACCATGTCCTGGTTGGCCGACCTGATCTCCTCGTTGGCTTTGGCCTGGCCCTTGGCCATGTCGTGCCGGGCTTCGGCGGTGGCCTGCGCGGCCTTTTCGTCGGCCTCGTTCTGGGCCTTCATGGCCTTTCGTTGGCTTCCTTCTGCGCCCTGGCTGCCTTGTCGTCGGCTTGGCGCTGGGCTTGCTCGGCCTTGATTTCCTGTTCCTTGACCGATTGTTCACAAGCGGCGAGGCCAAGAGCGACGCGATGCTGCTACGATCATCGTTCGTTTCATGGTCATTTCTCCTGAATGTTGGGCGCCGGATCACGATTGGGCGCTTCGGCCCGTCCGACGCGGTCTTTCCCCGTTGTTTGGCCAGAGCTTCGGCGCGTCTGAGCTCGCCACCTTCCGGCCCTCCAGCGCGCGAGCGGCTCTCGCGCCTTCTCTTCGACAGTGCCCGATCGCACCGTCGCGTAGGCCCGCGCTGTCATAGCGACGAGCGGCCGTCTTGTTGCCCTCTCCCTTCGTTCCGCTCTCGCGGCGGCGAGGCGCGTTTCGGGCGGCTGCCCCTGGACGACCGCCCTGGATGGCATGGCTTTCGGCATGAGCGCGATCTCCTCCTTGGTTTCCGAAACGGGTTGACGATTTCCTCGGAAGGCCCGTCGATGCTCAGATCACGCGCCGTCCGAAGATGAACGACGCGACGGCGATCACGAGGAAGACGAAGAAACAGATCCTCGCCAGCATCGCGAAATCGCCCGCCAGAGCCGCCAAAACCGAGCACAGCGGCAGCGATTGCAATCAGAAAAAACGTGATGGCCCAATTGAGCATAGGTGTGCCCTTTCGCTGTTTTCGATCCCGCGCCGCCGGGGTCCCGTGATGGGCATTTCGCCATTAGCGTCGGCGCTACCGAGATGAGCCCGTATCGAGCAATCGATGTGCCATGCGCGCCGGGTGCATCCTCCGCACATGGTTCGGGCGCGTGCGACGGTCCGCCACGAGCGCGGAACTGTTTGAGAATGCCGTCGATCACCGCGAACTGACGACAGAACGCGATCCCGAGACGAAAGTGCGCACGGATATCTCGCCCAACCAAAGGACGACCGGCTAAAGGCGGACCAGCGCGCCACATCGCCGCGTGCGAGGCTGCGCCGACGCGCAACGGCGCGACGCAGCGCATCGGCTGAACCCGCGTCCCGCTCTCAGCCGGGCTTGCGGCCGGCGCTGCCGAGATGGCTGCTTCTGGGGCCCGGCAGGCAGCACCGACCGAGAAAAATCGCGCCGGTCGGCTGCGTTGGCTGCTGACGCGCACGGTGCCGCCGTGGCCGTCGACGAGCCGCTTGACGATCGACAGGCCGAGACCCGTCCCCTCGTGCTCGCGCGTGGACGACGAGTCCACTTGGTAAAAAGCGTCGAAGATGCGCTCGCGCTCCTCTTCCGGAATGCCGATGCCGGTATCGATGACGTTCACCTCGATCATGCGCCGCGAAGGTTGCGAGCAAGCTGAAGCCCTCTTCGTCGCTCGACATCGTCGAGTGCCTGCGGCCCCGCGCTCACGTGGATGATGCCCCCTTCGGGCGAGAACTTGACGGCGTTGTCGACCAGATTGACGAACACCTGTCGCAGTCGATCGGCATCCCCGTGCACGTCGCGGCAGAGCCCCGGCTCGACGGTGCATTCGATCTCGATCGATCGCTTGCGCGCCTTGGGCGCCAGGGTGGCGCGCGACGTCGGTGAGCAGCCGTCCGATGACCACGGGCCCTTTCTTCATGGACATGGTGCCGCTCTCGAGCTTGGAGAGATCGAGAAGGCTCATGATGAGCTGGAGCAGCTGCTGTCCCTTGTCGTTGATGGTCTGCGCGAATTTCTGCTGATCGCCCACCAAGGGGCCCGCGATGCCCTCCACCAGCATCTCGCTGTAGCCGATGATGGAGGTGAGCGGCGTGCGCAGCTCGTGCGAAACGACGCCGAGGAAGTTCGACTTCAAGCGATCGAGCTCCCGCAGGCGATCGAACGCTTCTTGTAGCTTCTCGTTCTTCTGCTGAAGCTCGCGGTAGCTCTGCGCACGCTCGAGAGGTGCATCTGCGAGGTGAGGAGCGATTTGTGGCCGCTCCATAGGATGAGATCGAGCGTGCGACGCAGGTGATCGCAGATGAGGCGTGATGGCTTCCGACTTGGCGCGCGGCATGCGCGGCAGAGCTCGAGCGCGCGCGTGGCCGTCGATCTTGGGGTCGACCGCGAGGAGCGAGTCGGGCACGCTCGTCACTTCGGCTGGCAGAAACGGCCCCAAGCACCGCCTTGCCGAGCTTGCGGTTGTCGTAGTCGATGGAGAAAATGCGGTACTGAGCGCCGGTGAAGCAGGGGTGGGTCACCTCTTTGCCGCGCGCCGCGGGTTCGATGGTGCGCGCCTTGCTGACCGTCGCCATGCAGGTGCGAAGGCCGTTCTCGAGGCGTACCGATGTAGTGGCAGATCTCTGCCCGGTCGACCGATTCGGCGAGCAGAAGGCCGTCGGAAGAGAAGATGCGCAGCGAGATGCCGAAGAGCGTGGAACGACCGCAACATGTCGCGCAGCGCGTCGTGGTCGACGAGATCTTGAAGCCGGACGTCGGTCCCCAGCGTGAGCGCCTGCAGGTGGTGATCGAGCGGCACCGCGAAGAGTCGGACTCGCTCATGGCTTACCCGGGCTCGGCGGCGCGGAGCACCCGGCGACCCCCCCGAGCGCCGTCCGGAGCAGCTGCTCGACGGGGACTTTGGCGCCGAGCTTCTTGGCGACGTCCTCGAGCGAGCACCTTGTCGCTGATGCCGAACTTTTGCTTCAGGTTGTGCTGGGCGTCGAGCCCGCGTAAGGTTCAGTATCGAGAGACCCATGAAGGTCTCGAGCACACCCTTGTCCCGAAAGAGCGACCGCCGGGAAAACGGGCTCCTTGCCGCGACGGGCGAGCTCGACCAGCTCGGCGTCGGATGCGGACGTTCGGGCAGGTCGCGCTTATTGAACTGGATGACGAGCGGCATCTGCCCGATCTTGAGGCCGTTGGCCTTCAGGTTCTCGCGCAGGTCGACGAAGGCCGCGGCGTTGTTCTCGGTCTCGGCGAGCTGCGAATCGGCGACGAACGCAACCGCCGTCCGCGCCCTGCAGAACCGAGCCTTCGCGTCGAGCCGTGGATGACCTGTCCCGGAACCGTGAAGAGCTTGATGCGGATGGAGATCTCTTTTTCGGCTTGAAACGTCGAGCGGGAGCATGTCGAAAGAGGGTGCGATCGTCGCGCGTTTCGAGCGTCATGAGGCGCCCGCGCGAGCCTCGCGTCGGCAAGCGCATGCAAGGACTGGAGGTTGGTCGTCTTGCCGCTCAGCGCAGGGCCGTAGTAGACGAGTTTGATAATCAGCTCTTTCGGCGCGCAAAGTCGAATTGCAAGGTCCCTCTCGTCCGTCGTAGCTTGTCGTTCGTGCCCCGATGCTTCGCGCCATCCCTAGCTTGACGCAAAGAACGTCCCCGACCCACTACCCCAAGACAATCATGAAGACGACGCGCGCGACAAGGGCCGTGAAACCCGCAAAGAAAGCATCGCGCAACGCGACGCCAAGAGTGGTCGGCCCCGGCCAAGCCCAAGGTAGGGGCTCGCTGCTCCTCCTTCTCCTTCCGGCCGATAGCGGGAAGGAGGTCACGCCTCGCCGGGCAGAAGGGCAAATGGGTCGTCCTCTATTTCTATCCCAAGGACAACACGCCCGGCTGCACGCGCGAGGCCATCGCCTTCGAGGGGCGGCCGCGGCCTTGAAAGCAGCGCGGCGCGGTGGTCCTCGGCGTGAGCCGCGATTCGATCGCCAGCCACTGCGGCTTCAAGGAAAAGCAGGGTCTGCGCTTTCCGCTCTTGTCCGACCCCGATTCCGAGGTCCACAAACTCTACGGCGCCTACGGCGACAAGATGATGTACGGAAGAAAGATCACCGGCGCTCTGCGCACGACGGCGCTCATCGCGGCCCGACGGCAAGCTGGCGCGGCTCTTCTCGAACGTGAAGGTCGACGGGCACGCCGACGCCGTGCTCGCCGCCATCGACGAGGCCAAGAAGCGCCGCGCAAGCGAGCGCGAGCGATGCCGTGCCCTCGCCACGCTGACGCTGGTGTGGCTAGGGGCGCAGAAGCCGGACGCAGCGACCTGCGCGGCACTCGCGCGCGGTGGGCACGCAGCCAACGCGCGTGAAGCTCGAGGATCCGCGGCACGCGAACCCGCCGTGACGGATCGAGAAGCGTCGATCGCCGCCGGCGCTGCGAAACGCTGACTCGAGCAGGCGCGCGATCAGCTGCAAGCGGGCGACGAATCGTCGGCTGCGAGCGCTGCTCGGCCGACTCGATCAGACGTCTGCGGGCAGCACCCCGAGCTCTTGCAGGCGGGCTGGCTCATGGCGCGAGCGCTATCGCGCCGCAGGCGCGCCTTTCGCGCGAGCGATCGCCCGACCGAGCGACGCGCCTGGGGCCAGCGGGCCGAAGTCATCGAGAGGGACGCGCGCGCGGCCGCGTTCGGCGAGACCTGGCGACCCGCGCACCTCGGCGGCCGAGGTCCGCGTCGAGCTGCGTCGTGCACGGCGCTCGCCGGCACGAGATCTAGCGTGGGACGGATCGCCATGCGGGCGACGATTTCTCCACGTTGCACAGGAGAGCATCACCTGCTCGTGCTGCGCGGGCGCACGCGCGTGGCGTGGGCGGGATGGGTGAGCTGCGCTCGCGCCGGCGAAAGATCGACGTTTGGGTTCCCGACGCTCCGGCGTGCTCCGTCGAGTGATTTCGAAGGCGTCGCCATGGACGCGCAGGGATGCGAGTCAGCGTCCCCTCGGGCGTGAGATGCGGATCGTGGCTCGCCGCGTCGCCGGGACCGCGCCCGGGCACCCTGTACGCTCGCCCGATGCCACGCCGACCAGTGCCAGCCGAGCAACGCTCTTTGTCGGCGCCACTCGCCCAAGCAGACCCGCCGGCGAGCCGGCGGACAAGAGGGCTTTCTCCCGGCGTGGGCGGCGTGGACGCTGGCTGGCGCCGGTGTCGTAGCGGCGGCGACGTCGATCGTCCTCTGGCGCACCGGGCGCCTTCGATACACCGCGGAGTCACAAAGTCTTCTACGACGGCACGCAACCTCTGATCAGGCGTAGCGCACTCCTCGGGCCGCGAAAGAAACTTCCGTCGATCGGAAGTTTGTTGCGTAGTTGCGCACGTCCCGCGCCGGACGCGCGCGCGGCTCGAGCGCGCAGCGCGCAAAATCGCCGATGAATTCGAGGTGACAGACGCGGATGACGGCGCGCTGGCACCGATCGTGCTGCAACGACGCGCGGCCACACCTTGCGGCACACGACACGGATCGAGGGCTTTTCGCAGGCAACCGTAGAGCGTTTCGCTGGGTGTGGCCGCGATTTTTGGCGAGGCGATCGCGCAACGTTGCGTCCGACGTTGTCCGCTCACGCCACGCCGACGGATCACGCGCGCGGCGATCGACGCGCGCCCGGACCACTCGGGCGAGTCCTTCACCGCTCTTGAACGCCTCGAATCCCTAACGGAGAGAACGGTGAACCTACGAGTCCGAGCACGTGACGCTATCGGCAATCTTCCTCTTGGCATCGGCGAGCGGGTGTCTCGGGTCTGGCGAAGACGCCGCCCAAGACGGCGGCGGCACGATGGATCACGTGGGAGCTCTGCTTGCCGCTGGAGGCCGGGCAACAGCTGGACCTACCGCGTCACCGACGACCATGGCATCACCACCAAAGATGACGACCATCTCCGCGGCGCCCGAGCCGGTCGGACATCGGACCGCTCGACGGACACCATGGCCTACCAGCGTCGTCACCAAGAAGTCCGACGGCGTCGGATCAGACCGATCAGTTGGCAGGCGCAGCTCGGCGAGATGGTCGTGCGTTACCGCGAGCAATCTTACGCCGACGAGCACCGGGAAGCTCGAGCTCGAGGAGTATTGGCAGCCCTACAAGCTGCAACATCGACGGCTCGGCCGAGCACACCAGAGCCGGCGCGAAGTGGGCGGTTCCAGTACGACGGAGACGAAGATGAACGTCGTCGACGGCGTGCCCGGTCCGCCGTCCACCGACCCCACCGACGACGCCTGGAAGGTCCTCAATCGCGAGCACCGATCATGTCGGGCGTGACCGTACCGCCGGACACTTACGAAGACCCTGTCGTCATTCAAAAGGCAGGCGGTAGCTCGCTGAAGACCTACTGGTACGTGCGCGGTATCGGCAAGGTGAAGGAAGCGGGCGGGCAAACCGAGGAGCTCGCGAGCTTCACTGTAGTCGCCGTAGCAGCTGCGCTTTGACTGCGACGCCGCGCGGAAGCGTCAGGTGTCGGCGCGCGCGCGCCTTGCGCAGCGCGGCGTAAGCCACGATGACGGCGTTCGAGGGTAGGCGAGAATGAGCATGACAGCGAGACATCGCGTTTGCGGCGTGGCCGGCGCGCAGACGACCTTTTTCTTGCGTCACCAGCGCTCGCACAAGACGCGACGAGGCCGACGCCGGACGATCCGCCTGTGCGCGATGCCGAGCCCGCGCCGTCGGGCAGAGCCAACGACGCGCCGAGCGTGCCGACCGAGACCGCCTGACCGCCCGGATACCGCGCCGACGCCGCCCACCGCCGCTCCGCGTGATACCGCCGCCCACACCGTCGAAGGGAAGACGAGCGGTGATGCGACGCCGTCGGAGACCAGCGGGCGACGATGGCCAAGGCGGCAAAGGGCGAAAGAAGAAGGACAAGGAGCAAGACAAGCCATCGGCGACCAACGGGGACGCGGAGGTTGACTCGAATGAGTCGGTCGCGCCATTCCCGGGCGACCCGTTTGGCGAGGAGCACGGCGGCGCCGAGCTCGGTCCTATCTCGCTGCGCGCGATGCTACAGGCGCGCTACACGGCGACGTTCGCCGCACGCGAGCACCAACGTCCGCCCCGACTACGTCGTAGCGCGAGAACTATCTCGCCCAGCAGGGCGACGGCTGAGTCCTCGAATCGATTCTTCTTGCGGATCTCCGGGAGACCCGCTCGGAGCTGGTCGGGCTCAAGGGCATTCTCGACTTCGCCAAGCTCGCCGAGGACAACGCGGAGGAGCACGGTCAAACAGGCGTACGCCATCCTCAAGCCCATCCCCAAGCCGCCTCAAGTTCGTGGCCGGGCCTGTTCAAGCTCCCTTCTCGACGCTGGAGCTCGACCCCATCGCCAGGTACGAGCTCACGCCGATCTCGGTCAAGCCGATGACGCTCTTGAAGGACCTCGGCTACGCCGGCCGCGATCTCGGCGCAGGAAGTCGATCGTCGCGCCGTTCGACCGAATCCCGACTGTCTGCATGTGACTGATCGGCGCGTTTCGCGCGGTCACACGCACGACGAGAACGACTGGTTGTTCGGCACCATCGGGGCGCGCGCGGAGAGCGACGCCGGTGAAGGGGCTGCGCCTCGGCGTGGACATGGTCGACCACACTGCAAGACGTCTGACCTATCAGCGCCCGTTTCGACACGAAGAAGAAACATGTGCTTGCCGAACCCGACCCGATCCTTTTATCCCGACGCAGAAGACTGTGGGGCGCCGGTCAAGGCGCTTGCAGCGCGCGACGTCTCGTTCGAGCGCTATCATCTTGACGGCGCGTGGCCGAAGCCATGATGAGGCGATCGCGTCGACGCTGATTCGTCACTATGGAGCACGAACGTTCGCGTCCGTGTGGGGACTCGCCGCATACCGGTTCCGGGTGGGGCCGGTCCACTTGATGCCCGGCGTTGCGCGCCGGAATGGCTGGACGGCGACCGCGAGCACAAGATCGGCCTCGCGCCGCGAGCTCTCCGCGGCGCTAGAACCGTGATCCTTTCGAAACACGCGCGCGCTTGCTTTTCGACGTCACACGCACGGATGTGCGAGAAGGTGAGTCCCATCCTCGATCAGCCGTTGCCTCTGCAAGAGCCGCCCTATTCTGGACCTCGACAGCACGCGTCTCGCGGCGGCAGCTCCAGGTCGAGGATGTGATGACACGCAGACAAATCTGTCTCGCGCGCGCGAAGCATCTGACGGCGGACGTAGCGGTAAGTCAGGAATGCATGTCGGCGGGCGAGTGGTTGGGCTGCCACAAGACCACCGCTGACCGCACGACCGCATGACGACCGGGGAATGGGCCGGTCGCGATGCTCCGTCGTATTCCTGCGTCGTCACGATGCTCGGCAGCGGCGAGCTTGAACGCGATCACCAAAGCGGACTCGAGACGATGCCGCGCCGCGATTCTCTTCTGGCGAGATGCAGAAATTTGCGAAAAGCAGCGGCTTGACCGCACTAAACACGTACCGTACTGTCCGGCGATGATGGTAGGTGCATGCCGGTTCTCGACTGTCATGCGTTACATCGGGCGCAATAATTTTCTAGAGCCCGGGTTCGTCACTGCCGGCGCTCAGTGATCGAAGAGGTTCGAGCGACCTACTCTCTCTTTCAACTAAACCTGCTTTCCGAATGCACCTGAAGAAGCCGCCATGAACCCCGTTCTCGTCACCTCGTCGTTCGACGGCATTGGGTCCGTGGTGATCGCCCATTCCTCGATGTGCGGACGCTCGACGATTCGTCGCCGCGCGGGGCGACTGAACTACGCAACCTCGCACGGGGCAGCGCATTCGCCTTGCAGCGAAGCGGCTGGCGCGTGCGCTACAGCAGCGTTGGAGCTTCGGTGAAGACGGTAGAGAATGCCCGCATGACCACGACTCTTATCAGGGCCTACCCTTGGCGGTCGCCTGCTCCTCGCGGGCATCGGGTTGCGAGTTCATCAGCTGACTCGCCGCTGGGACCCTTGCTCCGCCCGACGACGACGTCGACGGAGGCGGCCCCACCGGACCGGCGCCCGCTCTACCCGTTTCGGCCGGGCGCCATCTGGCAGTACGACGGTGACGGGCCTCGACCGGATCGAAGAGCACCAAGTGGGTCGCGATGGACAGAAACCAGTGATGGTGATGGGCACTGGGCTTCATCAACTGGATATGGCCTATCCGGTCCGCACCACCGTTTCGGGCGGCGGATCGTCGAGCGTGGTGCGCTTTCAGCAAGCCGTCGGTGATCAAATCGTCAATTGGCGTGAGCAGGTTTTCGATGTTCAAGCTCAATTGCTCGTCGACACCAATTTGGAGCCGCAGCAACTCGAGAGTCGATCAATCGACCGAGCGAACGCGCCGGTGTGCTGGGTCGGAGCTACACCAAGACCAGCTTTCCGAGCGGCGGTATCCCACCACCGTCGAAGCAGAACGAAGCGTGGACGGTGGTAGGGAAGAAGATGGTGACCTGCCGGCGATCGCCGATAAGACCGTTCCGCGACCATCGTCTTTCAAAAGACCCCGGCCACAGGGGGCGGCGGAGGCGGCGGCACCGACGCAGGAGCAAGCGACGCCGGCAAAGGGCGACGCTGGCGGCACGCGCCTGACGCTGACTGAGAGCGAAGCGGTCGACAGCAGTGCCTCCATTCACGAAGACGCTCTGGTTCGCGCGCGGCATCGGTAAAGTGAAGGAAGCGGGCGGTGGTCAACCCACCGAAGAGTTGAGCGGACTCGAATTTCGCTGAGCGGGGGCGCGGTCTTCCGGCTCAGAGCCGCCGCGAAAGCGGCAGTGGCCGGAGATCGGTCCGATCGATGATCGAGCGGTGATTGTCGACTACTGGGAGACCCGCTCGCGCGCGTCGTCTTGTAAGCGTATTCGAGGATGGTGCGGCGCGCGGCGAAGCTGCCGGCGTTGTTGAATAACAGAGACGGCGTCGGTGGGGTGCGGCTCGATGAGCAAAAGCGGCGTCTGCGCATGGGCGCCGCCGGGGGGCATGCGCACCGTTCGGCCGGATGACGACCGTCGGGCCCGTGGTGCAGGCGCGCGTGCACGCCGATGCGCGCATGGCCTGGTTGCCAGACCCACATGAGACCGCTGGCTCGCGAGGCGCTGGCGCGCGACGCGCCATGCCCGATGGGCACGCCGCTCGTCGTACCGCGCCTGAGGGTCCATCAGTTGACGAGGACGACAGAGGATCGGCGCCTTCCGCTCCACGCGACGTCGAGGTGGCGCACGCGCCCCACGCCGCCGTCGATATAGTGCCGATCGCGGATGCGGGGCCGTGGGCTGAGCGGCGGGCGGTCGACGCACAGCACGCGCGGGCCACCGGGACGATCGTCAGAATCAGGTGCAACCGAAGGTGCACGCGCGCTCGGCTGGAGTCGAGATCGTAGCCTGCCACGACGGCTGCAGGCGGCGCCGGAGGCCGAGAAAACTGTTGGACGCGCGCGCGCCGGGAGGAAGAAACTCCTCGAGAAACCGCTCGAACGCGTCACGGGCGCGTAAAAGACCGGCCGGGGCGAATCGATCGATCGCATTTGCTCCACAGTCTTTGGGCGAGGGTGCGCGACGTCAGGCTGACCACGCTGCTGCGAAGAGCACCGTAGGCAGTCGTGGGTGCGCCGCCATTCGTCGAGATCAATTTTGGGTGAGATGCCCGGCAGCGCTCGAGAAGTGGTCGTCGGCGGTCAGGCGCGCCGGTGACCGCTGCAGGAAGTCCACCAGCGAGCGTAACGGCGGCCCCGGTGGCGCCCTCGACGTGCCCGACAGCGAAGATCGAAACCGCGCGCATCGAGGCCCTCAGAAGTGATGTATCTCCGAGGGCGGCGGCGCGCCGATTGTCGAGCTGGCGACGCCGCCTGGTCTGGGCGGGAGCCTCGGCGTTCGACTCATGGACCTTCATAACATGGCCGTAAGGAGCTTACTCTTCCAGTTCTGTCGCCTCGCGACCGCTGTCCGCCTCGGTCTGCCGTGACTCGCTCAGGCGGCCAGCCTTCCGAACGTCTTGAGGACGACGGTTTCCGGCTTCGCTGGCGAAACCGGTTCTGGGCGGTGTCCGTCAGTCTCAGGCCCGTGCAGCGAGGGCCATCACGACCACGATGTTGGTGACCGCAACGTCCCAGCAGTGGCGGGCCGCCATCAGGCCGCTCGCCCGGCCTCGACAACCCCATGCGGCCGAATTCCGCCCGGGTCGGGGACAGTGTTGCCGAGGCTCGCGATGCCAGGGCGAAAGAGCGCAATCCGAGCACAGTGCGCAATGCGCCGTGCCGACGCCGAACCGCCGTACATCCTCCGCGAAGAGCATTTCTTCAACCGCGGGCCCACCACACGCGCCACCCGATGGCAATCTTTCGGTGAAGCGCGCCGACGTCGAAGAGCTTTTTCAGGCTCCGATATCCTCGAGCGAAAGCGGTTAGCGATCGTAGATGAAGCCGGCGATGATGTTGGCGGCTCGCCAGGCAAGGCCCCAGCGCGGCCAAGAGGAGCAGCGACCAGGGCACGGCGCAGCCCCTTCTCGGAGCGGGCGCTCGCGCTCGTGGACGATGGTGAGAAAAACAGCGTGGTCAAAGGCGGCGGCTTCACCAGAGCACGCGACTGCAGATCCGGACCGGCGACCGACCCCGCCGGGACCATCCGCAATGCGAAAATTACGAGGCTGCGACCCACTGGGTAGAACCAAATGGCCGCAGTGACGAAGGACATGGGCAAGGATCACCCCGTTCGAAAACTGGCTCAGACCGGCGACGCTGGCGTCGCGGCGTGCCGAGCATCTCTTCGAGCGTCGTGATGCTGTTGGCGTCGACTTCGGCGGTGCCCCCTCTTGCGCCGTTTCGCTCTCTTCGCCGAGCACGGCGTGTGACGCGCCAGCGCTGCTCTGGCCCGGAGTAGGTGTCCGGTCTCCGCCCAGCGTTCGGCCAATAGCTCGGCGATGCGATAGCAATACGTAACTG
>ERZ1370068.3769-contig-2870_pt1 | contig 32758 bp, 46 predicted proteins | sample MGYA00561227_ERZ1370068 | MGnify/ENA primary metagenome ERZ1370068 (study PRJEB38410, sample SAMEA6850437) | metagenome | study: Metagenomic assessment of the ecological functions of the soil: analysis of the soil microbiota associated with the...
AGGTTACGTAATATTGAATCACGTCTGCCCGATGGCGAAAGTTCCAGCAACCCGTGCCGCCGCGAGGGATCGGCGCTGCCCCAGCAGGCCGGAGGCGACCAAGCGGGCCTGAACCTGCACGTCGAGCGGGTGCGGTGCCGGCGACGATCGACTCTCGCGATGGCCGGCGAGACCGAACCTGTTCGACACGGCCGATCTGCGTAAGCGCGAACGTCGACCGGCTTCCTGAGGCGGTCGCGAGGAGCACGCGGTGGCCAAGCGACGAGGTTCGCGGAGTACAAGGACTCGGTACGCGAACTACCGGTTCGAGCTGAGCGACGAGGGCATCCTGCTCATGCAGTGCCACACCGACGGCGGCAGCCTGGTGTGGGACTGGAAGGCGCACGACGAGATGTCGGACGCGCTTCGCCGACGTCGCCGGGCGATCGTGAGATCAAGGTCCTGCATCCACACGGGCACCGGCGAGAACTACAACGCCAACTGGGGCGCCGCCGCGGCGGGCTCGCAAGCCCATCTACCACGCCATGGACGGCCGAGAAGGGCCTCGCGCAAGCTCGACGAGAAGGCGTGGTACGGCCGCATGCTCATCGAGAACGTGCTCGCCGTCGACGTGCCGATGATCAGCGCCGTCAACGGGCCGTGCAACATCCACTCGGAGGTCCCGCTGCTCGGCGACATCGTGCTGGCCTCCGAGGACGCCTACTTCAGGACCTCGCGCACTTCCCGCGCGGCATGGTGCCGGGCGACGGCCAGCACGTGCATCTGGCCCGCGATCGTCGGGCGCAGACCGGGCGCGCTACCTGCTCCTCACGGGCAAGAAGCTGAGCGCGCAGGAGGCGCTCGAGTGGGGCGCCGTCGCCGAGGTGCTGCCCAAGGACCAGCTCCTCGACCGGGCGTGGGAGCTCGCGCGCGAGCTGGCGAAGCGGCCTCCCCTCGCGCTGCGCTACACCCGCATGCTGTTCACCCAGGACCTCAAGCGCGCCTTCCTCGACGAGCTGGGCTCACGGCCTCGCCCGCGAGACGTACGCGCAGCGGCAGGTTCTTCCCGTCGGTGGGGGAATGGCGGCCGCTCGATCGGCCCTGGGACAGAGGAGCCCTGGTCGGACTGATCCCGGGTCGTGTAGTGGCGAGGTCGTCGTTTGCCCGCTCTGGCGCTCGATGCCGGAATGGCCGGTAATTCTGCTTCCCGTGGATACACCGTCCGATCAGCGCAGCGGAGGCACGTGTCGTCAGGGTCGGAAAGCAGGGCCGCTCGGGGCGGCCGTGCGTAATGTAGGAGGAAAGCGATGAGCGAGGTTCTGGCCCCCGAGGCCTTCATCCGGGATCTGGTCGCGCGCATCGAGGCCCGGCGGACCTTCGGCGGTCACCCGCTCTGGCTCGAGCTCGCCGACGGCAAGCTGAGCCGCGAGCAGCTGAAGCTCTTCGCCGTCCAGTTCTTCCTGCAGGTGCGCGAGTTCCCGCGCGCCGTGAGCGCGATGCACGCCAACTGTCCGTTCCCGAAGGAGCGCATGGAGCTCGCGGAGAGCGTCTACGAGGAGGAGACGGGGCGGATCTCCGGCTGCAACCAGCCCCACCCGGAGCTCTTCATCCGCTTCGGCGAGGCCGTCGGCCTGTCGCGAGCCGAGATGGTCGAGGGCCGCCCGCTGCCCGCGACCGGCGCGCTGATCGACTGGTTCGAGCTGTCGACCAAGCAGCGCTCGTTCATCGAGGCGGCGGCCGCGATCAACCTGGCGGCGGAGGGCCAGGTCCCGGGCGCGTTCGGCCCGATGGCGCGCCGGCTCCAGGAGAACTACGGGCTCAGCCGCGAGGCGGTCGAGTTCTGGGACATCCACGAGATGGCCGATGCGGAGCACAGCGACGTGGGCGACAACATCGTCGTCCGCCATGCGACCGACGCCGCGACCCAGGCGCGCGTGCGCGACGCGCTCCAGCACTCGCTCGACGCCTGGTGGCAGTTCTTCGACGGAATCCAGGCCGCGATCTGAGCGCAGGAGGAGAGACGATGGCCGCATACTTCATCGCACAGTACGTCGTGAACGACCCGAAGCTCTACCGCGAGTACCAGGCCGGCGCCGGCCCGACCATCCAGGCATGCCGGCGGCGAGGTGGTGGCGTTCGACGTCGCCGCGGAGACCATCGAGGGCACGCCGCCCGGACCGCAGACGGTGATCGTCAAGTTCGAATCCGCGGGAGGCAGCCAAAGGCCTCTGGTACGGATCGCCCGCGTACCAGGCCGTGGTCGGCGCTGTAAGCGCCTGGCAGTCGACGAATGTGGGTTCGCCGTGATCTCTCCTCAGTCCATGCAGTCCTGAAGGGGTGAGGACGTTTCGACCATGCGTGAACTCAGGCTGGGTCGTTGCTCGTCATTGGCGCTCGCCGCGATCGTCCGTCGCACCGCGTCGTCGCGCCGCCGACTTCAAGACGGGCGACATGGTCGACAAGGACAGCTGGCAGAAGGCCGAGGGGCTGCTGCCGCCCGAGATCCTGCGGCACTACAAGGAAGGCGAGTACGCGAACAAGTTCGTCGACTGGCCGGTCGACGAAGTTCAACCACCCGCCCGACTTCAAGGCGGCGTCCGACGCGAACGAAGGCAAGTTCACGACGAGCCCCGAGGGCACCATCCTCGACAAGGCCACCGGGCAAGCAGCCGCCGTACGTCATCGGCTTTCCGTTCCCGACGATCGACGACGAAGGATCCCGCCGCGGCGGTCAAGATCCTCTGGAACCACTTCTACCGCACCTGGTACTTCGGCAACATCCTCGCCGAGTCGCAGATCAACTGGATCAGCCCGACGGCGCCTCGAGCGACGCGCCGACGTCCAGGCGAGCTTCGGCTACTACGACGGCGTCCCGCAGGACGAGCTGCCGGCGCCGAACCCGGACAACTTCCTGTACCGCAACCTCGCGCTGGTCGATCGGTCCGGCCGACCTGAACGGCACCGCGCGCGCTCACGCTGGCGCTACCGCGATCCCGGCGAAGCGCGACTCGACCTGGGCCTACGTGCCGGCGCTGCGCCGCGTGCGCGCGACGTCGCCGGCGAACCGGTCCGACGGCTTCCTCGGCTCGGACGAGAGCCAGGACGACGGCCAGTTCTTCGACGGCAAGGTCGAGGACTTCGACGTGGAAGCTCGTCGGACAGACGGATCAGCTGCGCATCGTCGGAAGAGACGAACCTGAAGGGCGCAGGCCAAGAGTCAGGTTGGGTCGAGGGCAAGGGCTGGGACGCCGAATGGCCCGACGTCCCGTTCATCGGCTACATGGATCCCGGCCTGGAAGGGCATCGCGTGGGCGCCGACCGCCGCGGCGACGCTCTCCAAGCGCCGCTTCTGGATCGATCGAGGGCGTGCCGCACGACAAGTACTATCTCTTCGGCAAGGTCCAGCTCTACATCGACAGCGATGACCTACCAGGGCGCGTGGAGCCGAAAGTTCGGATGGAAGGGCGAGCTCCTCGCGCCATCCACCAGGTCATGGCCTGGAACCCGCTGCCGTTCACCCGACCGAACGGCAAGGTCGACTACAACCAGGGATCGAACCAGGCCTACCAGTGCGTCGAGAACATCAAGATGAACCGCGCCACGGTCGCCGGCAGTACCCAGCTCAGCTTCCAACCGCTCCCTTCTATGCTCACAGCAAATTGATCCGGCGGTCTTCAACCTGAACACCCTGAACCGGTCGGGGAAATAGCCGTCATGGCACCTCGGTCGACCGCTAGGAGGCAACCTGATGAACGTGCTCGAGCGGGACTTCTTCACCGACCCCGAGATCCTCCAGGATCCGCTTCCCTACTACCGCGCGCTGCACGAGCGCGGGCCGGTCGTGGCGCGAGCCGCACAAGGGCGTCTTCATGCTCTCCGCGCATCGACGAGATCCTCGAGGTCTACACGGATCACGAGCGCTTCTCGGCGATCGTCGGACCGCTCGGTCCGCTGGTCGACGTGCCGCAGCCCGACGAGGGAGAGCTGGGCCGAGGTCATCGAGCGCCGCCGCCACGAGATCCCGATGGGCGACCAGCTCATGTCGCTCGATCCTCCCAAGCACACCCGGCATCGCGCGCTGGTCGGCAGGCTCTTCACGCCCGAACCGGCTCAAGGAGAACGAGGAGTTCATGTGGACCCTCGCCGACGGGCTGATCGACGAGTTCGCCGATCGCGGCGAGGTGGAGTTCTGCCGCGCCTACGCGAGGCCCTTCACGCTGCTCGTGATCGCCGACCTGCTCGGGGTGCCGCGCGAAGACCACGAGACGTTCCGCGGCTGGCTCGGCGGCCAGAGCGGGCACGGTCGGAGATCCCGAAGGCCGGCACGTCGGCGATCAGGTGTTCGCGAACCTGCATCCCTACTTCGCCGCTACATCGAGGAGCGCCGCGCGTCGCCGCGCGACGACGTGCATGAGCCGGCTGGCCAGCGTCCGGTTCCCCGATGGAGAGCTCCCCGAGGTGATGGACGTCGTCCGCCTCGCCGACCATCTTCTTCGCCGCCGGGCAGGAGACGACGGCGCGCCTGCTCTGCGCGGGAATGCGGTTCCTCTGCGAGCAGCCCGACCGTCGCCGACGGAGCTCCGCAGCGATCCCGACGCGATCCCGAACTTCGTCGAGGAGTGCCTGCGCCTCGAGGGTCCCATCAAGGGCTCCTTCCGCCTGCGCCCTGCACGATACGAGCCTCGCCGGCGTCGCACATCCCGGCGGGGTCCGATCGTGATGGCGGTGATCGGCGCCGCCAACCGCGACCCGCGCGTCTTCGAAGACCCCGACCGCTTCGATCGCGAGGCGCGCGAACGCCCGGCGCAACGTCGCCTTCGGTCACGGCGAGCACTTCTGTCCCGGCGCCAGTCTCGCCCGCGCCGAGGCGCGCATCAGCTTCGAGCGGCTCCTCGCGCGGCTCGACGACTTGCAGCTGGTGGACCCGGGCGCGCTCTCCTACGTCGAGACCTTCATCATCCGCGGCCTGAACGACGTGCCCTTGCGCTTCCAGCGTCGCTCGTAGCCAGGTCCTGCGGCTTTCGCCCCCAGAAAGAGGCCCATATCCCTTCCCGCCGAGCAAGCGCTCGAACTGCGGCCGACGACCATCTCCGACATCCACGCGATGCCGCCCGACGTGTGGTCGTCGCGGCCTGCCCAAGCAGTGGCGCGAACGCGGCCCGCACGTCGAGGAGACGCCCGAAGGGCCGTACTGGTTCTGCGACGGCCAGCGCGTCTCGCCGAGCGGCCGCAAGGAGACGGGCTACATCGCCGCGCACGACCACGGCTTCCGGCCCGGCCAGCCGCAGACGCGACTCGAGGACATGGACCGCGACGGCGTGCGCGCGACAGGTCGTCTACGGCCCGACCTGCACCCAGCTCCAGATCAACGACGCCGCGCTGCACGAGCAGGTCGCGCGCGTCTACAACGACTGGGCGGCCGAGTTCCAGCGCGACGCACCCGATCGCCTGATCCTGCTGCCCGACATCCCTCCGTACGATCCGCAGGTCGCCAGAGCGGAGCTCGAGCGCTGCGCGAAGCTCGGCCACAAGGGCGCGATCGTCAGCAGCACGGTGGGCCGCGGCAAGCCGCTCTTCGATGACGAGTGGACGGCGTTCTGGGACGCCGCGCAGGAGATCGGCATTCCGATCCACGCGCACCTCGTCGGGAGGCCTGCACAGCCTGACGATGAAGCTCGGCTCCTGGCGCATGCCCGCCGCCGTCGCCGTGGTCCCGATGCAGCTCGACGAGACGCTCGCGGGATTGATCTTCTCGGGCATCCTCGAGAAGCGCCCGCGCGTCAAGTTCGTGATGGGCGAGGCGGGCCTCGGCTGGATCCCGTACGTGATCGAGCGGCTCGACCACGAGCTGCACAAGTACGGCTCGAAGATCACGCGACCACAAGATCGGCATGCTGCCGAGCGAGATCTTCGCGCGGCAGGTGTTCACCACCTACGAGGACGAGAAGCTCGGCGTCGAGCTGATCCCGCGCATCGGCGTCGACAACGTGATGTGGGCCTCGGACTACCCGCACGGCGACAGCACGTGGCCCCACTCGCGCAAGGCGCTGGCCGAGTCGCCGCTGGCGCAGCACGGCCCCGAGGTCCTGCGCAAGGTGACCTGCGAGAACGCCGCGCGCGTCTACGGGTTCACGGGCCGCGATCCAGACTGAACACACGCGCGAGCGTATCATCGCCCTCGGCCGACCGGGACTGACAGGACGCCCGCGAGCGTGCCGGCGGGCCATCAAGACGGACGAGCCCGCGTGGCAGGGGCAGCCGGAGATCGGGGTAGCTCACGATGCCCGGAGGGGCGGCCACCACCGCCGGGATGGCGTTGATGGCGGGCATCGCCGTCATGATGTGACCCAGCACCATGAAGTCCGCGAGCGACTTGGCTTCGAAGTCCGGCGGCGGAAGGAACTGCATGGTCGTCCGCACGGTCGGACGTCCCTGCACCTCGATGACGTGCCCGTCCTCGATCTTCCAGTCGGGCTCGAGGGTCGGCGCCTTCTTCCACCGCACGTTCAGCTCGACCACGGTCCGGTCGCCCACCCGGCCCTGCCAGCTGGCCGCGACACCGGCCACGCACCCCGCCGCGATCTGCCACGAGCCGAGATCGAGGTCCGTCCGTCGTCTTGGCGTACTCGGCCTCGCACACCACGTCGTCGAGCTCGACGCCGAGCGCGTCGGCCACCATGCGCCACCGCTTCGCCGAAGACCGCCGTGCCCTCGGCCGTCATCGTCTGAAGCTCGGGGTCGTCGATCGGTCGACCGAATCCGGCCGCCTTCTCCGTGGCGGGCGAGTCGTAGCCCATCGTGTAGGCCGCCTCGCTGACCGTGATCTTGTCGATCCGATCGCAGATGCCGGCGACGCACGATGCTCAGCAGCTCGACGAATCCCGGGCTGATCCCCGTGCCGAAGAGCGACGAGCCGCCGCGCTCGCACGCCTCGACCAGTCGCTGGCGATCCGGGCCCAGTCGCCGGCCGTTGATGAACGCCGCCGTCGTGACGACGTTGACGCCGGCTGCCGAGGATCCGCACGAGCTCGTCGATCGACGGCCACATGGGGTTGTAGACGACGCAGTCGGGGCGCAGGGCGAGCAGGGCGTCGACGTCGTCGGTGGCGGTCACGCCCAGCGGATCCACGCCACACAGCTCGCCGACGTCGCGCCCGACCTTGTCGGGTGACCACGCGTAGCAGCCCACCAGCTCCAGCCCGGGATTGCGCGCAATCGCGATCACCGACTGCTTGCCGACGTTTCCCGTGGTCCACTGCACGACTCGAATCGTCATCAGGATCGAGAACTCCGCGAGGCTCTGGGATCGAACACGCGCGCGAGCGCGTGCGGAAAGGTGTCGGCGTGCCTAGGAGCGCGACCCAAGACTTCTTGGGTCGCGGAGCGGACCCGAGAGTGTTCCGCCTCCAGCACGCGCCACCGCCGTGCCGCGGCTGGCGAAGCCAGCGCGGCAAACGTGGTCCGCGCGCGATGGCAAATCTCCTGCCGCTTTGCGACGGCACCACGGCTGGACGCGCCGCAATAAGATGGGCGTCGTGCCCCGTCATGAAATCGCAGAGCCTGCATCGATCGCCATCCGGCGCGTACCGTATATGCCGCGCTGGCTTCGCCAGCCGCGGCACGACGGTCGCGCGTGACGAAGACGGGACACCCTTCGCAGTCCGTCCACGCGACCCAAGAGTCTTGCAGGTCGCGCCTCTAGCCCGGTGGTGGCCCGAAGAGGCAGCTGGGCAGCGACGTTGCGACTGGAATAATCGCGCCGTGATGGTCACGCCGCCCGGGATCGAGGCGCAGGTCGGGCAGGCGGTCGAGCAGTACGGTTGAGCGCGACGCGCATCTCGAGCCGGGCCAGGTGCATCCCGAGGCAGACGTGGACGCCGTGGCCGCACGAGATGTGGGGCTTCGGCGCGCGGAAGATGTCGAAGCGGTCCGGATCCGGGTAGCGCTCCTCGTCCCGGTTCGCCGCAGCCGAGCATGGGCATGACCGTCGAGCCGGCCGGGATCGGTACACCCGCCAGCTCGGTGTCGCGGGTGGCCACGCGCGTGATCATCAGCAGCGGCGGCTCCCACCGAACCGCCTCCTCGATCGCCTGCGGGATGAGCGACCGATCGGAGCGAGACCGGCGTCGAGCTGCTCGGGTGCGGAGAGCAGCCCGAACAGCAGGTTCCCAGTCGAGCGGTACGTGGTCTCGACGCCGGCCGGGAGCAGCAGGCGCAGGAACGAGAAGATCTCCTCGTCCGAGAGCGCTCCCCGTCGATCTCGGCCTGTGCGAGGCTGCTGATGAGGTCGTCGCGAGGCTCCTCTCGCCGGGCCGCGAGGATCGGGACGAAGTACTCCGCAGCGCTGCGAGGCGGCGATGCGCGCGCTCCCGGTTGACGAGGATGCTGAGCAGCGAGATCGACCAGCGCTGGAACTGTGGATAGTCGTCGCGCGGCAGGCCCAGAAGGCCGGCGATGATCTGCGTCGGGATACGGGAAGGTGAACTCGCGGACGAGATCGGCACGCCCGCGGTCGGCGAACCGGTCGATCAGCTCGCTGGCCACCCGCTCGACCAGATCGTCCTGCCGGCGCGCGAGCGCCTTCTGCGAGAAGGCGCGCGGAGACGAGGGCGCGGTAGCCGGCGGTGCTCGGGCTCGTCCATCCCGAGCATGACGTGCTTGCCGAGCGCATCGCCGAAGAAGTCGATGATGATGGCGGAGGAGAACGTCTCGTTGTCCCGCAGCACCTGCGCGATCGTCGTCGTAGCGGTACACCATGAAGACGGGCTTTGACTCGTCGTGCGGCATCGCCGACATGTCGAGGCGCTGCACGGGCTCCTCGCGCCGCATCCGGGCCAGCTCGGTGTACGGGTCCCGCACGTCACCGGCAGACGGCGTCGTCGAAGGACCCGAAGTCCTCGAGATCGTCGAACAGCTGCATTCAGGGTCTCCTTCAGGCTGACGGGATAAGCCGACGGACTTGATCTCGGTGTATTGGTCGAATCCGGCATGAGCCGTTCTGGCGGCCGACGCCGCTGGCCTTGTAGCCGCCGAACGGCACATCGGCGCCGTAGGCGGCGCCGCCGTTGACACCGATGAAGCCGGCGCGCAGCCGGCGCGCGACGGCCAGGAGCGTTCCAGCGAACCCGACATGACGTTGCCGGCCAGCCCGTAGATGCTGTCGTTGGCGATGCGGATGGCGTCCTCCTCGTCGTCGAACGGGATGACGGCGAGGACCGGACCGAAGATCTCTTCCTGCGCGATCGTCATCGCGTTGTCGACGTCGACGAACAGGGTGGGCTTGACCCAGAACCCTTGTCGCGCCCGGCGGGCGCATCGGTGCCGCCGACGAGGAGCTTCGCGCCCTCGTCGATGCCCTTCTGGATGTAGCCGAGGACGCGCGTGCGCTGCTTGGCCGAGATCACCGGGCCGCACAGCGTGCCCGGGTCCTGCGGATCGCCGGCGGCGATGCTCTCGTACATCCCCTTGAGGATCGCCACGCCCTCGTCGTAGCGCGACCGCGGCAGCAACAGCCGGGTCGGGATGGCGCAGCCCTGACCGGCGTGCACGCAGGGCGCGATGCCGATCAGGCAGGCCAGCGAGAGGTCGGCGTCCTCCAGCACGATCGTGGCCGACTTGCCGCCGAGCTCGAGGAACAGGCGCTTCATCGTCGCCGCGCCCTTCTCCATGATCCGCTTCCCGACGGCGGTCGAGCCGGTGAACGAGATCAGATCGACCTTCGGCGAGAGCGTGAGCTCCTCGCCGACGAGGTGGTCGGATGCGGTGACGACGTTGACGACGCCGGGCGGGATGTCGGTGCGACTCGGCGATCAGGCGCCCGAGGCGGGTCGCGTTGAAGGGCGTGTCGGGCGCCGGCTTCAGCACGACCGTGTTGCCGGTGGCCAGCGCTTGGCCGAGCTTGTGGATGCGTGACCTCGAACGGGAAGTTCCACGGCACGATCGCGCCGACGACGCCCACCGGCTCACGCCAGACCTTCCGGGTGGTCATCTGACCGGTGAGGCTCACGAACGCGTCGCCGAGGTCGGTCTCCCACGGATACTCGTCGATCAGCTTGGCGGGATACGTGAGCGCATCGGCCAGCGGGGCGTCGAGCTGCGGGCCGTGCGTCACCATGCGCGGGCAGCCGGCCTCGAGGATGAGCTCTTCGCGGAGCGCCTCCGCTCGGCTTCCAGCGCCTCCTGGAGCTGCTCGAGGCAGCGCTTGCGGAACGCGCGGTTGGTCGACCAGTCGGTCTCGTCGAAGGCGCGGCGGGCGGCGTCGATCGCGCGGTGCATGTCGGCCTTCGACGCGTCCGCGACCTCTCCCAGCACCTCCTCGGTGGCCGGGTTGATGTTGACGAACGTGCCGGCCTGCGCCATCGACGAGCTTGCCGTCGATCAGCATCCTCGACTCGAAACGAACCTTGGGTGTGTCAGCCATGCTGCTCGCTCTCTTCGGACGAGGAGTTGTCGACGGCGGCTCGCGGTGGACGGATCCGCAGGCGGTCCCGAGAGCGCGCCATGACGCGGAAGGTGCATCGCCCAGACGGACCACGTGATGGAGGAGTCGGCCCGGCAGGAGGCGACTGCCGAACAGCAGCATGCGGGCGTCGAGGCCCACCGTGTGCCGGGCGAACGGTGCTCGCTCGTCGAGAGCCCTGGCGAGCGCTCGGAGCGAAACGTTCGGGCGGGCTCGCCAGGCGCACCAGCGAGCCGCCCGTGCGATCGGATCCCGGCGTAGTGCGCGGCGTACGGCCCGTTCGTGGTCCCCGTAGTCGAGTGGTCTGCTCGGTGAGGATGTCCGTCTTGAACGTTCCGGACACCAGGATGGTGACGCCCAGGCCGAACGGCGCGACCTCCTCCGCCAGGGCTTCGGCCCACCGTTCGAGCGCGCCCTTGGAGGCGGAGTAGGCGCTGATCGACGGCATGCCGCGGATGCCACCCTGGCTCGATACGACGACGATCCGCCCGCGCCCGGCGGCCCGCATGGACGGCAGCAGCGCCTTGGTGAGCCGCACCGGTCCGAAGAGGTTCGTGCGGAACAGCTGCTCCCAGACCTCGAACGGCATGTCCTCGACGCATCCCACGGCGGCGATCCCGGCGTTGTGCACGAGCGCGTCGGGCGCACCGACCGCCTCCTCGATGGCCTTGGCGGCAGCGGCGATCGACGCCGGGTCGTCGAGGTCGAGTCGGACGCCGACCAGGCGGGGATCGTCGGCGGCAGCACCCGTCGCCGCCCGCAGGCGTTCGAGTCCCACGTCGGGCGAGCGCATCGCTCCGACGACGCGCCATCCGAGCTTGTACAGGTGGGTCGCGGACGCCAGGCCGAGTCCGCGCGACGCACCGGTGATGACGACGCTCCGCGGCTCACGCATCGTTGTCGGGCCTGCAGTATCCATCCGCCTTCACCGGGTTCACGGTCGGACGTCCGTTCGGCTGAGCGGTCATCCAGCGGTTCCAGTGCCCCTCGAAGTACGGGCCGGGTTGTCCCTCGCTCTCGTAGAATCCCTGCGGGTCGTAGACCTTGGCTTCCGGATACGGCCAGGGGCAGGCGACGGCGGTCGCGAGCTTCGACGCGCGGATGGCGGCGAAGCCGGCACCGTAGACGAAGTAGGCGACGTTCAGGATGCCGGCCATCACGAGGAACGTGGCGAGGGCCGGGCGGGTGCGGAACCAACGCAACCGCTGGGCCAGCTTCTCGGCTTGCGTGCGTCCCGTGTCGTCCCGATAGCAGAGGACGCCTGCGGGAATCATCACCACGGTGACGAGCGCGGACTCCCAGATCAGCGGGAACTGGAAGGTCGTTCCGGCGAAGACCGAGCCCCACGGGATCACTTGCGAGTAGATGTACAGCCCGGTGTGGACGAGGAAGATCTCCAGGAACGCGTCCATGACGAACCCGACGACGAAGAGCAGCAGCGCCAGGCTGACGAGCGGGCGGCGCCAGACGAACGAGTCGACGGACGCACGCGCCTGAAGGCGGCGCAGGATCCAGCTGGACGCGAAGAAGGGGCCGATGAAGTAGAAGGTCGAGTATCCGATCACGATGAAGGGCTCGACCGTGGGCGACAGCCTCACCAGCGGCCAGTCTTCGGGAAAGTGCCAGAGCTGCGGGTTGTAGACCGCGTACGGCGCCCAGTTCATGATCGGGTCCTGCCAGACGATCGCCGTCGAGGCCGAGCACCATCAAGAGATAGGGATGGGCAGGGTGCCGTCGCCACGCCCACACGAACACGGCGACGAGTGCGAGCATCATGACGACCGTCCCGACCTGATGCAGAACGAGCCAGTGGGGCCATCCGAACAGGAACTCCACCGGACGCGGAACACCCGTCACCTCCGGGTTGGCGATGCGAGGGAGACGGCGCCCATGCGCGCGTGGTAGGCGATCACCCCGAGCACGACGGCGGCGACCGCGATCCACGCCGCGGCCACCAGTGACCGACCGTGCGGCGCGGCGGCCGGAGTGCCGGATGGTACCGCTCTGTGGTCATCGCGTTGGCCATCGTGTCAGTCCTGACCAAAGCGATCGACGAGATGCGAGTTGATGCCGTCGGGATCGAGCCTCCGGGCCACGAGGTAGCCGGCGCCCATCCAGGCTCGGCGGCTCCACTTCCCGAAACGGAGACCTGGTCCCGGGTGCGCCGGTCGCGGCGGGAAGCATCTTCACCCGCTCGAGGGCTTCCCTTCACGCCGCGCGGGCTCAAGGGACGGGCGTCGGCGAAGGCGCGGAGGAGCGCGGTCGGCGATGTCCCGGTTCACCACCGGTAGGCAGTACTGCGGGCGCCGTCCGTAGGCCGCCTCGTACTGGTCGAGGAAGCGCTGGCCGACGAGGTTGGCCTCGTCGTACTGGTCGATCCCGGTCCATCCCAGGAACGCATTCCACAGCACGGGGCTGATCCACGCGTTCTGGAACGCGGTGCTCGTGAAGCGGGGCGGGTCCCAGCCGAGCGCCTCGAGCGCCGAGTTGACGTGCAGGATGCCGAAGCCGAATCCACAGTGTACGAGCGCGGTCGGCTTCGCTTCGTGCACCTTGCGGATCGCATCACCGACGTCCTGCGCAGTCTGGGCGAGCCGCTCCTCCGCCACGATGCGAATGCCTGCGTCCCGGCACGCGCTGCGCGAAGCTCTTGAGGTAGCTCTCGCCCACCAGCGACTGCTCGACCAGGACGCCGACCTCGGTGTGCCCGCCCTTCGCAAGCAGGTGCGCCCAGAAGATGGGTTCGTCGGTCAACGAGCCCATGTGGAAACGCGAAGGTCCACTCGCCCAACCAGTCCTCGGAACCGGTCACGCTGACCGCCGGAACACGGAAGCGCTGCTCGATCGCCTCGCGCGTCGGGACGGCGTTGTCGGTGATGCTCGGGCCGAAGATGGCGAGGCAGCCTTCGTCGACGAGCTCGCCGTAGGCGTCGATCACCGCCTTGACGGTTCCCTTCGGAAGTCCCTCGACCTCGCGGAACACGATCTCCACCGGGCGGTCGATGATCCTCTGCTTCAGGCCTTCGCTGAACACGAGCTCGAACGTCTGAGTCAGGTCGTCCCGCATCTCCTTCGGGAAGTACTCCGGCAGCCGAAAGTCGAAGAGGTAGCCGAGCTTGATCGGCTCCGCGGTGCTCTCGTAGGACATGTCAGCTCCGTCTCGGCATGGACCGTGTCAGGCTGGTTGGTCGGCCAGATACACGTCGATCATCTCCACGAGCCCGCTCGTCACGGTCGAGTCGTCGGTGAGCGGTCCGGCCACGGCGGCGCGAGCGGCCTCGCGCGGGCTCAGCCCTTCGGCAACGAGCCGCCCAGCGGCGATGAGCACCCGCGTCGAGGCCACCTCGCGCAGCCCGGTCGTCTCGAGGCGACGGATCGCCTGACCGAGCCGCACCAGCTTCGCCGCCCTGTCGTGGTCGATGCCGGCCTCGTGGGCGACGATCTTCTCTTCGACATCTGCGGGCGGGAAGCCGAACTCGATGGCGACCATCCGTTGGCGCGTCGAGTCCTTGAGGTCCTTGAGCACGCTCTGGTACCCGGGGTTGTAGGACACGACCAGGCAGAACCCGGGCGCGGCGTCGAGGGTCAGCCCGAGCCGCTCGATCGGCAGCTGGCGGCGGTGGTCGGCCAGCGGATGAAGCACGACCGTCGTGTCCTGGCGGGCCTCGACGACCTCGTCGAGGTAGCAGATGGCGCCCTCGCGCACGGCCCGCGTCAGCGGGCCATCGACCCACTCCGTTTCACCGCCGCGCAGCAGGAACCGCCCCACGAGATCCGCGGTCGTCAGGTCGTCATGGCAGGCGACGGTGATGAGCGGCCGGTCGAGGTCGTAGGCCATCGCCTCGAGGAAGCGCGTCTTGCCGCACCCCGTGGGTCCCTTGAGCACGACCGACATGCCCTGTCGGAAGGCCGCCTTGAAGACGCGCTCTTCGTTCGCGACGGGCACGTAGTACGGCCGCGACGCGCGAGTCGTGCTCACGACGCCGTCCTGGCGAGCAGGCCCAGCACCGTCGACCGTCATGACCGCCGGCCCATCAGTCGTCGCGGAACCTCCGCGGAGCGGAGGGCCGAGCGGAACAGCGGACCGATCACCTGGCTCAGCTGCTCGGTCCTGGGAATCGTGGCGTGAGCGGCGCTCCCGAATACGCGCCGAAGCGGTCTCGGCATCGGTGCTCGCACCAATGCTCAGACAGAGGCAGCCCGTGCCCCGGCGGCGGGCCTCGGCGAGCGCGCGCCGCGCGTCGGCTGCGCCATACACGGGTTCGTAGCCGTGGTCGTACGCCAAGCCATCGGACAGCACGACGAGCAGCCGGCGCGACGTCCCGCCACGGTGCCTCCAGCACGGCCGCGCCATGGCGGATCGCCGCGCCCAGCCGCGAGTACGCGCCCGGCACGAGGCCGTGGAGACGCCGCATCACGAGGGCGTCGAGATCGTCGTCGAAGCGCTTCACCGGCATCAGCTGCACGGCGGACCGCCCCTGCGAGTGGTAGGCGTAGAGCGCCACGCGATCGCCGAGATCGTGAAGCGCAACGGTGAGCGCGGCGGCCGCCGCCCGCTGTTGCTCGTGCACCGTCTGGCCCGTCGCGCCGGGTTCGGCCGCGGAGCCCGAGATGTCGAGAAGGAGGAGCACGGCGAGATCGCGCCGGCGGCGAGGCTCTCGACGTAGACCGCCTCGTCGGGCGCCGACCCGGCCATCGCCTCGACGCGTGCCTCGACCACCGCGTCGATGTCGACGTCGTCGCCCTGCACCCGCCGGCGGCAACGATCGAGGCCCATGCCGAGGCGGGCGAGCGGTCGACGCAGGCCATACCCGTCCGACACCGACAGAGGCGTGCCGTCCTTTGGCCGCGGCTCGACCTCCTGCACCGTGCACCAGTCCTGGCGGTAGCGCCGTCGATGAACGTCCCACTCGGGGTACTTCGTCCCCCGGCGCCTCGATGGCAGCCTCCTCCGACGGTCCCCGCCATGCCGGTCGAGAGCGACGGTGTTGCTGCCGGTCGCGCGCTCCGGCGCGCGTCCGGTGCGTTGGCGCGTCGGCACCCGGAGGGCCGCCCCCGTTCAGCTGGCGCACCACCCCCAGCAATCGCCCCAGCCACCGGCCCACCGCACCCCCACCGCCGACGGGGCTCGAGAAGAGGTCTGCGGCGGTGCCGTCGTCGCTCGTCCTCGGCAAGCTCGGCCAGCACGTCGGTTGCGCTGCTCGCGTGGAACGTGCCGACGCGTCGTCGCCGAGCCGTCGGCGCGGCTGATCGACGCCAACAGACTGTCGCGCGCGGATGGTTCCGAAGCTGTCCGGCGGGTCGGCGATCGCCTCCCGGCTACGAGCGCGGCAGCCAGCGACGCGGCAGGCGAATCGGCGCGAGCTGCGACATCGGAGTCGATGAGCGACCGCACCGACGGTGGCAACAGGTCCTCGATCGCGGCCAGCGCCCGATGCCCTTCTACGGCGAGGTATCGCCTGGCCAGCGCCGGGCGCCGCGTGAGCCTGCGCACGACGTCGGGATCCAGGCTTCCGGCTGCGAGGAGCGACGCCTGCACGGCGACCGCCTCGACCTGCTCACGCGCTGCCGATGCTGGCGTCGACGAAGACCACCTTCCCGTCGGTCCACGCCGGCTCGCCGGGCTCGCCAGCCGCCACCTGCAGGGCGCGGCTCGAGATCGCTGAAGCCAGCAAGCTCAGCCGCCCGGGCTGTCGCTGCTTCCGCGTCACAACTCAGACGTCATCGATTGAGGAGTGGGCGGCATTTCGCGTTTCGTGCGGCTACGCGGTGATGCCGAGCCGGTCGCAGATGCCGAGGACCTCGTCGAAGATCGACATCGGAACGGTGAACGGCTCCGTCGCCGACACGTCGGTGAGATGCGCGGCGATGTCGTCGGCGGTCGGGCTGCTGCCGGGCTCCGCAAGCCAACCTTCGCCGAGGCCGACGAAGACCCGCGCGAAGCGCCCGGCACAGGCCGAGTAGTTGTGATGGCTGAACTCGCAGGCCCGGCTGGCGAGGAAGACGACGATCGGCACGACCAGCTCCGGCTGGATGGCGTTCAGAAAGCCCGACTCCTCGAGGTACTTCGGGTCGGGCACCGTCTCGGTGACCATCCGCGAGTAGCCGAACGGGAGCACGGTATTCGCAAGGATCCCGTGCTGCGCCCCTTCGATCGCGATGACGTTGGTCAAGCCCGAGGAGACCAGCCTTGGCAGCGGCGTAGTGGGCTTCGAGCGGCTGGCCGAACAGCCCCGCCGACGAGGCGATGAAGACGAATCGGCCGTAGCCCTGTGACTTCATCACGCGAAACGCGGGTTGGCTCAGATGGAATCCGCCGTCCAGGTGCACGCTGAGCATGCGCCGCCAGTCGGCCGGCGACAGCTCGTCGAAGGGCACGCTGTTGAAGATGCCCGCGTTGCTCACGACCGCATCGAGACGACCGAACCGGTCGACCGCGGTGCGAACGATCGCCTCCCCGCCCTCGGGGCTGCGCCACGGAGTCGTACGATGCCACCGCCACGCCGCCCGCGCGCTCGATCTCTTCGACGACCTGGTCGGCGACGCTCGGAGTCCGCGCCTCGCCGTGCATCGTGCCGCCGAGGTCGTTCACCACCACCGACCCGCCGCGCCGCGCGATCTCCATCGCGTAGAGGCGGCCGAGGCCTCGACCGGCTCCCGTGACGATCGGCGACCTGGCCTGTGAAGTCGATCATGCCCGGTGCTGCGAGCTACCCCAGCATGATCATGCCGCCGTCGACGACCAGAACCTGCCCGGTCATCAGGTCGCTGTCCTCCGAGGCGAGGAACACCGCCGTGCCGGTGAGGTCCTGGGGCTGGAGGGCGCGCTTCAGCGCGTTGAACATGGGGAGCATGTGACATCATCTCTGTCGGGCACGATCGTCTTCGCTGCGTCGGTGAGCGTGAGGCCGGGACAGATGGCGTTGACGTTGATGCCCCACGGACCGAGGTAGCCCGCCATGTACTTGGTCAGGCCCGAGACGCCGATCTTCGCCACGCGTGTAGTGCGGAGGCGGTGACGGCATGTCGGGATCCGACGTATCGACGACGCCGGCGTTTCCCATGTAGGCGGCGGTGGAGGACTGGTGGATGATCTTCCCCTTGCGCTGGCGCTTCATGTACGGCTCGACCGCGCGCGAGCACAGCCAAACGCCGCGTGAGATTCACCGACAGGATCTTGTTGAAGTATTCGAGGCTGCTGGTCCTCGAGCTCCATGTCGTAGAAGATCGCCGCGTTGTTCAGCAGGATGTCGATCCGCCCGAAGTGCTCGTGGGTCGTGGCGGCGAGGCGCTTGGTGTCCTCCTCCTTCGATACGTCGATTCGCAGTGCCAGACCCTCGCCTCCCAGCATTCGCGATCTCCTGCACCACTTCCTGGGCCTGGGCTCTCGCGGATGTCGCCGATGACGACCTTGGCCCCTTCGCGGGCGAATCGCAGGGCGTACTCCCGTCCGATGCCCTGACCGCCGCCGGTGATGATGGCCGACCTTGTCTTTCAATCGCATGGGAAGGTCTCCTTCAGGGATGCGGCTCCGTAGCTTGAGATCGAAGGAAGGAGGCCGTGCCGGTGCGATGTATGGTTGCCGCCAGATCTCCACGGAAACGACAGAGACCATGATCAGGGAGTACAGAGCTCGGAGCAGTGGAGCGCATCGTCGGGCAGCTCTTGGAGCGGAATCTGTCGAGTAGACGATCGCTTCCTCGGCGCGCGGGAAGATGGCGTCGTAGAACGCCTGCATCTCGTCCATGGTGCTCGGCCAGGCGCTTTCGCGTAGCGCTCGGGCTCGCTGGCGAGGCACCACTCTTTGGCGAAGGGCTCGAGGTCGGCAGAACTCGGGAGGCAGCAGGGTAGCGGCCATCGGTCACACCTCCGCGCGCGCGCGCTGGTAGTCGTCGACCCAGTCGTACACCACCTTGTTCAGGTGTCGGCACATGAGCTCCTGGTCGCCCAGCGGGAAGGTCGAGACGACACGCGACTCGAGCCCCATCTGCGTCGCCTCGAGGGTGCCGCAGTCCTGCAGGGCGTACTCCTTGATGGTGGCGATGCCGAGCTGCTGGGCGAGGCGTTCGCGCACGTTGCGCGGCGGGGCGAAGTAGGCGTTCGCCTCGAAGAGGAGCCGATTATGCGCGATGGGCCAGTAGTGGTAGGTGAGGTACCAACCCGTCTCCCAGAACACGATCGCGAAGTTCGGGAAGATCTGGAACGAATCGAGGCCCCAGTGCTTCTTGTTCCCCGGGTTGAGACCCGGCGGGAGCTCGTCGGTCACGATTTCCGACGCGTCCCAGGGGCCGAACAGGCCGCTGCGCATCACCCGCTCGATGGGGTTGTACATCTCCGGCGGCAGGAGCCCGCCGGCGCCCCCGCTCGTCGAACCCACGCGATGCGGGCCGTCGATCTGGAAGTGCATGGTGTAGAAACCTTGCTGCCTGGTATTCGGACTGCGACATGACCGGGTTCTGATGGCCGTGGAGGATGGGCGGGTGATAGAACTCCTGGAAGGCGTCCAGGAAGACCTTCCAGTTGCTGCGAATGTCGCCGCGGTAGTAGTAGCGCTCCGTCAGCTTTTCGAACGGGTAGTCGATCGCGGTGATCATCGGGCCGAGGAATTCGGTGAGTGTCTGCGTCGGCTGCTTGGCGAGGTTCACGAAGATGAACCCCTGCCACACCTCGCAGTGCACCGGCACGAGGCCGTAGTCGGCCTTGTCGATCCCGAAGAACTCGCCCTCCTGAAGGATGAAGGAGCAAGCGGCCGTCGAGATCGTACTGTCCAGCCGTGGTACTTGCAGGCGAACTGCCGGCAGGTTCCACTGATCTCCTCGGCCGGGTGGTCGGTCCACACCAGCTTGTTGCCGCGGTGGCGGCAGACGTTGTGGAAGGCGCGGATCTTGTCGTCCATGCCGCGGACGACGATCAGCGAGGTGCTTCGCGACCGCGAGCTCCTTGGTGAAGAAGCTGCCCTTTCGCCGGAGCTGCTCGACCCGCCCGACGTTCAGCCAGGCCCGCTTGAAGATGGCCTCGCGCTCGAGCTCGTAGAACTCGGGTGAGATCGAGCTCTCGGAGGACACCGGGCGCGGTTCCCAGCTCGGGATAGTGCTCCGTCCAGGTTCCCTCGGGAGGTTTCGGATATTGCTTCGGGGGCTTCGGGGCATGGCTTGTTCATGCTGTTCGTTCCTCCGTGTGGTTCACAGGACCATGCCGCCGTTGACGCCGATCACCTGGCCGGTGATGAAGGCCGCTTCGTCGGAGCAGAGGAACCCGCACGTCGCCGCGATCTCTTCGGGGGTTCCGGCCCGGCCGACGGGGATCATCCGCGGGGCGATCTTCTCGATCTTGCCGACGTCGCCGTCGGCCTCGGCGCGTCGCAGCATCGGCGTGTCGATCATGCCCGGCGGGATGTTGTTGACCGTGATCCCGTGGGGCGCGAGCTCCAGCGCGAGCGCCTTGGTGAGTCCGATCACGCCGCCCTTCGAGGCGACGTAGTGCGCCATGCGCGGGGCACCCGACTGCGCGCTCGACGACGAGATCGTCACCATCCGACCCCAACGGGCCGCGAGCATGTCGGGAACGGCGGCCTGCAGGCAGTGGAACGTGCCGGTGAGGTTGACGGCGAGGACGCGCTCCCAGCTCTCGATCGTGATGTCCGTGAAGCGCTCGAACGCGTCGAGTCCGGCGCTGGTGACCATGATCTGGATGGGACCGAGCTCCGCGCGCACCTTGTCGAGGGCGGCGTCGACGGCGCCGCGGTCGGTGACGTCGGCCTGCCGCGGCGATCGCGGTGGCCCCGGTCTCGCGCAGGTCCTCGGCGGCCCGGAGCGCTGCTTCGCCCTGCAAGTCGAGCAGGCCGACGCGATCGCCCCGCGCCGCCAGGTGCCGGGCGATCGCCAGCCCCATTCCCGATGCCGCTCCGGTGACCACGGCGACTCGACCCAGTCGCTGCCATCGTTCCGGTGCCTCCGCGATCTGCGGGCACTATGACTAGGCACCAGCCTGCGGTCGCAAGCAATGCTGCCTCGGGAGAATATCGAGAATACGGTTTCCACTTGAGTTCCAGGGCGAAGGCAGATGGCACGTTACGGCGGCCTCGGACTGGGCGCAGCGATCCCCGCATGCGGACCAGAAACCGCGATTCTCGGACTGCGGTATCTGTGTTCTCCTCGACGATCGGGCGTCCACGGCGCTCGGTGACCGCGACGGAGTCGCAGCGTGATGGGCTCGAGTCCCCGTGGCGGAAGGCGTCTTCACGTGGCCCTCCGACGAGCCCCGGCTGATCGGCAGCCGGTGCGCCGCGTGCGGAATCGTCACCTTCCCGCGCCAGGACTCGTGCCCGCGCTGCGCGTCGACCGACATGGCGGAGCACCTGCTGTCGCGGCGCGGCCGCCTGTGGGCGTGGACGACGCAGGAGTTCCCGCCGCCCTCGCCCCCGTACGCCGGGCCGACGGGCGACGCGCTTCGTGCCGTACGGCGGTCGGCTACGTGGAGCTCGGCGACGAGGTGAAGGTCGAGACGCGCCTCACCGGAGACCGAGGGCCTGCGGATCGGCATGGACATGGAGCTCGTGCTGGTGCCGTTCCGCACCGACGACGACGGCAACGAGGTCGTGACGTTCGCATTCCGGCCGTCGGCGACGGCTCCGGCGCGTGAACGCCAGCGAGGAGGACAGCAAGTGGACGTCGCGATCGTGGGAGTGGGACTGCATCCGTTCGGCCGCTTCGGCGATCGGACGGGCATCGACATGGGGGCGATCGCCATCCGTCGTGCGCTCGCGGACGCGGGCGTCGAGTGGCGCGACATCCAGTTCGCGTTCGCCGGGAGCTACGAGATCGACAACCCGGACGCGGTGGTCGCGCTCCTGGGGCTGACCGGGATCCCGTTCACCAACGTCTACAACGGCTGCGCGACCGCGGCGAGCGTCGCTCGCGCTGGCCGCCGACACGATCCGGCTCGGCGAGCACGACCTCGGCCTCGCCGTCGGCATGGACAAGCACCTCCCGGGCGCGTTCAGCGCCGACCCGCGCCTGTACGCCTGCCCGTCGTGGTACGGCGAGCTCGGCCACTTCCTCACCACGAAGTTCTTCGGGATGAAGATCAACAAGTACATGCACGACCACGGGATCTCGGCGAGGACCCTCGCCCGGTCGCGGCGAAGAACTACCGCAACGGGCGCAACCCGAACGCGTTCCGCCGGAAGCCCCAGCAAAATACGTACCGAACGGCAACGACGTTACGTAATATTGCTCAACTTCCCGGTCGGTCTGAACCCTGGCTGGCGCGCGCCGTGGGCGTGATGCTGAAGCTGGACTCCAGCGCGCCGTCATCCAGCGCATCCCGCAGATCGCGGCGCACCCTGAGCGGATCTGGCGCGATCTGCTCTTCGTGTGCGACGAGTACCACGCGTTCGCGACCGTCGGTGAGACCGGACCCGACCGGCGACGAACGCACCTTCGCGCTGTCCCGGCAGGCGCGGCTCATTCCGATCGTCGCGACGCAGAGCATCAGCTCGCTGCGTTCGGCGCTGCCCGGCGACGAGAGCTGGCGCACGTTGCTGCAGTGCTTCCGCACCAAGTTGTTCCTCGCGACCAGCGACGAGTTCACCGCGCGGACCGCGGCGGATCTGTGCGGTCGGCGCGACCGTCTCAAGGCGCACTACAGCACTGTCCGAAGGCTGGCCAGGGCGCACACATCTCGCTGCTGACGGGCACGGGCCACCGCCGGCAAGCAGACGGTGAGCGCGAGCAAGAGCTACGCGCCGCACCACGAGTACATCTTCTCGCCGCGCGTGTTCACGGAGTTGCAGAACGCGCAGGCCATCGCGCTGCCGTACGACGGCCTCAATCCGCTGCCGCCGCAGTTCTGCTACCTGAAGCCGCACTACCTCGACGTGCAGACCAGCTACTTCGACCACGTGGCACGGGGGCGCTGTGAGCAGCCTGGACCGCATTCTGCCGTTCCTGAAACCGATCGAGGATCTGCTCTGCGATCCGACGATCACCGAGGTCATGGTCAACGACGGCGGCCGGCACGTGTTCGTGGAGCGCGACGGCACGCATCGAGGCTGTGCCGGATCGGACGCTCGAGACCGCGGAATCTGACCGTCGCGATCAAGAACATCGCGCGGGCGTGCGGCGACGAGATCTCCGACGCGCAGCCGCTGCTGGATGCGCGACTCGAGGACGGCTCGCGTGTGGCGGCGATGTTCCCGCCGTGCGCGGTCGCCGGTCCGGTCCTGACCATCCGGAAGTTCACGCGCCGCTACAGCCTCGACGACCTGGTCGCGATCGGCACTCGCTGACCGCCGCAACCGCGAGTGAACTGACCAGCGCCGATCGCGACGCGAGCAGAACATCCTGATCTCCGGCGGCACCGGCACCGGCAAGACCACGCTGCTCAATGCGCTGGCGGCGCACATCCCGGATCGACGACCGCATCGTCCTGATCGAGGAGACCGCCGAGATTCACCTGAACAAACCGAACGTGCTTCGGCTCGAGGCGCGGCGTGCGCAGGCCGCCGCTCGGCCAGGAGGCGCCGCTGCCGCCCGTCACGATTGCGGACCTGCTGCGCGCGGCCCTGCGGCATCGACCGGATCGCATTCTGGTCGGCGAGGTCCGTGGCGCGGAGGCGTTCGACCTGCTGCAGGCGCTGAACACCGGGCACCTCGGCAGTCTCAGCACGATCCACGCGAACTCCGCGGAACAGGCCCTCACACGTCTGGCGCACTGTGTGCTGACGGCGAACGTGGGGCTGCCGCACCGGAGCATCCGTGAAGCCATCGGACTGGCCGATTCACCTTGTCGTGCACATCGGGCGAATTGGCGGACACCGTCGCGTGACACAGAGATCGCGGCGGTGCGCGGTTACGACGTTCAAAGCGATCGGTTCCTGCTCGAATCGCGGCTGCTGGATCAGCCGGCGCCGCAGAGGAGCGCTTGTCATGACGAGACACCACTCCGTCAGTTACCTGTCGTGCTTCTGTTCCTCCCGCTGATCGCGTGCGGAGACGGTGGTTCGGCGCCGACCTCACCGACGCCGACGCAGTCGTTCCTCGTCGGAACATGGCGAGGCACCATGACGATTCAGCCCGATCCCACCGGTGCCGCAACCTGGAGCCCCGGTCAGCGGGACCGTGACCTGGACCTTCGAGGTGGTGCCGCAGACAAATCTGCAGTCTTTCCGCACCACCATCCGCTCCGGAGAACGGCTGGCTGCCGATCACCCTGACGTCGTCGACATCGATGATTCCGGGCAACACGCCGCCGGCCCAGATCAGCACCCAGGGCGAGTACGACTCCCCACGCGGATGCCGTGGGACATTCGGGAGTTTCGCCACCGCCGAGGCTCGCAGCATTCAGGGCAGCATCACCGGTGTCGATTGCCCGGTGCCGTTCACCGGATCGGTCACGCTCACGAAGGAGTGACGCGGTGGCATCGATCGACCAGTGCGCCCCGGTTCGATTCCTCCGAAGCGGCCTTCGATCCTGACGACTCGATAGGCGTGCTGCTGAAGACCTATCGCACGGGCCAGGTCATTCAGCGGATTGTGCCCGTCGCAGCAGCGATCAGCGACCGCTTTCAGGCGTGGCTTCGTCACATGAACGCACACGGCTGGAATGTGTATGTCGGCGTGAATGCCTACCGGCCCGGCCGATCGCGCGCGCGCGAGGCCGTCGCGCACGTGCGGCATCTGTTCCTCGAGGAGGACCTCGACGGTCCGGACTGCTCGCCGCGCTGTCCACGCGACCGGATCTGCCGCCGCCGTCGATACGTGCTGCACTCGTCGCCTGGGCGGCTACACGTGCTATGGCGCGTCCGGGACATCGCGCCGTCCAGAGTCGAGCAGCTGCAGAAGCAGCTCGCTCGCGAACTGCTCACGGATCGGGCCGCAACGTCGTGCGCGCAGACCACGAGGTTGCCGGGATTCGTTCAATCACAAGCGACAGCCATCGGTTCGTGTCGGCATCGAGTACCTCCACTGGCGAGACGTCTTCGTGGCGCGAGGATCTGCCAGCCGTCGGCGCCGGGACAACTCCATCGAGCATGCACGAAGGCGCGGCGACCGTTGCCGTCCACGCCGCTCGGTGGAGCGCGCACGCGCATTTCTCCAGTGCGTCGATCCCGCTGTCGCCGGACAGCACGGGCGACCTGCGGACGTTTCGCGTTTGCTGTCGAATCGTGCGCGGATTTGATCTCTCAGACGACGAGGCGGTCGCGCGCGCTGAGCGAGTGGAACGCGCGGTGCGAGCCGCCGTGGTCGGAACGCGAGCTGCGACAGAAGGTTATGAACGCGAGGAGGTATGGGCGCGAGCCTCAGGGTGGTCTCCTGTGAGACCCATCATGCGTATGCTCGTATCTCAACAATGAAAAAGTCGAAATCTGCCTATTGACTCTGAAGACACATGGTTGTATTGATGAATCTTCCCGTCACCACGCACGCGCTCCCAGGGCCGTGCGTCCCACCCCTGTTCGACTGCGTCCTCAGGACCTGCTCGAACCAGCCACTGCCAAGCGGTCTCAGGCCCACGGCAGTCTTGGAGACAACCATGTCCAAGTCAAAGAGGCGAACTCGTTGTGTCCGTGTCGATCATCCCGAATCAGCAGGGTTCTCCCGCAGGGAAGCTCGCTGACGCGGAGGTGATGTTTGAAGCCGCATCAGGCCCGCTCAGCGGGATGAAACTGGTCGGCTTCGCAGTATGGGAACGTCGCGCTGGAGGGAGAAACGTGACGTTCCCGGCCCGGCAGTACTCCGTCAACGGAGAACGCCGGAGCTTCGCACTGCTGCGTCCCGCGAACGGGGACGCCAGCGCGCAGGAGGCGATCAGGCAGAGCATCCTGGACGCGTACGAGCGCTCCGAGGGGCATGTCTGATTGACCAGAAGAGTACCCGGGCGGTGCGGGCTCAGCCCCGCCGCCCGGGAGCCACGGTTCTCACGCGAAGGGATGATGTTCCGTCGGCCGTGCGGCCGACGTCTCGCGGAAAGGACGCCGTTATGGAAACCGTGACGCGCTTCGTCGATAGGCAAGCTGGTTCGCTCTCGGTGGCTTCAACGCCAGGTGCGGACGCTGCGCGCACGCTCTCCGCGACCGCGAGCTTCCTGCTGTCGGAGGACGGCAGGAAGGCGTCACTTCTCTCCGGGGGCGATGGCCGGTCGCTCCAGCAGATCACCCTGCAGGTCCCGGCCAACCGCCTGCACCTCGTGTCCGTCGACAAGCAGGGCGTTGCCCGACTCAAGCTCAGACCGCGCTTCGAGATGGACACCGACGGGTATCGTTGCGCATCGACACCGCGCCGGTGTACGACGTGCCCCCGACGGTCGACGAGCTGTATCCGTGCCGCCGCCAAGAATCACGAACTCGAGGCCGCCTACTTCACGCCAGCGCACGGCCGCTGCGCACGAAGCGAGCAGACGACGACCGCGCGCGGCGGCAGAGCGTCGCCGAAGCGTTCCTGGCCGACAAGGGCATGCGGGCAGCGTCACACCCGCCCCCGACTCCGAAAACCTGCTACGTGATCACCGATCGCGGAGGCGTGCTGTTCGACGTGTCGATCGATCAGGGCCTCGCCAAAGATGTGCCGCCGGAGGCGCACCGTCGATTCCGCGCAGACCGGCGCACCTATCAGGAGCAGGTCCGGCAGGATCAGATCGCGCAGGCAGCCCTGCACGAGGAGAAGAAGCAATTCATCGCCGAGTGGATCAGCGCCAACGGAACCGAGGAAGAGAAGGCGCGGCACGCATCCGGAGTCCTGCCGATGGCCGAAGCCATCGCGCGAATCAGTGACCAGGTGTTCGCGGCCGTCGATACGCGGCCCGTCTACGTGCACGACGGCGCGCAGCGGCTCCAGAGGTTCATCCGGCAGTTCACGGGTTCAGCGGACGTTGTCGTCACCCCGGCCGATGTCGTGGCCCGCAGCGCCCACGCCGTCATGGCCTCGGCCGACGAATGGGCCGCCATCCGAGAGATTCAGGAGCGACTGCCCGAAGCCCACACGGTCCTCCGTCATCATCTGCTGTTGTCGAAGCGTCATCAGGGCGTGCCGAGCATCGTCATCATCGGAGCGCTCGTGACCCTGAAGCACGGGCCGTTCGTGCTGCGCCGCGAGTACATCGTGTCCGACAGGCAGTCCGCTGCCGCTCCTGCCCGGAGGTGGATCACAACTGAGAACGGGTTTGGATCTCCGTCGCCCGGTCTGACATCGCACCGGGTTCGAGAAACAAGCGGAGATCCCGGGTCTCTCTCGCTGTGGTCGTCCTGACCACCCCCTCACGCCGCCCGGCGTGAGGCTTCGTTCCACCTCGTCGCCCCCAGGGCACGCAGAAAGGAGCAGTCCAATGAACGGAATAGGTGTGTCTGCTGTCAACGCGCATACACGGCTCATCGGGAATGGGCGTCACGCCCACCGGACGAACGGTACGCCAGTGTTCACGCTCTCTACGAGGCGGCCCGCGCACGGCGCATCCGCACCGAAGAGCGCACCATCGAGACCGTCGCACGTCAGGACAGAAGCGGTCGGGGCCGACGCGCTCGCGCTACGCGACACGTCGGGTCGCCAGGCCGCCCTCACGAACTGGAGCTTCGAGCAGCTCGCCGGCATAGCCGGGGCGCCGCCGAACTACCTCCGAACGCTGCCCGCCGCGATCGCGTCCGGATGCGATCAACTACGGGCTGCACCGTCAACGTCGTGAGCAGCATCAGCTGCTCCTCGATCGCGACGACCCGTGGACCGTGCACGCCGTCACCTCCCCGAGGTACGCGCGTGTGCACCATGACGAGCTGACCGCGCGGGTGCTCGACCTCATGGCCCAGCATCCGGCCTGGTCCTTGCCGCTCGGCTACAAGGACGGCGTATTCGGCGCTGAACGGGTTCCGTCAGGCGCCTACCTGGGAGATCGAGACATGTTCCTGTTCCTCGTGGACGGCAACCGCGATCTCGACGACCCCACCGACACGTCGCACGCTGGCTTGTTCCGCGGATTCATTCTCCGGAACAGCGACGTCGGTGCCGCCGCCCTCACCCTGGATGTGTTCCTGTTCCGCGCCGTGTGCGGCAATCACATCATCTGGGGCTTCCAGCACGTCGTCGGCTTCCGGCGCCGACACGTGGGAGCGTCGATTCAGGACGAGTGGACGACCTCTCTCGAGAGCGTCGCGCTCTGCCCTGGATGCAGACGTCGCCAACGATCGGCTCGTGCTCCTGCGGGCGCAGTCCCAGGAACTCGGATCGAGTCGTGAGGCGGTGATCGAGACAGCCGTGCAGCGACTGGATCTGTCGCAGAAGCAGGCTGGAGAGGCGTACACGCTCGCGGAGACGTTCGAGTCGAATCCCCGCTCCGTCTGGGGCTACGTGCAAGGGCTCACGCGTTTGAGTCAGCGCACACCCTGGCAGGACGGCCGCTTCGCCCTCGATCGCGCCGCCAGCCGCCTCCTGACCACGGTCCACTAGGCCCGGTCATTCGCCGTCAGGGCTCAGCCCGCGGCCCCACCCACGTCACAGCGGACGCTGGCGCTACGCCACGTCCATCACTCCGCCCCTCGCGACAGACCGTCGCGCAAGGTGGCCGCCTTCGCTCCCAGAGCCAGGCGCTCTGCCGGAGGTGTCTGCCATGCGCGACCGCTCTGTCCGCCGACGAGTCACGAAACTACAGCCTCGCACCTGGACGCCTGAGCGCGTCCAGGTCCAACACTGGAGACAACACCACCGCGGCGACGTTCTGCAGGAACTCGCCGATGGTGCCCACAGTCTCGGGTGGACGCGCGGCCTCGTCACCACTCTCCTCGACGAACTCCACGTCACTGACGAATTCGATCGACTCGTCGGCCCCATCTCCCGTGTGCCCGCCAGCCAGTTCCCACGGCTGGTCGCCATCGCTCTGCTCCTGCGCCACAGCTGGTCGCTCGACGACCTGTCTCGCACGGGCAAGCGCATCGGGCTCGGGGTCGGTCCCCTGGAAGCAGAACTCAACACCTTCGGCTGCGACTGCTCACGACGCCGCCGACGTTCGTCACGGGCGCCGCTCTCAGGGCCGCGCCCGCACTGAAAGGAGTCTACCGATGAACGACTGTCACCCTATCGCACCGGCCTCGCCACGCGGCCACCGCGTGCGCGAACTCGTCTACGCCTACCGCTCGCTGCGCGGCAGCGACGGGCGCGTGGTCGACGTGCCCTCCGTGGCGCTGAACACCCCACGGAATGCGGCGGCCGTCCTCGCGCCGCTGATCGCCGATCAGCCCGTCGAGGTCTTCGGCGTCGCCTGCCTCTCCACCCGCTATCGCCTGCTCGCCTGGCATCTGCTCTCGCGCGGCACGCGCTGAGCACGCCAGTGTCCATGCCGGACGTGTTTCTGCCCGCGTGTCTCACACCGGGCACGACCGGCCTGATGGTCGTTCACAACCATCCGAGCGGCGATCCCACCCCGAGTCCGGACGATGCGCGGCTCACGCTGCGCTCTGTGCGCCGCGGCCGACGTGCTCGACATCGCGCTGCTCGATCACCTGATCGTCGGCGACGAGCGGCCGCTACTTCAGCTTCCACGAAGGCGGCCAGCTCACGAAGAGGAGCTACGGAGCGGTAACCATGCCCGCCGCTTCGACCTTCGCATTCTGTGGAAGTCCTCAGCCGCGTCAAGGCTTCGCTCGCTGCGCTCGCCGCTGGCGCGGCCTTGACTCGGCCTCGGCACTTCACACGGAGGGCATTTATCGAAGCGGCGGGGGATCTCGAAGAAAGGAGAACACCCATGACTGAACGGTCGCTCACACCCAACATCACGGTGACGATCGGCCACCACACGCGGATCTACTTCGCGTTCGTCACCACGGCACCCACCGAGCTGGACTCACCAGCGACGGTCACGCTGCACGCGCGCGACATTCGCGGACGTCGTCAGCTTCGCGGCCGAGCCGATCACGCTCGATCCACTCGCGCCAGGGCACACGCGCGCCTGGTGCTCGTGGATGCGATGGAGCTCGCCTGGCAACGAGCCAAGTGCCGCGGTCAACAGCACCCGCTGCTGTCGGCGGATCCCGGGCTCGTCGGCCTCAACACGCTGCAGCACTGGCTCTGGCAACGGCTTCAGGCCCCAGCCACCAGCCAGGTCGCGGCGTGACTCGCGCAACTCACTCGTCGGCGTCAACCGCTCGCCGAGGAGGCGAGCTTTTCAGGAGGTCACATCATGGTCGTCAAGATCGTTCCGAACGACAAAGCCAACCCGCCCGGCAAACTCGCGGATGCCGAGCTGCACTTCACCGACGGCGTGCTCGACGGCTTGAAGCTGATCGGGTTTGCCGTGTGGGAGCGCCGCAGCGGCAGTGGCCGCAACGTCACGTTCCCGGCGCGCCAGTACTCGGTCAACGGTGAGCGCCGCAGCTTTGCGCTGCTGCGTCCGATCGCTGATGCGGCCGGCGCAGGAGCGCGTGCGTGATCTCGTGCTGCAGGCGCTACGCGCCGAGCACGAGTGAGACGGCGAAGCACAGAGGTCAGCGTAGCGCATGAAGTCGATCCATCCCGGGCGCTGCCATCGCGGTGCGGCGTCCGGTGACGACCGGCCGGCGGATGCCATCGGCGGAGGGCCGGCCCGGGGCAGCGTCAAGCGGTAGTCGTCGAGCGCAGAGTCCGAGAGGGTTTATCATGTCCTCAGATCGATCGTGGCAGCCTGGACGTGCGCAAAGGGCCTCAGCGCGAACGCAAAGACATTTCGGTCGATCGGAACGCCGATGAAGCGCTGCGTGCCATCGTGCGCGTGCTCGCGCGGGAGGCGGCACGAGAGCTGTTCGCGAGCTCGAGCATGCGGCACGAAGGCGACGACTCCCCGAAAGGCCAAGCGATGAAAGTTGCACTCTACGCGCGGTACTCGTCTGAGAATCAGCGCGATGCGTCGATCGCGGACCAGATCTCGCATTTGCCGCGTCTTCGCGGAACGCGAGGGGTGGCTGGTCGTCGACGAATTCAGCGACCACGCGATTTCCGGCGCAACCCTATTACGACCTGGCTTTCAGGCGCTGATGCGCCGACGCCCTTGAACCGACGAGTTCGACGTCGTTCTCGCCGAGTCGCTGGACCGCTTCAGCCGCGATCGAGGAAGACACAGCCGGACCTATTCAAGCGGCTCACCTTCGCCAGGCGTCACGCATCGTCACGTTGGCCGAGGGCGAAATCACTCCACCTGCACGTCGGCTTCAAGGGAACGATGAACGCATTGTTCCTGAAGGACCTGCGCGGATAAGACCCGTCGGGGCCTCCGAGGACGAGTCGAGGCGGAAAAATCCGGCGGCGGATTGTGCTACGGCTACCGGGTAGTGAGGTCGGTCACCGGCACAACCATCGCGACGGGCGAGCGAGAGATTGAGCCGAACGAAGCAGCGGTCGTCGAGCGAATGTTTCGCGAGTTCGTCGGCGGAGCATCGCCAAAGCAGATCGCGAAGCGGCTGAACCACGAGGCATCAAAGGCCCGTCCGGTGTCCCAGTGGAATCCGAGCACAATCCATGGGAATGGCCAACGCGGCACCGGGATCCTGAACAACGAGCTGTACGTCGGTAGGCTGATTTGGAATCGCCTTCGCTACGTCAAGAACCCGGACACAGGGCCGTCGTGTGTCGCGGCTGAACCCGCGCTCTGAATGGATCATCAAGGAAGTGCCTGAGCTCCGGATCATTTCGAACGAGATGTGGGAGAACACCAAACGACGTCAGGATGCTACTCGGCGCGTTCTTGCTTCAGCAACCAGCATCGTGAGGGCGCGCAGACCGCAGTACTCCGTTCTCAGGCCTCACAAAATGCGGCGTCTGCGGAAGTGGCTTCCGTCCTCAAGTCGCGACATCGGCTTTCTTGTTTTGGGGCTGCCGACAAAGGGACTTGTTCGAATCATCTGACGATCCGACGAGACGAAATCGAGGCTCGGTGCTGCACGCACTGCAAGAGAAGCTGCTTCGGCGCGACCTGTTCGAAGAGTTCTGCCATGAATTCACTCGCGAGGTGAATCGGCCCGGATGGCGGCGAGCGCCAGCGTGACGGCGACAGAGCGTGAGTTGGGCCGCGTGCAGGCCGAGATCGGAAAGCTGATTCAAGCGCTCAAGGACGGCGTGCCAGCCGAGCATCGTCAAGGACCCTCTGATTGCCTTGAGGCGCAGCAAACAGAGCTTCGCGCCCGCATGGACCGGTCAGCTCCAACCGCCTCCGTTGCTCCATCCGAACATGGCGGACCTCTACCGGGAGAAGGTGACGCAGCTGGCGCGGGGCCTGGAACACGAAGAGAGCCGCACCGCCGCCGCTGAAGCAGCTGCGCGGCCTTATCGACGCCATCGTCCTCACACCGCAAGAGGGAGAGCTCAAGATCGAGCTGCAGGGCAACCTGGCGGCCATGCTCAGGGCTGCGCACGCGCAGAGTACGCGGTGCGTCGCTGGCGCCTCTTGGACGTTGGGTAGATGAGAGGTCGCCAGACGATGACGACCTCGTGCAGATAATGCTGCTGCGAAGCGGGACTTGAACCCGCGACCTTTGGGTTATGGTGCCGCGCGCAATCGCCATTTCACCCAATGTTTTCGGCCTCTGCCAGCCGACACCGCCAGCCTATCGCGCTCCAAACGGCCGTGACAGTGCTTGTATTTCCCCTTCCCGAACCACACTTACACAGATCGTTGCGGGCTAACCTTGCGGAACTTCGCCTTCATGAGCCGCGTGATGCTGTTGGCCTCAGCGACGTAATCTCAACGACCTCGATCGACGGCAAGCGGAACGACATCACTGTTTCACCCTGACGTTCGTGGATCGCGTCGCCCAATGATGATGTCCATCCCAATAATTGCCCGGAAGTGCGCTGAGCCGTGGGAACTCGGTAACGAGCGCGCCGGATCAAGGTGGGCCCCTGATTTAGATAGAAGTTGACGAGGTGTGTGGGGCTGATGCTGGGCCCCACCGGCATGCATGATGCCTCGTCGCGCCCACCGGGACGAGATTGAGTGCCTTGGCGATGTCCCGCGAGATCAGCGCCTGACGCAACGCGTCCCAGCGCCTTCGCGGCAATCTGCTGGGGTAGTGGGGTTCGGCGGTGTGGCGGCTTTGATCGTACGCTGCCGAAATTTTCAGGTCAGTGATGATCTGAGGAGCGACCCGTTGTGCTGAACCGTGAGTGCGCGAAAACCCCGTTTCACCGCCACGGCGGCTACGCGTGGATCGTGACGGAGCAGGCCTCAGGCCCTGGAGCACACGGCTGAATCATGAACGTGCCGAGAGCGAACTGCTTCTGGGCCTCGAGATACGCCTGCAGCGGCGTGTCACACGCCAACCACTCCGGGCTGCCACGCAACAGCAATACGTAACTGAACGAAGCATAT
>ERZ1370068.574-contig-10523_pt1 | contig 32758 bp, 37 predicted proteins | sample MGYA00561227_ERZ1370068 | MGnify/ENA primary metagenome ERZ1370068 (study PRJEB38410, sample SAMEA6850437) | metagenome | study: Metagenomic assessment of the ecological functions of the soil: analysis of the soil microbiota associated with the...
TCAGTTACGCATTGCTGGTGACATCGACATGGGTGGCGAACGGCATCGCAGCCGAGCTCGCGCATGCAATCCGGCGGTGGAGGCTGCGGCGAGCGGGCAACAAAGCGGTCTGCATTGCAAGACCAAGACGGCACTTTGGTGGAAGCACCGGTGCCGTTTTTCTTGGAGTGGCGGGACTGCCTTGCCGAATCCGCTTACCGGTGACAGGCAATTTCACAATCCTTCCCTTCCGCTCGCTTACCCTTCGCGACTCTTCGAGGGTGATGTGTGGGAATGAAAGCCTTGTTGTATGTCCTGGGTGGTGCCTTGGGGGCGACCGTGCTGGTGTGGGGGCTGCTCTTCGTGGCGGCGATGGCAGTCGAGGTGCTCGACCTCGGCTTGTTCGATTCCAGCCAGGGCACGGACCGCTTCTTCCACTCTGTTCCTGTGGTCTGGGCCGGCGTGGCGTTCGTCGGCGCCGCCTTCGGCTGGCTGCAGGTGAGCCGCTCGCGCTGCACGGCCTCCGGCTGGCGTCTGATTCAGTCGCGCGGCTTCTTCAGGCCGCGCCTGGGGATCGGCGTGGACATCACGATCAGGTGCGCGTCTCGCCGTACGCATTGATGCTGCCCAGAAAGCGCTCCAGGTCGGCGATGCTCGCGGCCACCACCGTCATCACATAGAGTCGGCTCCGGTCACGTGATGGCACTCCAGCACCTCGGGCGAGGCCTCGATCTTCTCGAGAACTTGCGCTTGTGCGGCTGCACGGTCGTGATGCCGACCAGCGCCTGCACGCCATAGCCCACCGCGGTGGCGTCGACCTCGGCCCGGTAGCCAGCGGATCACGCCGGCCTCCTCGAGCTTGCGCAGACGCTCCGCCGTCGCGGGGATCGACAGGCCCGCGGCCGCGGCCAGTTCCTTGAGCGAGCTGCGGGCGTCGTCCTGCAGCGCGGCCAGCAGCTGCCACGCGCGATGGTCGACGAGTTTCTCGGTGCCCTTGCGCGATGCGGCCATCTCGACGCAACTCCAGAAAAAGCAAAGCAGCCGCGATGTTCGCCCGAAAAACCGCCTTCCGCCATCGGCAGCGCCTGCCTAAAGTGGAGGGCGTGGATACTTCGACGCTCTCCCTGTTCTTCAAGTCGGCGCTGATCGGCCTACTCGATCGCCAGCGCCCGTCGGGCCCATCGGGCTGCTCTGCATCCAGCGCACCCTCGATCGTGGTCCGCGCATCGGCCTCGGCCACCGGCTTGGGCGCTGCGGCGGCCGATGCCGTGTACGGCGCGATCGGGGCCTTCTGGCGTCACCGGCCTCATCGCGCTGCTCACCGGCGCACGCCTGTGGCTGGGCCTGTTCGGAGGCCTGTTCCTGCTGTGGATGGCGTGGCAGACCTGGCGCTCGCCCGCAGCCTCGCAGGCGGCTCGGCTCGAAGGCGCACGCAACGGCGGTCCGTGGAGCAGCTTTGCCGGCACCTTTGCGCTCACCCTGTCCAACCCCATGACCATCCTGTCCTTCATCGCCATCTTCGCGGCGCTGGCCGGGCAGGGGCCGATCGGCTCGCCGGCCTTGATGGTGCTGGGCGTGCTGCTCGGCTCGGCCGCGTGGTGGTTCGTGCTGAGCGGCGGGGTGTCGTTTGATGCGGCATCGGCTGAGCGAGACACTGCCTGCGCACCATCAACCGGGCCTCGTCGGCTCTGCTTGGCGCCTTCGGGCTCTACCAGCTGATCCTGGCAGCCCAGGCGAGCCTGACAAACACCGAGGCGGCAAGGCGGGGCGCGGACGTACCATCCGCGCCATGGCGTCCCCGCTTTCGTCCCTCGACACCTTCGTCCATGCCGACGACTCCGCCGCGCGATGCGCGCAGCGTGCTCGAGCTTGCTGCCCGCTCGATGTTCCAGCTCTTCGCCGAAACCGCCGAGGGCATGCTGGTGGTGGACCGCGGCGCGCCGCGTGGTGTGGATCAGCGAGGGCTACAAGCAGCTTCCTGCCAGCGCTGGGCTTCGAGCGCGAAGTCGGAATTCGTCGGCCATGCCGGTCGAGGAGGTCGTGCCCAACACGCTGATGCGCGAGGTGATCAAGTCCGGCAGGCCGATCCTGGTGGACCTGCTCACCAACAAGGCCGGCACCTTTCCTCGTCAGCCGCATCCCGCTGCGCGACGGAGGCGGGCCAGGTGATCGGCGCGCTGGGCATGGTGCTGATGGCGCATCCCGAGAGCACCATGCAGCCGCTGATGCGCAAGTTCTCCAACCTGCAGCGCGAGCTCGACGACGCGCGCCAGCAGCTCGCCGCAGCGGCGCCGGCAAGTACACCTTCGCGCAGCTTCATCGGCGCGAGCCCGCAGGCGATGGAAGCTCAAGCGCCAGGCGCGCCGCGTGGCGCAGACCGACAGCACCGTGCTGCTGCTCGGCGAGACCGGCACCGGCAAGGAGCTGCTCGCGCATGCCATCCACGCGGCCTCGCCGCGCGCGGCGCGGCCCTTCGTCGGCGTGAACATCGCGGCCGTGCCCGAGACCTTGCTCGAGGCCGAGTTCTTCGGCGTGGCGCCGGGCGCCTACACGGGCGCCGACCGCAAGGGCCGCGACGGCAAGTTCAAGCTCGCCGACGGCGGCACGCTTGTTCCTCGACGAGATCGGCGACATGCCCGTCGGCCTGCAGGCCAAGCTGCTGCGCGCGCTGCAGGAGCAGGAGATCGAGGCGCTGGGCTCCAACCAGGTGACCAAGGTCGACGCGCGCGTGATCGCCGGCGACCAGCCGCGACCTGCGGCGGCTGGTGGCCGAAGGACACTTCCGCGAGGACCTCTACTACCGGCTCAACGTCCTGCCGATCCGCCTGCCGCCCTGCGCGAGCGCCTCGAAGACCTCGAGGCGCTCGCCGAGGCGCTGCTCGACGACATCGCGCGGCGCAGCGGCATGCCGCATCGCGACGTGGCGCCCGACGCGTTCGCCATCCTGCGTGCTCACCCCTGGCGCGGCAACATCCGCGAGCTGCGCAACGTGCTCGAGCAGGTGAGCATGCTCAGCGACGCACTGGTCTTGTCAGCGCGGCACTTTGCACATGTGCTGCCCGAGGCCTGGGCCGGGTCTGCCGATGGCGCGGCGGAGCACGCCGCTTCGCAGCTGGCGGCCGACGCGGGCAGCGCCGAGGCCCAAACGGGAATCCAGCCCGTCGGGGCCGGCGCAAGCCCGCAGGCCTGCGCGGCCCTTGCCCGAACGAAGTGGCCGAGCTCGAACGCCATGCCATCGGCGCGGCGCTGGCCGCAACGGGCGGCAACCGCATGGCGTGCGGCGCGGCTGCTGAAGATTTCGCGTGCTGCGCTCTACGACAAGCTCGCGCTCTATCCAGAACTCACTCGAAGGTGAACCGACCCCCGGAGGCGCTGCGCCACCCTCGAGGGGCTCCGCCAGCGGCCCGGCAAAGCCGGATCCGCAGCTCCCGCTCGCTGGCAGCCGGGTTGACGCCCGCCCCGGCTGTCTGAATCTCGGACGGCGTATGAACTTCAGGCAGTCGGTGGGATTCGGAATTCGCGTGACCGTGCCTGGAATTCAGCCACCAGCCAGCCCGGCTTTCGCAGGCCGCTTCGCGACGCGCGAAGATTCGTTCGTGGCGACAGTGCGTTGGATCGTTTGCTCAGGGTTTGCATCAGGTTGGTGCATTTCTGGCACGAGCCTTGCGCCGTTCTTCCCGACCAACCCTGCCAACTCGTCGAGCGGGGAATCCACCGTAAGGAGACAAGTTCATGAAGCATGCATTCGGCGCGGCCACCCGTGGCCTGGCCCTGCTCGCAGGCGCGCTCGCGAGCCCTGCGGCCCTGGCCGACAGCAAGGGAGATCCGCATCGCCCACGTCTACAGCAAGACCGGCCCGCTCGAGGCCTACGGCAAGCAGACGCAGACCGGCCTGCATGATGGGCCTCGACTACGCCACGCGGCGGCACGATGACCGTGGCCGGCAAGAAGCTCGTCGTGATCGAGAAGGACGACCAGGGCAAGCCCGACGTGGGCAAGTCGCTGCTGGCCGCGGCCTACGGCGACGACAAGGCCGACATCGCGGTCGGCCCGACGCTCCTCGGGCGTGGCGCTGGCGCTGCTGCCGGTGGCCGAGGAATACAAGAAGATCCTGCTGGTCGAGCCCGCGGTCGCCGACTCGATCACCGGCGACAAGTGGAACAAGTACATCTTCCGCACCGGCCGCAACAGCTCGCAGGACGCGATCTCCAACGCCGTGGCGCTCGACAAGCCAGGGCGTCGCGATCGCGACGCTGGCGCAGGACTACGCCTTCGGCCGCGACGGCGTGAAGGCGCTTCAAGGACGCGATCAAGAAGGCCAAGATCGTCCACGAGGAGTACCTGCCGACCAACACCACCGACTTCACCGCCGGCGCGCAGCGCCTCATCGACGAAGCTGAAGGACCAGCCGGGCCGCAAGGTGATCTGCATCATCTGGGCCGGCGCGGGCAATCCGTTCAAGATCGCCGACCTCGACCTCAAGCGCTACGGCATCGAGATCGCCACCGGCGGCAACATCCTGCCGGCGATGGTCGGCCTACAAGCAGCTGCCGGGCATGGAAGGCGCGGCGTACTACTACTTCGGCATTCCGAAGAACCCGGTCAACGAGTGGCTGGTGGCCAACCACTACAAGCAGTTCAAGTCGCCGCCCGATTTCTTCACGGCCGGCGGCATGAGCGCGGCGATCGCGCTGGTCGAGGCGCTGAAGAAGACCGGCGGCGACACCAACACCGAGCAAGCTCATCAAGACCATGGAAGGCATGAGCTTCGAGACGCCCAAGGGCAAGATGACCTTCCGCAAGCCGAAGACCACCAGGCGATGCAGAGCATGTACCACTTCAAGATCAAGGTCGACCCGGCGTTCGCCTGGGGCGTGCCTGAGCTGGTGCGCGAGATCAAGCCCGAAGAGATGGAGGTTCCGATCCGCAACAAGCGCTGAGCAGCGTCCCTGCCGCGCTTGTCGACGAGGAGACAAGCCATGGAACTCAGCGATTCGCGAAGCCTGGCGCTGCGATCGCGATGCTTGCCGTGCGCCGCTGCGCAGTGCGGCATCGTCCCTGCCGCAGCTCAACGTCGACAAGACGAGGATCAGCGTCTCGGGCCTGTCGGCCGGCGGCTTCATGGCCAACCAGCTCGGCTACGCCTACTCGTCGACCTTCAGGGGCGTGGGCGTGTTCGCCGGCGGGCCCCTACATGTGCGCGGGCCACAGCAACTACACCGCCTGCATGTACAACGCCACGCATCAGCAGCGCGCATGCTGCAACACGATGCAGGCCGACATCAACAACTGGAGCGGCACGCTCGATCGACGACAAGGCGAACGTCGCCGAACCAGAAGATCTACCTGTTCGTCGGCAGCAGCGACTACCACCGTCGGGCCCAACCCGATGAACGCGGTGCAGGCCCAGTACACGAACAACGGCGTGCCGGCGGCCAACCTCGACTACGGTGCAGCGCGCCGAGCACCGCGCACGCCTTCCCGACCGACTTCGACGCCACCGGCGACAACGCCTGCGGCAGCAGCGCGTCGCCCTACATCAGCAACTGCGGCTACGACGGCGCCGAAGGCCGCGCTCACCCGGCATCTACGGCACGCTGAACGCGCGCAACGACGCGCCCGCCGCGAGCAACTACATCGAGTTCGACCAGACCGCCGTTCACCAGCGCCAACCCCGGCATGGCAGCCGACCGGCTGGGTCTACGTGCCGGCCAACTGCGCCGGCGGCACGCAACCTGCAAGCTGCACGTCGCGCTTGCACGGCTGCCAGCAGAGCTACTCGCACGATCGGCGACAAGTTCATCAAGAACACCGGCTACACGCGCTGGGCCGACACCAACGGCATCATCGTGCTGTTTCCGCAGACCAGGGTCGACAACACTAGCCGCACGCTACCGCCGGCGAGCGGCTCGCTCGCCAACCCCAACGCCTGCTGGGACTGGATCGGCTGGTACGGCAGCAACTTCGCGCAGAAGGCCGGCACGCAGGCGGCGGCGATCAAGGCGATGGTCGACCGCGTGGCCTCGGCTCAGAAGCGGGTGGCGGCGGCGGTGCGCTGCCGGCGCCCACGGGCGTCGCCACCTCGGGCGCCACCGACACCAGCATGGTGATCAGCTGGGCGGCGGTCAGCGGCGCGGCCGGCTACAACGTGTATCGCGCAGGCGCGCAAGGTCAACGCCTCGCTGGTCGCCGGCACCAGCTACACCGACACCGGCCTGGCGGCCGCCACGACCTACTGCTGGACCGTCACCGCGCAGCGATGCCGGCGGCGTCGAGAGCGCGCTGTCGGCGGCCGGCCACCGGCACCACGACGGCGGCGCGCCACCGCCGCCACCGCCGACCTGCTACACGGCCAGCAACTACGCCCACACCACGGCGGGCCGCGCCTACCAGCAGCGGCGGCTACACCTATGCGAACGGCTCGAACCAGAACATGGGCCTGTGGAACGTCTTCGTCACGACGACGCTTGAAGCAGACCGGCCCCAACTACTACGTGATCGGCACCTGCCCTGAGAGCTGACCGCTCGCACTGAGGAACAGCGCAAGACGCTCGAGACCTGCGACCACGATCCGCTTCGGCGGGCACGTGGCCGTGGACCGCGTCAGCTGCGCCTTCGAGGCCGGCACGCTGACCGCCATCGTCGGGCCCAACGGCGCGGGCAAGACGACCTACTTCAACCTCATCTCCGGGCAGCTCACGGCGAGCAGCGGCAGCGGTGCGGCTCGATGGGGACGAGATCGGCGCCTCGAGTCGCGCCGGTGCGCACCCGCGCGCGGCCTCGGCCGCGCGTTCCAGCTCACGCAGCTGTTCCCGAAGCTCTCGGTGCTGGAGAACGTGCGGCTCGCGGTGCAGTCGCGCCAGGGCGGGGCGCTGCGCCTGTGCTCGGTGTGGCTCGACCAGACGGCGCTGATCGACGAAGCGCGCGCGCATGCTCGAAGCGGTGCGCCTTGCCGACACGGCCGATGCGCAGGCGTCCAGCCTGCCGCACGGCGACCAGCGCAAGCTCGAGGTGGCGCATGATGATGGCGCTCGACCCCAAGGTCTGCATGTTCGACGAGCCGACCGCCGGCATGAGCGTCGACGAGGTGCCGGTGGTGCTCGACCTGATCCGCGCAGCTCAAGCAGCGCAGAGGACAAGACCATCCTGCTGGTCGAGCACAAGATGGACGTGGTGCGCGAGCTGGCCGACCGCATCATCGTGCTGCACAACGGGCAGCTGCTGGCCGACGGCGAGCCCGCCGACGGTGATGGCCTCGCCGATCGTGCAGAAGCGCGTACATGGGCACGGCGGTGCGTGGAGGAAGCCGCATGACGTTCTCCATTGCTGAAGCTCGAAGGCGTGCACACGCACATCGGCGCGTACCACATCCTCCACGGCGTCGACTTCGAAGTGCCGACAGGCGAAGTGACGATGCTGCTCGGCCGCAACGGCGCCGGCAAGACGACGACGCTGCGCACGATCATGGGCCTGTGGCAGGCGAGCGCAGGGTCGCGTCAGCTTCGACGGCGCAGGCCATCAGGCGAGCCGGGCACGACGCGCAGCACGCCGGAGATCGCGCAGCGCGGCATCGCCTACGTGCCGGAGAGCATGGGCATCTTCACCGACCTGACGCGTGAAGCGAGAACCTGCTGCTGGCCGCGCGCGCACGCGCACGGTCGACGAGCTCGACACGCAGCGCGCTCGACTGGATCTTCGGCCTGTTTCCCGCGCTGAAGAAGTTCTGGCTCTACCCGGCAGGCAAGCTCTCGGGCGGACAGAAGCAGATGCTCGCGGTGGCGCGCGCGATCGTCGAGCCGCGGCAAGCCTGCTGCTGATCGACGAGCCGAGCAAGGGCCTCGCGCCCGCCATCATCGCAGAACCTCATCGGCGCGCTGCGCGAGCTCAAGCGCGACGCAGACGACCATCCTGCTCGTCGAGCAGAACTTCGCGATGGCCCGCGCACTGGGCGACAGCGTCGTCGGTGATGGACGACGGCCGCGTGCGTGCACGCAGGCCGCATGGCCGAGCTGGCCGAGGACGAGGCGCTGCAGCAGCGCCTGCTCGGCCTCTCGCTCGCGGCCCATCAATAGACGCCGAGCGCATGAACCGCTTCATCCACTTCCGACCATGAACACGCCCGCCGCGGCCGTCGCCCAGGTGCCTCGCGAGCGCTTCGACTGCGTGCCGCTGGCGCTGGTCGCGCGCGCTCGCGCTGCTGGCCCTGCCGCTGGTCGGCAGCGGCTCCACCTGGCTCACGCTCACGCTCGCGGGCCTGGCGATGGGCATGATCATCTTCATCATCGCCTCGGGCCTCACGCTGCGTGTTCGGCCTGATGGACGTGCTCAACTTCGGCCACGGCGTGTTCATCGCGCTGGGCGCCTTCATCGCGACCAGCGGTGCTGCGGCGGCATGGCCGACTGGACCAGCAGCGCGATCGCTGCGCGCAACCTCGTCGCGGTGTTCCGCGCGATGCTGGTCGCGATGGCGGTGGCAGGCGCGGTCGGCTGCGCCTTCGAGCGCGTGCTGGTGCGGCCGGTGTACGGTCAGCACCTCAAGCAGATCCTCATCACGATGGGCGGCATGATCATCGGCGAGGAGCTGATCAAGGTGATCTGGGGACCCGCAGCAGATGCCGCTGCCGCTGCCCAGGCGCTGCGCGGCTCGATCCTGCTGGGCGACGCGGCGATCGAGAAATACCGCCTGCTCGCGGTGGCGATCGGCGCCGTCGTGCTGGTGGCGATGCTCTGCGCTGCTCAACCGCACCAAGATCGGCTTGCTGATCCGCGCCGGCGTGCAGGACCGCGAGATGGTCGAGAGCCTCGGCTACCGCATCGGCGCCTGTTCATCGGCGTGTTCGTCGCCGGCTCGGCGCTGGCGGGCCTCGGCGGCGTGCTGTGGGGCCTGTACCAGCAGCTGCGTGATTCCGCAGATCGGCGCGCAGGTCAACGTGCTGCTCTTCATCGTGATCATCATCGGCGGGCTGGGCTCGACGCTCGGGCTGCTTGACCGGCGCGCTGCTGGTGGGGCTGCTGGCCAACTACATCGGCTTCCTCGCGCCCAAGGTGGCGCTGTTCTCGAACATCGGGCTGATGGTCGCCATCTTGCTGTGGCGGCCGCAGGGCCTGTATCCGGTGACGCGAACCGCTGAAGCAGGCATCTGCATGCTGAAGCGCCTCCTCTCCCACGACCTGCCGCAGCAGCCGCTGGCTTGCGGTCGCGCTGGTCGTCATCCTCGTCGCGCCTGCTGCTGGCGCCCTTCATGTTTCCCGGCAGCAAGTCGCTCAACGTCGCGGCCAAGGTGCTCGGTCTTCATGGTGCTGCGTCGCGAGCTTCGACCTGCTGCTCGGCTACACCGGCATCGTCAGCTTCGCGCACACGATGTTCTTCGGCATCGGCGCGTATGGCGTCGCGATCCGCAGTCGACGCGCCTCGGCGGCAACTGGCTGGCCGCGCTCGCGCTGGGCATCGTCGCGGCGCTGGCGCTTTCGCTGCTGCTGCTCGCTCGTGATCGGGCTGCTTCAGCCTGCGCGTGCGGGCGATCTTCTACGCGATGATCACGCTCGCCGTCGCCGTCGGCCTTCCACGACCCTGGCCTCGCAGCTCTCGGCCATCACCGGCGGCGAGGACGGCCTGACCTTCAAGCGTGCCCGAAGCTGCTGCAGCCCGAGCTTCGAGCCCTTCGAGGACGCAGCTCTTCGGTGCGTGCCGATCGACGGCCGCATCATCAGCTACTACCGGCCTGCTCGTCGTCGCGGTGGTGCTGCTGCTGGCGCATGCTGCGCATCGTCAACTCGCCGTTCGGCCGCGTGCTGCAGGCGATCCGCGAGAACGACTTCCGCGCCGAGGCGATCGGCTATCGCACCGTCGTCTACCGCACGCTCGTCGAGCGTGCTGTCGGCGCTGTTCGCGACGCTCGCCGGCGCGCTGCTCGCGCTCTGGCTGCGCTACAACGGGCCGGACACCACGCTGTCGCTTCGAGATCATGCTCGACGTGCTGCTGATCGTCGTGATCGGCGGCATGGGCACGATCTACGGCGCGGTGGTCGGCAGCGTGCTGCTTCGTGCTGGCGCAGAACTACCTGCAGGACCTGATGAAGCTCGGCGCGACGGCGTGTCGAGGGCGTGCCGGTCGCTGTCGCAGCTCGTCTCGCCCGACCGCTGGCTGCTGTGGCTCGGGCGTCGCTGTTCGTGCTGTCGGTCTACCACTTCCCCGAGCGGCATCGTCGGCAAGCTCAGGCAGTCGGCGCAGAAGTGATTTCGGCGAGCCCCGTTCGCTCATGAGCTTCACGTCTCAACTACCTGCGTCTGCGAAGGCCGCGAGCTGCACTACACCGAGTGGGGCGCGCAGCATGCAGAGATCGTGATCGCCTGGCACGGCCTGGCGCGCACCGGCCGCGACATGGACGAGGTGGCCGGCGCACCTGTCGAAGCGCTACCGCGTGATCTGCCCCGACACCATCGGGCGCGGGCTGTCGCCAGTGGAGCGCCGACCCGGTGCAGCGAGTACAAGCCTCGCTTCTACGTGCAGCTGGCGGTCGCGCTGGTCGACCAGCTCGGCCTCGATCGCTTGCCACTGGCTCGGCACCTCGATGGGCGGCGCGATCGGCCTGCTGCGGCGCGGCCACCGGCCTGCGCGGGCGCATCCGCAGGCTGGTGCTCAACGACATCGGCCCGAGCACGGCGCCGGCGGCGCGTCGAGCGCATCCGCAGCTATGCCGGCAGCCGCCGGCGTTCGAGCGCGTGAGCGAGCTCGAGCAGTACTTCTGCGCACGGTCTACAAGCCCTATGGCTGGCTCTCCGATGACGCAATGGCGGCGCATGACCGAGACCTCGATGCGCCGCCTGCCCGATGGGCGCGTGACGACGCACTACGACCCGGCCATGACCTGAGGCAGTTCGTGCAACCATCCGAACGACTACGAGCTCTGGGATGCCTACGACAGCCTCGACATCCCGGTGCTGTGCCTGCGCGGCGAGAGCTCCGACCTGCTGCTGGCCGCGAACCGCGGAGGAGATGCAGGGCGCGCGGTCCGCGGGCGGTGGTGGTCACCATCCCGGGTTGCGGACATGCGCCGGCGCTGAACGTTGCCGGAGCAGCTCGAGCTGGTGGAGCGCTTTCTTCATCATCGCGCCTTGACGCGCGAGTCTTCCTACATTTGACGTCGCCACCGCCGTTCGGTCAGCAGCCAGAAGTCATGCTCTTTTTCCTGGCGGTTGACGATTATCTCGCCTTCTTGCGCCAAGCCCACACCATTACAGCAGCCCAGATCGTCCCCTCGACCTGCCGCGCCGCCGCGAGTTCTTGCGACTGACGCTCGCAGGCGCCGGCAGCGCGCCGCCGCGCCCGCCAGCTTCCTGGCTGCCTGTGGAGGAGGGGGGCAGCGCTCCTGCCCCTTCCGGAGCAGCCCACGGCCACCAGCCCTTCGAAGACATGTCCGAGCTGCAGCCGGCCGACGCCAATGGCGTGATGCTGCCGCGCGGTTTCAGCTCGCGCATCGTCGCGCTCGGGGCAAGCCGCCGGTGCCCGGTGCGCCGTTCCCGGCATGGCGCGCCGGACGGCGGCGCTCAGCTTGCGGCCGCCGATGGCGGCTGGGTCTATGTGAGCAATTCGGCGCTGGACCTGACGGCCGACCAGCAACCGGCCGGCGGAGGCGCTGCGCTTCGACGGGAACGCCGCGCTGGTCGCCAGCTATCCCATCCTCAAGAACAATAGCCGGAACTGCGCCGGCGGCGCGACGCCCTGGGGGACCTGGCTGTCGTGCGAGGAATTCGAGGTGCCGCCGAGCTGATGCGACGCTCGCCAGCCGCGCTGCGCTTGGCCGCAGCGCAGGCCTGGTGGTGGGAATGCGATCCCTTCACGCCCTGGGTGGAGGGGCCGTGTGCCGGCCGCAGCCTGCCGGTTCCTGGGGGCCGCTTCGCTCACGAAGCGGTGTGTGTCGCAGATCCGCCTGCGCGTGCTGTACCCTCACCGGAGGACGCCAGCGTTCCGGCGCCGGCGAGGGCGGGAGCGCTTCTATCGCTTCGTCTGCGACGCTGCCGACTGTCGGCTGGCGCCGATCGGCCGCGCATGGAGCAGGGCAGGCTGCAGGTGCTGCAGGTTCGCGGCCTACCGGCCAACACTGAAGTGGTCGCCGCGGCTGCAACGGCCGGCCTCGACCTGGCGCAGCCGGTCGCCGTCGACTGGGTCAGACGTGCTGCATCCGGGAATGACAGGGCTGTCCGGCTCTGGTCGCGCCCGGCGATGGGGCTCAGCCTGCCGGCACCCACTTCCCCAAGTGAAGGCACCGGCAATTTCAACGGGACCGTCTACTTCGCCACCCAGTTCAACAACCGCATCTGGGCCCACGACACGGTGCACCAGACGCTCGAGGTGATCTACGACGGCAGCGGCAATGCGAATGCACCCGGTCACAGGTGCCGCGCTCAGCCAGCCCGACAACATCACCATCACTGCCCTCGGCGATCATCGCCACCGAGGACGGCGGCAACCTGCGCCCCGGTGGTGCGCGCAGACCGCAGCTCAGGTGATCGCGCGGTTGGTGGGGCACGATGCCGCTGGTTTCACCGGCCTCAGGCTGTCGCCCGATGGAACGCGCCCTGTACTTCAGTTCGCAGCGCGTACCACTGGGGCGGTCCGAGGATGGCGTGACCTTCGAGATCACCTTTGCCGCGCCGGCGCGCTGACGGCGCTCGCGCACTGCTCGCCTCCTCAGGTGTAGGGTCGGTAATGCGCGTCATCGCTGCGGGCATAGTCGCATCAGCTTCGGATGGATGAACAGCTTTTCCCTGCCGTAGGGCATTTCGTCGAGGCAAACACCGATCTCAACGAGATCCTCCAGGTGTCGAGAGGCTGCTTGCCGCTGGGCTATGCCCTTCTCGATCAGGTTGGCGATGCGGCAATAGGGGCTGCTCGAAGATGACGTCCACCAACTCGCAGATCTTGGGCAAGCGCGCGCGCACGTGGTCGGTCGTGTGCTCGGCCAGTGCGATGCCTGCAATCTTGGCCGTCGTCCATCGACACGTTTCCTCCACGGCCAGCAGCATGAAGAGCAGCCATGCCTCCCAGGCTTGATCGCGGGTCACTTCCAAGCAAGAGGCGGTAGTAGTCGCTCTTGTGGGCAATGATGTGCCGGCTCAGGTAGAGGATGGGAAGGGTCAGCAGCCCTTCATGGATGAGGTAGAGGATGTTGAGGACCGTCCCGTGCGGCCATTGCCGTCGGTGAAGCGTGGATGGATGGCTTCGAACTGGTAGTGCCCCACCGCTGCGGATCAAGGGATCAAGCCCGACATCGTTATGCAGAAAGGTCTCCCAGTTGGCAAGCAATCCGCAAGGTCGTCTCTCTCCGGCGGGAGGGGTGTGGGGATGACTTCGCCGTTGCGATCCTGGACCAGCTGAGTGCCCGGGACGCGCCGGATGTCCATGTCCACCCCCTTCAGGGTGCCGCAGACCTCCACGGCCGTGGCTGTGCACGCGCGTGGTCGACTTGCCAGTGACCGATAGCCCCGATGCAGGGCAGATCGATAGCGCAGCGCCTCCAGAGGACCGGCTTCGCTTCCAGCTCGGAGCCGCGGCGGCAAGCCTGGCAACTCGTTGCAGCGACCCGGGCTGTCGGGCGCGTGGGTTCAACTCTTCCGACATGGCTGAAAAAGCCGATTTTTGCGACAGGTCGGCCGGATATGTCGTCGGCGGCGACACGTCAATGAAACATGTCGATAACGCGACCCATCGACACGTCGAGGAGGCGCAGGCGCCGGCCCGCGGCCGATCAGTGAAAGTACGCTGACTAAATTGGTCGAATAGTCAGTTCTCAGCGTCAGTGGGCATGTTTCTGCCGCGGCCAGCACCGGCCGAGCGCCACCCCCGTGTGACTTCCCGCGCGCCACCACCTCGCTCGGCGACCTCGCCACCACCACCGCCTGCCGCCGACGCCGCCTTCGGCCCGAGGTCGATCGACCCAGTCGGCCTCGGCGATCACGTCGAGGTCGTGCTCGATGACCACGACGCTGTGCCCGCCGTCGACCAGCCGGTGCAGCACGCGGATCAGCCTCTCGACGTCGGCCATGTGCAGGCCCACCGTCGGCTCGTCGAGCACGTACAGCGTGTGCGGCGCCTTGTTGCCGCGCCGCGTCGACGTCGTCGCGCACCTTGCTCAGCTCGGTGACGAGCTTGATGCGCTGCGCCTCGCCGCCCGAGAGCGTCGGCGACGGCTGGCCGAGCGTCAGGTAGCCGAGGCCCACGTCCTTCAGCAGCTGCAGCGGATGCGCGATGTTCGGCATCGACGCGAAGAACTCGACCGCCTCGTCGACCTCCATCTTCAGCACGTCGCCGATGCTCTTGCCGCGCCAGCTGACGGCCAGCGTCTCGGCGTTGAAGCGCTGGCCATGGCAGGCGTCGCACGGCACCTTGACGTCGGGCAGGAAGCTCATCTCGATCGTGTGCATGCCCTGGCCTTCGCAGGCCGGGCAGCGGCCGTCGCCGGTGTTGAACGAGAAGCGCGCCGGCGCGTAGCCGCGCGCCTTGGCTTCGAGCGTGTCGGCGAAGAGCTTCCGGATCGTGTCCCAGAAGCCGATGTAGGTCGCCGGGCAGGAGCGCGGCGTCTTGCCGATCGGCGTCTGGTCGACCTCGAGCACGCGGTCGATGTAGCTCCCAGCCGTCGATGCTGCTCGCAGCCCCGCCAGCTCGGCCGCGCGCCGCGCGGTGTTGATGAACTGCAGGTTGGCGAGCAGCACGTCGCGCGCCAGCGTCGACTTGCCCGAGCCGCTGACGCCGGTGATCGCGACCAGGCGCTTCAGCGGCAGGTCGACGGTCACTGCTGCAGGTTGTGCAGCGTCGCGCCGCGGATCGTCAGCAGCGATTGGTCGCGCCTCCTTGCGCTCGGTCGCCGCCGTCACCGTCGCGACCGTGCGCCGCGGCTGCAGCGGGTGCACCAGCGGATGAGCGAGGAAGCGGCCGGTCACCGAATCGGCGCTGCGACGACAGCTCGCTCGACGCTGCCCTCGCGCGACCAGCCGTGCCGCCGCGCTTGCCGGCGCCCGGGCCGATGTCGATGATGTGGTCGGCGCGGCGGATCGTGTCCTCGTCGTGCTCGACGACGACCAGCGTGTTGCCCTTGTCGCCCAGCTTCGTGCAGCGCGTCGAGCAGGATCTGCGTTGTCGCGCGGAGTGCAGGCCGATCGTCGGCTCGTCGAGCACGTAGCAGACGCCCTGCAGGTTGCGAGCCGAGCTGCGCGGCGAGGCGGATGCGCTGCGCCTCGCCGCCCGGAAAGCGTCGGCGCGGCGCGGTCGAGCGTCAGGTAGCCGAGGCCGACTTCCTCGAGGAACTCGAGGCGGCTCTGGATCTCGGTGACGACGTCGCGCGCGATCTCGGCGTCGCGGCCCGTCGAGCGCCAGCGACTCGACCCACTTGCGCGCGTCGCTCACCGACCACTGCGCGATCCAGGCGATCGACTCGCCGTCGAATGTGACGCCGCGCGAGAGCCGGATTGAGGCGCGTGCCGGCGCAGTCCGGGCAGGGCTCGTCGACGCACGCCTTCGACCTCCGGCCTCCTCGGCCGGGAAGCTCTGCTCGCGGCCGCTTGTCGTCGTCGTCGCGGATCGAGTCGTCGTAGGCCTTGCGCTGCTCGCGCGTGAGCTTGCAGGCCGGTGCCGACGCAGGTCGTGCACCAGCCGTGCTTGCTGTTGTAGCTGAACATGCGCGGGTCGAGCTCGGGGTAGCTGGTGCCGCAGGTCGGGCAGGCGCGCTTGGTCGAGAACACCTTGACCGCGCCGACCTGTGCGCCGTCGGCGTGCCGGCGAGCATCGCGCCGTGCAGGCCGGTCGAGCGGCGCGAGCAGGTGCATCACGCCCTTGCCGATGTCGAGCGCCTTGGCGAGCAGGGCGCGCAGCTCGCCTTCGCTGTCGGCGCTCGACGACGAGGTCGCCGACCGGCAGCTCGAGCGTGTGCTCCTTGAAGCGGTCGAGCCGCGGCCACGGGTCGACCTTCATGAACTCGCCGTCGACGCGCAGGTGCGTGTGGCCGCGCCCTTGGCCCACTTGGCGAGGTCGGTGTAGACGCCCTTGCGGTCGCACGACCAGCGGCGCGAGCAGGCCGACGTGCTCGCCGGCGTGGTCGCGCAGGAGCTGCGCGGCGATGCTGCTCGGCGCTCTGCGGCCTGCACCGGCGGCGCCGTCGTTGACGCAGTGCTGCACGCCGAGCTTGACGTAGAGCAGGCGCAGGAAGTGCCAGACCTCGGTCGTCGTCGCGACCGTGCTCTTGCGCGCCGCCGCGCGACAGGCCGCTGCTCGATCGCCACCGTGGGCGGGATGCCGTAGACCGCGTCGACCTCGGGCCGGCCCGCCGGCTGCACGATCGCAGCGCGCATAGGCGTTGAGCGATTCGAGGTAGCGCCGCTGCCCTTCGTTGAACAGGATGTCGAAGGCGAGCGTCGACTTGCCCGAGCCCGAGACGCCGGTGATGACGCTGAACTTGCCGCGCGGGATGCGAGACGTCGAGCGACTTCAGGTTGTGCTCGCGCGCGTTGACGATGCGGATCGATCTCGTCGCCGCGCGCGGCGCTCGCGCGCCGGCCTTGCAGCAAGGTACTGCAGCGGCGCGCCCTCCTCGACCGCGCATGGCCGCTCGAAGCCGAGCGCGACGTCGTAGTCGCGCAGCGCCTGGCCGGTGTGCGAACTGCGCGTGCGCGCTTCACGTCCTCCGGCGTGCCGGTCGCAGACCACCTCGCCGCCGGCGTCGCCGCCTTCCGGGCCGAGGTCGATCGAGCCAGTCGGCCGGCGCGGATCACGTCGAGGTTGTGCTCGATGACGATCGATCGAATGGCCCGCCTCGAGCAGCTTGCCGGAACGCGCGCATCAGCTTGGCGATGTCGTCGAAGTGCAGCCCGGTGGTCGGCTCGTCGAACATGAAGAGCGTGCCCTTGCGCGCCAGCGCGCTGCCGGCTCGCGCTGCGCTCTTGCGCCGCCTCGGCGAGGAAGCCCGCGAGCTTGAGGCGCTGCGCCTCGCCGCCGGACAGCGTCGGCACCGGCTGGCCGAGCTTCGACGTACTCGAGGCCGACATCGACGATCGGCTGCAGCACGCGCAGCACCTCGCGGTCGTCGCGGAACAGCTGCACCGCCTCGCGCGACGGTGAGCTCGAGCACGTCGGCGACGCGACAGGCTCGCGGATCAGCTGCCGTCCGGCACGCGGCGGTCGATCTTCACGTCGAGGATCTCGGCGCGGTAGCGGCGCCCGTCGCAATCCGGGCAGCGCAGGTACACGTCGGAGAGGAACTGCATCTCGACGTGCTCGAAGCCCGAGCCGCCGCAGGTCGGGCAGCGGCCGTTGCCGGCGTTGAAGCTGAACATGCCGGCGCCGTAGCCGCGCTGCAGCGCGCCAGCGGCGCGACGCGCGAAGAGCTTGCGGATCTCGTCGAACGCGCCGACGTAGCTCGCCGGGTTGGAGCGCGCGGTCTTGCCGATCGGGCGACTGGTCGACGAACACCGCGTCGGCCGAGCCAGTCGGCGCCGAGCAGCGCGTCGTGCTCGCCCGGCGTCTCGGTCGCCTTGCCGAAGTGGCGCTGCAGCGCCGGGGAACAGCACGTCCTGCATCAGCGTGCTCTTGCCCGAGCCCGAGACGCCGGTGACGCAGACGAGGTGCTGCAGCGGGAACTCGACCGTCACGTTCTTCAGGTTGTGGTCGCGCGCGCCTTCGAGCGATGAGCCGCGGCGTCGCCGTCGCCGACCAGGCGCTTGATGCCCATGCCGACGTGCTTGCGCGCGCCGAGGTAGGCGCCGGTCAGCGTGTCGGCGCTCGTTGATCGCCTCGGGCGTGCCGTCGAACACGATCTGCCGCCGCGCTCGCCGGGGCCCGGGCCCATGTCGATCAGGCGGTCGGCGGCGAGCATCACCGCGCGGGTCGTGCTCGACGACGACCAGCGTGTTGCCGGCGTCGCGCAGCGCGGTGCATCGCCTCGACGATGCGGTTCATGTCGCGCGGATGCAGGCCGATCGCTCGGCTCGTCGAGCACGAACAGCGTGTTGACGAGCGAGGTGCCGAGCGCGGTCGTGAGGTTGATGCGCTGCACCTCGCCGCCGGAGAGCGTGCGGCTCTGGCGGTCGAGCGTGAGGTAGCCGATGCCGACGTCGCAGAGGTAGCGCAGCCGCGTGCGGATCTCGTCGAGCAGCAGCTTCAGCGCGTCGTCGAGCATGGCTGCTCGGCAGCGAGAGCGTGGTCGAAGAAGCTGCGGATGCGGTCGATCGGCAGCAGCATCAGGTCGTGCACGGTGAGGCCGGGCAGCGCCTCGAGCTGCTGCGCGCGACCAGCCGCGCGCCGACCGGCATGAAGCGCTTCGCCGGCGGCATCACCGCGTCGGCGTCGTCCTTCGCGCCGAGGCGCCAGAGCAGCGCCTCGAGTCTTCAGCGCGCGCGCCGCCGCACGCCGGGCACGGCGTGTAGCTGCGGTACTTCGACAAGAGCACGCGGATGTGCATCTTGTAGGCCTTGCGACTCGAGGTACTCGAAGAAGCGCTTGACGCCGTACCACTGCTGGTTCCACTTGCCGTTCCAGTTCGGCGAGCCGTCGATCGACCCAGTCGCGCTGCGCTTCGGTGAGCTGCGACCACGGCGGTGTCGCGCGGGATGCCGCGCCTCGCCGCCGTACTTCATCAGGTCGTCCTGGCACTCCTTCCAGGCCGGCGTCTGCATCGTCTTGATCGCGCCGGAGCGCAGCGTCTTGCGGTGGTCGGGGATGACGAGGCCGTAGTCGACGCCGATCACGCGGCCGAAGCCGCGGCAGGTCTCGCACGCGCCGTACGCCGAGTTGAACGAGAACAGCGCCGGCTGCGGGTCGGCGTAGCGGCATGTCGCTGTCGGGGCAGTGCAGGCCGGTCGAGAAGCGCCAGAGCTCGGGCTCGCCCTCGTCGATCGCAGCACGTAGACGTTGACGCGCCCGCTGCCGCGCTTGAGCGCGGTCTCGATCGCCTCGATCGGCGCGGACCTTCTCGGTGCCCTGGATGCGGAAGCGGTCGGCGACGACGTCGAGCATCTTGCTCGGCCCGGTCGGCGACGCGACCTCGCGCTCGGCGTGCACGCGCGTGAAGCCGCTCGCCGACGAGCCACTGCTCGATCTCTTCGGCGCTGGTGTCGGCCGGCAGCTCGACCGGGAAGGTGACGACCAGGCGCGGCCGTCGACCGCCCGTCGCGCCGCCGTGCGCTCCATCAGCTCGGCGTAGATCGTCTCCGGCGAGTCGTGGCGCACGCGCTTGCGCGGTCTGCTTGTCGAACAGCTCCGCGGCGCGCGCGAACAGCAGCTTCAGGTGGTCGTTCAGCTCGGTCATCGTGCCGACCGTCGAGCGCGAGCTGCGCACCGGATTGGTCTGGTCGATCGCGATCGCCGGCGGCACGCCGTCGACCGTGTCGACCGCCGGGCCGGTCCATGCGCTCGAGGAACTGGCGCGCGTAGGCGCTGAAGGTCTCGACGTAGCGGCGCTGCCCTTCGGCGTACAGCGTGTCGAACACCAGGCTCGACTTGCCCGAGCCGCTCGGCCCGGTCACGACCGTCATCTCGCCGGTGCGGATGTCGAGGTCGAGGTTCTTGAGGTTGTGCTGTCGGGCGCCGCGGATGCGGATGACGCGGAGAGGTCATGGAGGGGTCCCCGGACGGGGCGAAGAGCGGGAGCCGGACATTCTAGAGACGGACGTGAAACCTGGCACGGCACGGGTCCGCTGACGGCATCGACGTCAGTTTCCACGATGCGGGAACGCCGTCGGCGTGCACATTTCGCACAACCTCGTGGGAACGGGGATGAGGCGATGCAGATGTGCACCACAGCCAGCGGCGTGCGCACTTGCGCTCGCCTTCATCGCGCTCGGCGCTTCAGGATGGGCGCGCATGCGGACCTCGTCATCGGCCAGACCTGGCTCACCGGGCCCGTGGCATCGGGGGTCCAGGAGAACACCGACGGCGCGAAGCTCTGCCTCGACTGGGTCACCACCGGCGGCATCAACGGTCAGCGCGTCGCGCCGGTGGTCTCGCAGGACGACCGGTTCGACCCGAAGGTCGCCGCCGAGAACGCGCGCAAGCTCGCACCGAGAGAACGAGCGAAACGCGTGGAAAATTCCAGCGTTGATCGCACTGCGCGTTCGCAAGTGCGCGCCAAGCCCCCACTTAGTTTTTCAGCGAATCCCGGGTATCTTCCCCGCGCGTGTGGGGGTCATTCCTGGCTGGAAGCCCTGCGTCAGTTGGGCGGCGGTGTCGGCCATCGACCCGTCGTAAACGAATCTCGGCAGGCCGCGCGAGGGTACTGCCGGGAGGATGATCCCGTGAATCGAAGAGATCCTGGTGTTGGGGGGTTCGGCGCTGTTTGCACACGGGCTACGGCCTGCAGGCGTGGGCGCAGCAGCCGGTGATCAACTCCGGGCAGTCGGCGTCACTGACCGGCGGGCAGAGCGCCTACGGCAAGGACGTGCGCGACGGCATCGCCGCCGCCTTCGCGGCGGCCAGGAAGCGACCCCGAGGCACCGCGCTTCGAGCTCGTGTCGCTGGACGACGGTGGCGACAAGGAGCGCTGCAAGGCCAACGTCAAGAAGCTCATCGACTCCGGGCGTCGTCGCGCTCCTGGACTGACCAGCGGCGCGGCCGCGCGAGGCCGTCCTGTCGATGGTGGAAGAAGCCAGGATCGTGATGCTGGGCACGGCCAGCGGCAACGTGGGCATCCGCAGCGACAAGACTGACGATGGCGTACCACGTGCGCGCGGGCTACATGACGACGAATACCGCCGCATGCTCGCCGTACGTGCAAGGACTTCAACATGCAGCGGGTCGGGCTACGTGTACCTCGAGGACACGTCGGTACGAACCAGGACTGCCATGACAGGCGGCGCTGACCACGTGGGGCCTCAAGCTCACGGTGTCGGTGCCGCTGTACGCGCAATGCCAAAGTCCTTCGATGCCGGAGTTCGAAGGCTTGCTCGCCGCGCAGCCTCGACTTGCGTGCTGTTCACCACCAATGCCACTCCGGTCGCGGCCATCATCGAAGATGTCGGCAGCCAGCTACGCCGGCTTCTACTTCTCGTCGTCCTTCGCCGGCCAGGCGCTGATCGAACGACATGGCCGGCAAAGGCCAGAGCATCATCATGAGCCAGGTCGTGCCGCGGCCGAACGCAGTCGCGCACAGCATCGTCAAGCGCTACTCGGGACGACCTGGCGGCGCCTCGGCAACGGCACGCGCGAAATTCGGATTCACGAGCCTCGAGGGCTACATCGCCGGACGCGGTTGCGATGCGAAGCCGCAGAGCTCGCGTGAAAGGCGGCGGCATCAGCGCGTCGCACGCTTCAAGGACGCGCTCTCGGACCTCAACGTCGACCTGGGCGGCTACCGGGTGCGCATTCGCGCCGCCAAGCCCGCACCGGCTCCGCGCTTCGTCGACGTGGTCGCCATCGACCGCACCGGCCGAATCATCGGCTGACGCTGTCATCCCCGTGCATGCACCCGGATTCCGAGCGCTATTGCCACGGGTGGCGTCTGCAGCCAAGCTGCGCCCTCAAGCGTCAAACGCACAACCACCCACGGGAGTCAACATCATGAAGCTTCGAAAGCTCGTTCCAGAGTCAGTGCCATTGGGTCTTGCGCCGTCGCGGCGCTCCCAGTCGATCGCGGCGGCTGCCGCATCTCGGCGACGAGGAACGCGCGCCCGCGCCGACAAGGTCGCCGCGACGCTCGCGGCCGAGATGGCGCAGATGTGCCCACCGCCGATCCGGGCGACAAGGCGGCCTTCGATGCCTGCCGCAAGGGCGCTGTATCCAGGACTCGCAGTTCAAGCACAGCCTGGCGAATTTCGTGCTCTGGGGGCGCCAGCGCGATCCCAAGTTGACGCTGAAGGAGACGAAGCTCACGCAGTTCGGCCCCGACGTCCTCGCCGGCATGTACGTGCCGCTCTTCATGTTCAACGGCCAGTACACCGTCGTGCCGCGTGGAGCGCGAGGGGCTCTACCAGATCCGCCTGCAGCACCGCGTTCCGCAACCGCCTCGCACCCGGCCAGTTCCCGTACCCGTTCTGGCACGAGGCGGAGAAGTGGTCGATGTACGAGAAGGCCAACGACATGATCCTGTGGTGGGATCCGAAGGTCGAGCGCGTGCGCTTCGCCCAGTTCACCACCTTCGGCGACGACCCGCCGATCGTCGCCAGCACGCATGTCCAGCAGGCGGCCTTCGACGGGCAAGTGGATGCTGGAACCGACGCGCAAGGCCGCACGCAGCCGGCCGTCACGGTGTTCGACGGCCTGCTGCGCGCAACAACCCCTACATCGGCAAGCTGGACACCGCCTACAAGAACCTGGCGTTGCGCCTGCGCGAGAGCCAGTGCTTCGAGTGCCACGTGCCGAACAACCCGGACGGCATGAAGAAGCTGGTCCTGCTGCAGACCGCCGATGCACGCGGCTTCCGAGATCAAGCGCGTGATGAAGTCGGTGCGCGAGGACCGCATGCCGCGCGACGAGTTCCGGAATCGAGCAGCCGCTCCGGACGCGCCAAGATGAAGGCGACGCTGCTCAACGAGGGCGCGACCTTCGAGAAGCCGCTCGACCTGGCCAGGCAGTGGGAAGCGACCGGCCCGGCCACCGCGATGCGCGGTGAGGGCGCCGCGGAAGCCGCGATGGCCACGAAGTAAGGCTCGAAGAAAAAAGGCCGCCCCGGGCGACCGGGGCGGCCTTTCTGGTTTCTCTTCAGCGGATGTCGGCCATTGCCAGGCGACGCGATTCGTTCTCACTCCGGCATCGCCGTGAAGCGGCGATCCGATCGAGCTGAGGCTGCGCACCGCGACGCCGAAGGCCTGGCGCAGCGCCGCCGAGGACGTCACGCGCTGCGGCGAAGCGAGGGTGAACGAGCCGTCGGTCGACGCCTGGTAGATCACCTTGCCGGACTCGGGCGCGACGATCTGCCAGCCCACCTGCACCTTGAAGCCGCCTTGCCACGCGCCGGCGCCGGCAGCAGACCGCGACGTTCAGGTCGTTGAGGAAGGCACGCACCTTCAGCGGGGCGGACCTGGCGCCGGCCGGCTGGGCCGCCGACACCTTCGCGAGCTCCTCGCGGAACACCTGCACCACCTCGGCCTCGATCCGCTGGCGCACCGAGCGGCGTCCATCTCGCGTTCGGCGCTCGCGCTGCAATCAGCGCCGCCGTTCACGCTGCCGATGCGGTCGCCGTCGACGAAGGCGGTACGCACGTCCAGCCAGCGTGGCCGCACGCGGCAGGGCCACGGGCGTGATATTCGGCGTCCGTGTCAGCGGCGCGCGGGTGGGCGCGAGGGCCAGCGCGACCGGCGCAGGCGAGGGCAGGCCGCCGATCAGACGGAGGGAATCGATGCGGATGGTGGGCATGGCGTGAGGTCCCGATTCGTTGGTTGCCTGGGTTGTTGAGCATCCCGATGCGGCAACACAACGACTACCTGCACGCATTCGTGGAATGACGCGAAGCCTATCGACCAACGCGGCAGCTTGGAACCTTGAGCTACATCAATTGCCGGCCCGAGTGCGAAATTTGTCTCCAGCGTCCGCTGCGGCGTCGCTGCGGCTTCAACGCGCCGACAGCGCCGCGACCCGCGTAGCCGCCGATGCGACGCAACAAGACTGCACCAGGGCCTGCTGTTCATCCACCCTGGCATTGATCGCGACACGTGACGGCGGCTTGGGAGACGGCGGCGCGCCTGATAGCCTTATGCCGAGGGTGGTATGCGGCGTTACCCAGAACGCGATGGCCGCCACGGCGATCGACTTCCAGCGTCTCGTTCGGCTCCAGGGCCTGGTACGGCGGCGCATCTGCACCGCACACCGTTTCTTGCCGGCTCATCCGCAGTGCGTGAAGGCCCTTCTCGTCGCTTGCTCCACGGTGGCAATACATTTTTGAAACACACGCGCAGTCACCGCTCGAGCCGAGCACTGTGTGAAGGAGTCGACCTATGCACCTCGACAACGTCTGGTTTCACCGCTTTGCGATCGTCACGCACCGTTTCATTGCTCCAGTGGTGGGGCACCCGCCGAAGCTCCATCGCGCCCGCCTGGCGGCGGTGAGAGACTCGCTCACCTGAAGGCGCAGCAGACCACCGACAAAGATGCTGCAGCAATCGCGGCAGACAGAACGCCCAGCTTCAGCAGGAGCTCGCGGCCGCCCGGGTCGCCTTGAAGCGACCGGGCGAGGCGAGCCGCCGGCTCCCAGCGCGACCCCGGATGTGCCGGTGACACTCATGAAGGTCCTCGACGGGTCGCCCGCCGCGAGGCGGACCCCTGCTGGTCGACGGCTTCCCCGAAACGATGCCCTCACTGATGTTCCAGGGCAGCGCAATGGAGCCGCTCTAATCCTTCCGGCCCATCCGCGCACCGTCGACCATGCCGTTCGGTCACGAGCCCACGGTCATCGCCATCGCGTTCACGTTCGGCGGCGCGCTGCTGTGGATGGGCGCCGGGCTCCGTGCCGGGAGCCGGCACGCGATCGCCCGCGCTGTTCTGGAGCCTCACCGTCGCGAGCGCGGTGCTGGGTCGCACTCCGGTGTGTGGTGGCCCGCCCATTGCGTTGCCGGAGGCGGGCGCATGGGGCAGCTCGAACGGATGCGGGTGATCGCTGCTCGCCTGGCTGCGCTGGCGCTCGCCTGGGCGCTTTGCGGCATGAGCGCGGCAGCTTTCCTCGCGCAGCTTACGCTGCCCGTCTTCGGCCGGCGGCCTCGTGGCGGCGGGTGCCGTCGCATGAGCTACGTCCACGCCATGATGGTCATGCCGCGCGGTCTTCCGCCTCGCGACGGCGCACGGACATGGACTGCCCGGCCTCGCGCTGATGCTGTCGACCACTTGCAGGGCTCCGTCGCGCTGCATGCGCAGTTCGGCCGCGCCGATCCGCACTCGTGCGCATCGTTCGCGCGGGCACCGCGGTGCTCGCCGCTAGCTCATCCTGTCGCTCGTCGCGGGTGGCTTCGCTCCCGCATGGTCCGGCGCCTGCCGCCGTGCCGACGGAGCGTCACTGCTGCTGATCGGCTGGCTCGCGATGGGCGCGTTGCTGCTGCAGCATCCTGAAGCGTTCGGGCCAGTCCGATGCCGTGCTCACCGGCGACCCTCGGCGCGCGCGGCCGCCTCGCTGGACAGCGGCCATGACGCAGCTGCCCACGCGGGTGTTCTTCGAATGGCGGCTCGCATGGCGGCAGCGCGCGCTGCTCGCGCGAAGCGCCGCCGGCTGGCGCGTGCTGTTCATCGACCTCGACGGCTTCAAGCCGGTCAACGACTCGTTCGGCCACAGCAGCGGCGACCGCGTGCTGCGAGCAGGTCGGCAAGCGCCTGCGCGCGCCTGGCGCGCGCGGCGACGATGTCGCCGCGCGCGTCGGCGGCGACGAGTTCCTGCTGCTGCTCGAACGACGCCGACGCAGGAGACGGCGGCGCAGCTCGCGGCGCGGCGTGATCGCGACGCTGAGCCAGCCCGTACTCGATCGAGCGAGCGCGAGGTCGCGATCTCGTGCTCGATCGGCATCGCGCTGCTATCCCGACAAGTGCGCCGCGAACCAAGCTGATCGCGCGCGCCGATGCGGCGATGTACTGCGGCCAAGCGCGCCGGCGGCGCGCCGCTACTGCTTCTTCGCGCCGAGCATGGACGCGCGACGCGCAGCGACGAGCTTCGACCTGCTGCGCGACCTGCGCCAGGCGCTCGACGAACGACGAGCTCGAGCTGTTCTACCAGCCGAAGATCGACGCGCGAGCGGCAAGGTCACGGCGGCCGAGGCGCTGCTGCGCTGGAAGCATCCGACCGCGCGGCATGATCGGTGCCCGGCGCGCTTCATCCCGGTCGCCGAGCGCTTCGGCCTGATCGGCGCGCTCGGCAACTGGGTCATCGAGGACGCCTGCCGGCAGGCGCGCGCCTGGCGCGACAAGGGCCTGCGCATGCGCGTCGCGATCAACCTGTCGGCGCACCAGATGCGCCAGGACGATCATCGTCGAGCGCATCGACGACGCGCTCGCGCGCCACCGCATCGACCCGTCGCTGCTGACCTGCGAGATCACCGAGTCGGTCGCGATGGAAGACACCGAGCGCGACGCAGGACGACCTTCCGCCGTCTCGGCGAGACTCGGCGTCGCACCTGTCGATCGACGACTTCGGCACCGGCTACTCGAGCCTCGTCTACCTGCGCAAGCTGCCGCGCCGAGGAGCTGAAGATCGACCGCAGCTTCGTGATGGACCTCGAGACACAGCGCCGATGCGCGCGCCGTCGTCGACGCGGTCGTCAAGCTCGCGCACGCGCTCGGCCTGAAGGTCGTCGCCGAAGGGCGTCGAGACGCCGCGCCAGCAGCGAGGTGCTGGTCGAGCTCGGCTGCGACGAGCTGCAGGGCTTCCTGTTCGCCAGGCCGATGTCGGCGCGCGCCTTGCTGATGGGCCAGCGCGACCGTGCCCGAGTCGGCGGCCTTCCGGGCGTCGCTGTTCGGCGAGACCCGCGGGCGCTGCAGGCATGAGTGTCATTTCGTCCGCCGAGCCGCCGCACTCGCAAAGCGCCAGCGAGCGGGACTGGAAAGTGCATCGTCACGCGGCCCGCAGCGCGGCTTATGGTCGTCCAGGAGGTGACGGAAGACCTCCTGCGGACCTGTTCAGCTCGCCCTGACGCGACGGCCCCCGGTATCCTTGCGCGCCATGCGCTGCAGGAGACATCCGCTCCCATCCCGATTTCCGCTGTTTGTCGACGATCCCCCAGGTCGCTGTCGATCTGCGCTACGCGGGCGTCCAACTTCGTCGGCAAGGATCTCTACGGCACGCTGGACTGCTCGTGGCTGCACCGGCTGGCCGCCGAGGGCTTTGCGCTGCGCGGCGGAGGCATCTGGCGGCCGAGGCGCCGGAAGGCCATCGCCTGCTGGTGCTGGTGCGTTACATCTCGCACCGCGTGCAGGTCCTGCTGTGGGACCACCTCGATGGGACCGGCCTGCGCGCCAGTACCACGTCGCCGATCCGGCCCTGGGGTCCATCATTCCTTCGGGATGGCGCTCGACGTGACGCTGCTCGACCCGCAAGGGCGCGAGCTCGACATGGGCAGCGGCTACGACGAGATGAGCGAGGTATCCCATCCGCGGCTCGAAGCCGCGCATCTCGAAGCGGCGTGCTGACGTCAGCGCACGTGCGCCATCATAGCTGCTGCGGCGCGTGATGACCGCGGCCGGCTTCAACGGCATCGACAACGAATGGTGGCACTTCGACATGCTGGACCGGCATCAGGTGCGGCAGCACTTCATCCGGGTGGATTGACGATGCGCGCTTTCGAGTCGATCCATTTCGCGACCGCGGCACCGGTGCCGCATATCATCGTGACCGGCGCGGTGCACGGCGACGAGACCTGCGGCACGCGCGCGATCCAGCGCGTCCTCGCCGACATCGACGCCGGCACGCTCACGATCGTCGCGGGCGACACGTTCGTGCCGGTGACCAATCCGCTCGCCTACGCCGAGCAGCCGCCGCGCCGGCGACCGCAACCTCAACCGCAAGCTCGCTGCCGACGGCGACGCCGCGCGAGTTCGAGGGACCACGTCGCCAACTGGCTGTGTCCGCTGCTCGCCGCGCACGAGGTGCTGCTCGACCTGCATTCGTTCCACGCGCGCCGGCGAGCCGTTCGTCTTTCGTCGGACCGCGCGACAACGCCGGGCCGCTCGAGCCGTTCGCGCAGGCGGCGCGCGAGGAAGCGCTGGCGCGTGCGGCTCGGCGTCGGCCGCGACTCGTCAGACGGCTGGCTCGCGACCTACGCGGGCCGGCATCGCGGCGGCGCCAGCGCGCGGTTGCCGCTGCTTCGCCAGGCCGTGCTCGACCTCGATCCGGCCTACGGCATCGGCACGACCGAGTACATGCGCTCGGTCGGCGGCTGCCGCGCGTCACGCTCGAGTGCGGGCAGCACGACGATCCACTTGCCGGCGCCGGAGGTCGCGTGCCGCGCCATCGTGCGCACGCCTCGCGCGCACCTGCGGCCTGAGCGACGCAGCCGACCCGGCTCCACGCGGCGCCGCGGGTGGAAGCCGCTGCGCCTGTGCGAGGTGGTCGACAAGGGCGACGCGGGCGACGCGTTCAGCGACGCGCGTGGCGCGAGCTTCGATCCGGTCGCGGGCCGGCGAGCTGCATCGGCACGCGCGCCGGACGGCACGCCCTTGCGCGCCGAAGCCGATGTGCGCATCGTGTTTCCGAATCCGAGGCCCTGGCGGGGCAGGGTGATTCTGCTGGCGCAGCACACGAACCGGTTCGGTGGCTGACGGCGCGCGGACATCCGCCGCCACGACGAGACCGGAGTTTGATGGACAAACGACGCTTTCTCACGGCTGCCGGACTGGCTGCCACGTTTTGCGGCCACCCCGAGCGGTGGCAGCGGGCGCGGCTTCGGCCGGCCCCACGCTACTGACCGTCAGCGGCGAGTGGGCAAGAGCAACCGCCCGCCGCTCGATCGGCGCTGGACCGAATGGTGGTCAAGCCTGGCGTCCAGTTCGCGAAGGCCTGGACATTCGACGCCGCGGCGCTGCAACGCATGCCCTCGGTCACGATCAAGCCCACGCTGGAATACGACGCCAAGCCCCATGCTGCAGCCCGCTGCTTAGCCGGACAGTGCTCAGGCCGCCAGCGTCGCACCGGCGCTGCCTCGGTGATGCTGGGGCTGCGCGGTGGACGGCTACAACACATGGTCGTCAGCCTGGCCGACGCGCGCAGCTACCGCGATCGTCGCGACCCGCATCGACGGTCGGCCCCTGCCACTGGGCGGCCTGGGGCCGCAGTGGAGCGTCTATGACCCGCAAACGCTGCCCGCGTTCAAGGACAAGCCGTTGAAGAAGGACCGTTTCGGGCTGTCCCTGGGGCTGTGCCACATCGACGTCAAGTCGGCCTAGATCAGGCGGCGCTTCGCATCCTTCGCGAAAAAGAACCGTTGAGCTCCTTGCCCGGCGCGGCGTCGGCGAAGCCGTCGAAGCGGCCTTGCTCGGCGATCAGCCTATGGCGCGCGCATGAAGCCGCCCCAGGCCGCGCGCGCCAGCGCCCCGCCGACGCTGATGCGGCGCACGCCGAGCGCCGGCGATGTCCGTCAACCGTCAGCTCGCTCGCCGACCCGACCAGCAGGTTGACCGGCTTCAGGCGCCACGGCCGCCGACCACGGCCGCGATCTGCTCGCGCGTGCGAGATGCCCGGGCGCATAGAGGCAGTCGGCGCCGGCCTGCGCATAGGCCTTGAGCCGGCGCGATCGTTCGTCGAGGTCGGGTCAGCCGCCAGAAAGCCCTCGGCGCGCCCGACCAGCAGCGTATCGCCGCCGGCCTTGTCGATGGCGCCGCGCGCCGCGCGGATGCGCGCCGACGGCAGTCGTCGAGTCGTAGAGCGGCTTCGGCCGGCGTCGCCGGTCGAGTCCTCGATCGACAGTCCCGCACACGCCGGTCTCGACCGCAAGACGCACGCTTCTGCGCGACGCCGGCCGGCATCGTGCGCGAAGCCGCTTTCGAAATCGGCATTCACCGGCACATCGGTCGCGGCGACCATCTCGGCGCAGGTGCGCGAGCGCCATGTCGCGCGAGATGCCGTTGTCCGGGCAGGCCCTGCGACCAGGCGAAACCCGGAGCTCGTCGTGGCCAGCGCCTTGAAGCCGAGGCCTTGCAGATAGCAGCGCGCTGCCCACGTCCCAGGGATTCGGAATGACGAAGCAGCCGGCCTCGTGCAGTTGCCGAAACGCGCGCCGCTTGTCAGCGGTGTCAGCCATGGCAGTTCCTCGGGCGAACGATGGAACCGCAGATCTTGCCTCAAGCCCCGCCGAAGAAGCGCTCCACCAGCGCGAACTGGTCCGGCGTGTTAAGCGCCGGCGCGTGGCCGCATTCCGCGATCTCGACCACCACGGCCGCAGACCGCGATTGCGCATCGCTCGGCGGTCTCGCGCGCAGCAGCAGGTCCGAGTCTCGCCGCGCAGGCGCAGCACCGGCAGGTCGAGGCGTCCCACTCGTCCCAGCGCAGGTAGTCGTTCTCGTGGTGGGTGAACTGCATCACCATCCGGGTCGTAGTGCGGCGTCACGCGTCCGTCGGGCAGGCGCCGCGCCGAGGATCTCAGTCGAGCCGCGCCACTGCGCGTCGCTTCAGGCCAGCCGTAAGGCTTGTAGACGGTGCGGAAGTACTGCTTCCAGCTCGCTCACCGTCGCGGAACGCCGCCGGGCTGCCGGCGTAGCTGCGGATGCGCTCGATCGCCGCGCGCCGCCAGGCTGCGGGCCGTTGTCGTTCAGCACCAGCCGGCGGATGCGGCCGCGCAGCACCGCCGCCACGGCACGCGTGCCGATCGCGCCGCCCATCGAGGGTGCCGAGCCAGTGGAAATGCTCGAGGCCGAGCTGATCGACGAGCGCGTCGGCGAGTTGCGCATAGAACGCCAGGCAGTACTCCGCTGCGGCTGCCGGGCTCCACTGGCTGAGGCCGCGCCCGGTGCGTGTCGGGGACAGATCACACGGTAGCGCTGCGCCAGGTGCTCGGCGATGTCGTCATGTCGCGACAGGTGCGCGCCGAGGCCGATGCCAGGCGATCACGGTCTCGGCGTGCTGCCGGCGCCCCACTCGGTGTAGTGGAGCTCGCGGCCTGCACAGTCGCAGGTAGTGGGACGTGGGAGCTCATGGCATCGCGCGTCGATCAATCGGGACACGCGCAGCGTGCGGCCCCTGCATCGTGATCGCGTCGGCGCCGCCGGCGTGCTGCGCGAACTCGCCGGCACGTTGGCCGCGCTGATCGCCGGCGCCGCGCCCGGCGTGCCGCCGCGCGGCATCGTGCGCAGCACCTGGCTTGCGCGGCAGCGGCTGTGCCGCTCTTCAGGTGCGCGTAGATCGGCGTCGAGCGCGCGGTTCAGGTAGCGTGCAGCGGCACGTAGCGCGCGTGTCGTAGCCGGGCAGCACGGTCGGGCAGGCCGATGAAGCCGTCGAAGTGCTGCGCGTTCGTGACCTCGATGTACGACGGCATGCTGCGCTGCCTTCCGACGCGCTTGTTGAGCGCGGTAGTACGGGCGCGAGGTGTGGTTCACCGGCAGCAGGGCGTCGGCGCGGCCGTGCACGATGATCGCGGGCTTGCCGATCCAGGTCGCCGTTGCGCCGCGTCTCGTCGACGCCGCGCTGCAGCGTCGGCGCCGCGGCACCGGTGCCGGTCGAGCGAGGTCGCGCAGGCAGCGGCGCCGTCGAGGTTGAAGTCCTGCGGTCAGCGTCGAAGGCGACGACCGACACGCAGGTCGCGCAGCGCGATGTCCGGGCTCAGGTTGTTGATCGGCTGCACGCCCGCCGACCCGGCGGCACGCCGTTGCCCGTCGCAGCCATGCCGCGAGCAGCCGTCGGGTCGACGCGGCGCGGCGGTGAAGTTGCGCCGCGGTCGCCGCGCGAGCTGTAGCCGCACAGCGCAGTCGGTCACGCTGGCGCGCGACCAGCGCGTTGGCGAAGGTCACGCCACCGCCGGGGCGCGACCTCGAACGCGGCGAGCGACGCATGCAGCACGCGCCGACTCGGGCTCCCAGCCGTAGTGCGCGCAGCTCGGCCAGCAGCTGCTCGTCGGCCTGGTCCGCGAGCGTGGTCGCAGTCAGCAGCCCCTTCGGCCTTCAGCGAAGCGCAGCGGTTTGCCGGCGAAAGCAGCGACGACGAAGGCCGTTCGCCGGAGGCGTACCGGCGACCTGCGTCGACAGCGAAGCGCAGCTCTGCGAACAGGTTCGCGTAGCGTCGTGAAGTCGAACAGCGTCTTGCCACGGTGGCCTGCGTCGCACGCGCGCCGCGGCCGATCGCGATGCCGCGGGTGCGGCCGGCAGCTCGACCGCCGGCTCGGACACGGCGACGCCGTCCGATCAGCTGTCGTGGTCCAGCTCGGCCGCCGCCAGCGCGCGGCCGCCGCCGTTGCGACGATGCTCGAGGCGATCACCAGGGTGTTGCTCGGGACGGATCCGTGCAGCTCTGCGCCGCCGGCAGTGCGACGCCGTAGCGCTCGTTGAGCGCCCAGTACGCGAAGGCACGACCGCCTGCAGCGTGAAGCGGCCCCAGTCCTTCTCGGGGTTGCGCTGCGAGTGGGCGTGCTTGAAGGCGAAGCGGTTCGGCGTCGCGGCGTCGAAGGCGGCGAGCTCGCCGGTCGCTGAGCGGGCGCGCGGAACTGCGCGCAGCCGCCGGCCAGCGTCGGCGCTCGTGCGCGTGCCGTCGATCAGCGGCACCGTGTCGGCCATCAGGTCGTGCGGCGCGGCGCCAGTGCCCTTGTCGCGATATAGGCGACCGCGCAGCCGCGCTTCAGGGCCCCACTCGCCGGTGACTGATCGCGCCGTAGACGCCGCGCGAGCCGGACGAGGTGGCCGTGACGATGCACGGGCGGCCGGGTCGAAGCTCGTCCGGCACCTGCACCAGCAAGCACGACGTTCTGCCGTGGGCGCCGCCGTCGGCGCCGCGGCTGAACGCGGTACTCGGTGCCGGCGATCTTGCCTTCGCCCGCGCGTCACGTTGCCGTCGGCGGTCGACGTTCGGGCCGTACAGCGCGACCGTAGCCGCCGGCGCGCGGTCATGTCGAGCGAGCGCGCGGTAGTTGTTGTGGATCGCGCGCGCGGCGCAGCTCGGCGGCGGTCGGGCGCGAGCGGGTTGGCGAAAGGCGGGCAGCGGCGCCCGCCAGGCCGGTCTTGCCGAGGCCGGCGGTCAGCGGGTCGTCGGCGTTGCCGTCGTACTCCTTTGTGTGGACCTGCACGTCGCCGTGCGACGAAGGCCGGCAGGCGGTTGAGCAGAGCCGCGCGGGCCGATGCCCGCGGCGTGCGCCGTGATCGGCGAATGTCGCCGTCGCAGCGCCGGTCAGCGCCAGCAATACGTAACC